>ENA-OPMG01000710-OPMG01000710.1-human-gut-metagenome-genome-assembly--contig:-NODE-710-length-23469-cov-4.367216_pt1 | contig 23469 bp, 17 predicted proteins | sample MGYA00241522_ERZ501741 | MGnify/ENA primary metagenome ERZ501741 (study PRJEB25962, sample SAMEA2042616) | human gut metagenome | biome: human gut; feature: human-associated habitat; material: faeces...
ATCTTCAGATATTTCAAAAGCTCCTCAACCCCCTGCTTCTTTGCCAGTTTACCTCCGGAAGCATGACTGAAAAACACCTCTGCCATCTCCGCTTTATATTCCTCATACGGAAAATCTTCACCATAATGCTTCAGAAAAACCCCTTTACTTACAACACTATTTGTTCCCAGACACTCATGACATGCCACCTCAACTCCTGCGATTCCATGACGTTCTGCCACTTCTTTCCACGCTTGAAGCACAAGAATCTCTGAATCAAAAATCACTCCATCCATATCAAATATCACTGTATCAATTCCACTCGCCATAACTTTTGATCCTTTCCTCTTTCTCTCTATCAGCAGACTTTCTCAGGCAAAAATATCTTTGACGACAGTCTGATCGACTTATTCAAACCATATATAAGCCAGTAGTCTGACAATCTATTTTTTCATAATATAACCAATCGCATCACGAATCTGCGACACATAAACCAAGTTGATTCCTTCCACTTTTCCAACAGAAGACCTACACACTTCCGGAAGCACAACTGTTCCAAATCCCAGTTTTTTCGCCTCCTGCACACGCTGGCCTGCCATATTCACTGCGCGGATTTCACCACTCAGGCCAACCTCGCCAAACACCATCACATTATCAGGAATCACAATATCCTTCGCACTGGAAACAATCGCCAGACAGATCCCAAGGTCAATTGCCGGCTCTGTCATCTTCATTCCCCCTGCAATATTGACATAAGCATCCGATGCAGCCAGACGGAGTCCGACTTTCTTCTCAAGCACAGCCATAAGGAGATTCACTCTGTTAAAATCAGTTCCCACCGCTGTCCGCCTCGGAATCCCGAAATTACTCTGGCACACAAGTGCCTGAATTTCAACCAGAATCGGCCGGGTTCCTTCCATAGAACACGCAACAACCGAACCGGATGCACCTTCCGGTTTCCCGCTCAGCATGTATTCCGAAGGATTTTCCACTTCCATCAGTCCGTTCTGTCTCATCTCAAACACGCCAATCTCATTCGTTGAGCCGAACCTGTTTTTGACACCGCGCAGTATACGGTATGCCGCATGCCTGTCCCCCTCAAAATAGAGTACCGTATCCACCATGTGTTCTAAAACTCTCGGACCCGCAACCACGCCCTCTTTCGTCACATGACCGACAATAAAGATGGAAATTCCCATCCCCTTTGCAATCTGCATAAATACCCCTGTGGATTCCCGCACCTGTGATACGCTGCCCGGTGCAGAGGAAACTTCTTCGTTATACATGGTCTGTATGGAATCTATGATCACGATCTGCGGTTTTTCCCGGCCAATCACCGTTTTTATCGTGTCTAAGTTCGTTTCACATAAAAGTGTCAGCGAATCGCCAAAGGTTCCGATACGTTCTGCCCTTATTTTGATCTGCTGCAGGGATTCCTCTCCGGATATATATAATACGCGCACACCTTTCTCCGATAAATTCCGGCATACCTGCAAAAGCAGTGTTGATTTACCGATTCCCGGATCACCGCCCACTAACACTAAAGATCCCTGTACGATTCCGCCGCCAAGTACACGGTCAAGCTCTTTCATATCCGTCGACATGCGTTTGTCCTGTGTCATCTCGATCTGTGAGAGCGGAACGTTCTTCGCCTCTGCCGCTTTTGCCGCTACCCTGCCGCCTTTTGCTGCACTTTTTTTATCGATCATCTCCTCAACAAATGTATTCCATTCCTTACATGCAGGACACTGTCCCATCCACTTTGATGATTCGTAACCACATTCCTGACAAAAAAATACTGTTGTTTTTCCCTTCGGCATATTCCTTCTCCATCTCTTTTTATTGTTTATCAGTATACTTACTTTATCTGTAAAAAGCAACTTACTTTCTATGACAAAAACCGGAAAAAGCAATCCGCTTCTTCCGGTTTTTATTATTATTGCAGAATTATTTTTTTACTTTAATTTTCACTGCCGAACTCCTGATTGTAAAGTCTGCAAGTAATTCATTCCTGCCATTTGCAACCACTTTGTAATAATATGTTTTTTTCTTCTTTGCTTTTTTATCTGCAAAAGACGTCTTCTTTGTGGTTCCAATCAGAGTATACTTACCGTTCTTTTTTTCTGCACGGTAAATCTGATAAGTTTTGGCACCTGTTACCTTATTGTAAGAAACAGTAACCGTTCCTTTTTTGTTATTTTTTACTTTTGCAGCAACTTTGACACCATATATGATGACTGCCGGCTTACCGGAAGCAACCTGTGTACCATATTCCGAGGTCATATAAGAGGCAATTCTTGTTCCTTTTTCCCCATATGCACTGACCATATAATAATATTTCACACCTTTTTTCAACCGTGCCCTGTCATATGCCGCCGTGCCTGTAATGGATCCGTCTTCGCCATAATATTCCCGATAGTGAACCTCACTGTAATATCCTGTCTCATCATTGGAATCTTTTGCGATCAGGTTACCTGTTGCTGCATAAAGTTTTTCGTCCGTATTACATAACGGCGTATATACAGAACGGACGACTTTATAATATTTCGCACCTTTTACCTTTTTCCAGGTAATCTTTACTGCATTCTTTTTCGTATCATAAACAGCTTTGATGGATTTTACTGCTGCAAGTGATGTAGATTCTTTTGACGATGACCATCCACTGTATTCTTTTTTGGAATTATAAGCCCTTACCGATACATTGACGTATTCTCCGCTCGATAATCCTTTAATGGTGTATTTATTTTTCTTTACCGTTACATATTTTTCTGCAACTGTTTTTTCCTCACCATATTTATCATATACCATGTATCGGATCTGATAGCCTGCAGCGTACTTGTCCGCATCCCATTTAACGCTTACATTTTTGCCTTTATTGGTAAGGACGAGATTTCGCGGCTCCTCGAGCTGCATTTTAACTCTGGTCGACGCGGTAATGTATTTTAATGTTTTTCCGTCTTTATAATATGCACAGATCAGATAGGTGTAACTCTCACCGAATTTTAACTTTTTGTCCGTGTATGTTGTCGTTTTTGCGTTTGTGATCGTTTTCACCAGTTCATACTTTGCATTTTCTACTGTTACGGCACTGTTGCCCGAATTGATCCATCCTGAAATTTCTGTGATATCCTTGTCACTCTCAGAAGTTCTGTAAATCTCATATTTTGTTGCAAAACCTACTTTTGTCCAGGTCAGTTTCACTGTATTTTTTGAGTTCTTAGCCACCTTTAATACAATGTTATTTACACGGCTGGTACTTACAGTAAAATTTTTATATATACTGTAACTTTTCGTTTTTCTGTCCGGATCATAATAATAAGAGCGTACCTTGTAGGAGTATTTTGTGCCTGCCTTTAAATTCTGATCTGTATAGACATAGTCTGTGGTCGTTGCTATTTTCTTATATTTTTTACCTGAAAGACGATAAATCTCATATCCGGTATAGCTTCCTCTGGTAAAAGATAACTTTATACTGTTTTTTCCCGCCTTTGTATATACACGCGGTACGGATACCTTATCCGTATAGCTTACCATATTCGAAGCAGGACTCATTGCCGTATAATAAGTCATGCCAACAGATATATTTTTATATGTTTGATTTTTTTGAGCATCTGTTACTTTTATTTCCTTATTTACGGTAAACACCGGCTTCTTTTGTATGTTATAAAGAGAACTGCCTGCATCATAGGTATGCGCAACAAATGTATATTTTACGCCCGGTTTTAAAGAGATTGCACTGTATGATCCATCGATTCCCTTCACTTTGTAAGAACGTACATAACTGCTTATTTCCTTACTTTCAAGCTCCGTAAGTGCATCTTTTAAATAAAGTTTTTTCTGCTGTCCCTGACCATCCGTATAGTAACCATAAGCGTTCAAAAGCTCATAATTATAATGCGCCGGCTTCTTTCCTTCTTCAAAAACATAAATGACTACATCCGCATCGATTGGCGTCCATGAGAGCTGCCAGTCATCTCCATTGTACGTCTTTTCTATTTTGAGATTTTTTACTGTCGGTATGTTTCCATTAATGCTGGCCGTTGCAGTTATGACATCTGAATAACTTCCATCTGAAAAATATCCTTCTTCCGCAGATTCCAGTCTGACGGAACAATAAAAATATGGCAGTCCTGAATCTATTGTAATATTACAATACGGATCTGATGCATACTCTGAATCCGTTTCATAGGAATCGTTTTCTCCTTTTGCATTTACATAAGCATCGTACAGCGTTCCCCTCTTATTGTAAAACTGTAAAAAGCTCTCTATATTCGTAATATTTAACGGTTTGCTGCTTCGCAGGTAATACACACGATAGCTATCCACTCCGTTTTGTGCATTCCAGGTAACTGACATCTCTTTTCCCTTTTCAGAAACTTTTGTACCGGTTACCGGTGATAACTTCTTTAAAGAGTAATTTTTATAAGTATAGGTGTCAGACCATTTACCATACATGTCCACCACATATTTCGTCTGTTTCGATTCTATAATATATTGGCTATTATCATTCCAGTTCCAATATACCTCCTGTTTGTTACTTGTCACTTCATGATAATATACAGCACGGACTTTTACGCTGACCTGCTGTCCTGAATTCAATATGACATATGGCAGTCTTGCTGCATCTGATGTTATCATCTCATGTATGGTTCCGTCTGACGCATCCAAAAATAATCCCGGCATATTATAGACCTTGGTATTTCCATCGCAGACCACTTCATATCCAACCTTCATCATGTCTCCGGCTTTATTTTTCATTGTGGCCGTATCATTATTAACCGGATTCCAGCTTATTTTTACATAAGTTTTTTCAAAAGAAATCTCTTCATAAGCATCTGCATATACAACATATTTATATTTTTTCGATGCTGAATCATATACCGATTCATACGTTAATTGCTTATAAAAATGTCCATTATAACTATAATAAAGAACCTGTGTATCATTTTTTACTGCATACTCATCTATCCGCTTTTTGGCATTTTCCGATGAATCACTTACAGTAATTTCTGTAATTTCATCACCTTCTGTCACATAATGATACCCTGTCGCATCACATGACCGCAATGCTCTATACGTCTTACCATTGACTCTATACATTCCATATGCATCTTGATATTTATCTGTGTTGCCTTTCAGTATGGCTTCTGCCTTATTATACAGGTTTACAAATCCATCAATATCCGTACTGCTGCAATCACTCCGTTCTGGAACCGATTCACATAAGCATATCTCAACTGCCGGCCAGACGCTGTTGTTATAATACTTCCGTCATCTTTTCCTCTTACATTGATTACATTTGACGGTTTATCAATTGCAGCGAGTTCTTCCTCTTCAGTCTCTTCTTCGGTCTCTTCTTCTATTTCTTCTTCCGTCTCTGTTTCCATCACTTCGGTATCATCAACAGCCTCCGTATCATTCACGTTTTCTGTCTCTTCTACAGTTTTCTCAGTTTCTGATGCCTCTGATGTTTCTGGAATTTCCGATGCCTCGCTGTTCTCTGTCTGCCCGCTGTCATTTTCTGCAGACTCACTGTCCGTTTCGCTTTCTTTCTCTGTCTGTTCTGTTGCTAAAGCTGCTTCCATCGCATCTTCTTCCTGTATCACAGCCTCTGTTACTGTCTGTACATCTGTCTGCGGCAATCCAGCAGCACCTACTGATGTCCAATCTCCGACCGTCAGCGTAAGCGCCATCGCAAATGCCGCCATACGTTTCCAACCCGTGAGTCTCTTTCTTTTCATAACTTTTCTCCTTCTGATTTATTGCACATTGTCACGCGCATTTTTTATGTTAATGTAACATTTTATCCCCGTCAATCGTACTTTCGTACTTGAAAGCGCAAAAAAGCTTACATGCCCTTTTGACATGTAAGCTTCCTTTGATCTCACTTTTCCGTTCTTAACACTTTGTAACTTTTACATCTACCGGATGGTCGCCAAGTTCTACACTTAAGCTTAATTTGCCGCCAAGATTTGTCTTCATCTTTCCTGCATCTGCGCCATCGATCGTGATGTCGTACTCTGACTCATCCTCAAGTTCTACTGTGATCTGTGCATCTTCCGGTCCCTCTACCTGAAATGTCAGGCCTGTATCTGTTGCATTCAGATTCATGACAGCCGTTCCCGGAACAGATTCATATACGAACATGCCATTGCGCTCCAACTTGGTGATCTCGGAAAATGTCTTCACCTTGTAGATATCTCCCTGATGTTCGAAATTATCAAGTTTCGCCTTTGCACCTAATGTGTAATCCCCAAAACTGATCGTTCCATCTGCTTCTGAACGAATTAATTCGCTGATCGTTGCCATTTTTTCCTCCTGTGATAAAGTAGTTTTCTCTTTATCGTAAAATTTTGTGCCCTTATTATATAATATCCCCGTCACGATTTCCAGTGCTTTCCCGGATATTTCAGTAAAATTTTATTTTGTTTCGAACACGACTTTTTCTTTGTGGATCGTCACGACCACTTCCGTATCTTTTTTCACTTTGCCGGACAGGATTTCTTCTGCCAGTTCATCCTCGATATCGTTCTGGATCTGACGGCGCAGCGGTCTTGCACCATACTTCGGATCATACGCTTTATCGACAATATGCTTTTTGACGCTGTCACGCACGGTAAGGTGGATTCCCATCTGTTTTTCACAGCGGTCTGTAAGTTCTTTTAACATCAGTGCAACGATCTGTTTCATATCGTCTTTGTTTAACGCTCTAAATACGATCGTCTCATCAATACGGTTTAAAAATTCCGGTTTAAAAATACGGCGTACTTCTTCCATCACGCTGTTTTTCATGCGGTCATAATTCTGTTTTTCATCATCCGAAACTGCAAATCCAAGTTTTTTCGGCTCAATGATCGCCTGTGCTCCGGCATTTGACGTCATAATAATGATCGTATTTTTGAAATCCACTTTGCGTCCCTGGGAATCCGTGATATGACCGTCGTCTAACACCTGCAGTAAAATATTAAATACATCCGGATGCGCCTTTTCGATCTCATCAAACAGGATCACCGAATACGGATTTCTGCGCACCTTTTCGCTGAGCTGTCCGCCCTCCTCATGGCCTACATATCCTGGCGGTGAACCAATCATCTTTGATACGCTGTGTTTCTCCATATATTCCGACATATCAACACGGATCATAGACTGTTCGCTGCCAAACACTGCCTCCGCAAGTGCCTTTGAGATCTCTGTTTTTCCGACACCGGTCGGGCCTAAGAACAGGAAAGAACCGATCGGGCGCCTCGGATCTTTTAATCCGACACGTCCTCTTCGCACAGCTTTTGCCACTGCACTCACCGCATCCTCCTGACCGATGACACGTTTGTGTAAGGTAGCCTCTAATTTTCTTAAGCGGGCAGCCTCCCCCTCGGCAATCTTTCTTACCGGGATCTTCGTCCATCCGGATACCACATCCGCAATATCGTCTTCTGTCACTTTTAACTTTTTACTGCGGCTGTCTTTCTTTGTCTTTGCCTGTATTTTGGCAAGCTCTTCTTCACACGCTTCTTTTTCGTTCTTCTTCTGCTTTGCACCTTCCACATCACCATCGTGCAGAAATTCTAACATTTCCTCTTCTAACAGGTTGATGCGATGTCTTAATTCAACGACTTCCTCCGGTTTTCCACCCGCGCGCAGACGTACCTTTGCTGCAGCCTCATCCATCAGATCGATTGCTTTATCCGGCAGGAAACGGTCATTGATATAGCGCGCAGACAGGCGTACTGCTGCCGATACCGCATCATCCGTAATCTTTACCTGATGATGTTTTTCATACTGTTCCCGCAGTCCCTCTAAAATCTGCACTGCCTCCTCTTCCGACGGCTCTTCTACCGTAACCGGCTGGAATCTGCGCTCTAGCGCAGCATCTTTTTCAATATATTTGCGGTATTCATCGATTGTCGTTGCACCGATCAGCTGCAGTTCCCCACGCGCAAGTGCAGGTTTTAATATATTGGAAGCATCGATTGCTCCTTCCGCTCCGCCCGCTCCGATGATTGTATGCAGTTCATCGATGAAGAGCAGGATATTGCCGGCTGCCCGTACTTCCTGAAGTACCTTTTTAATGCGCTCCTCAAACTCACCGCGATATTTTGAGCCTGCCACGATTCCGGACATATCCAAAGATACCACCCGCTTTCCCGCAACGGTATCCGGAACCATTCCGGTTGTAATACGCTCCGCAATTCCCTCAACGATCGCAGTCTTTCCAACGCCCGGTTCACCGATCAGACATGGGTTATTCTTTGTCCTTCTGCTTAAGATCTGGATCACACGGTCGATCTCTTCCTGTCTGCCGACTAACGGATCTAATACTCCCTCTGCCGCCAATGCAGTCAGATCTCTGGAGTATTGATTTAATACCGGTGTATCCGATGCTGTTTTTTTCACCGGCTTACCATTCATGAAATCTTCTTTGTACAGGCTCGCATCTTCTCCCATTGCGATCAGGATATCCACATACATTTTCTGGATATTGACCGCTAAGGTATTTAAAAGGCGGGATGCCACACACTCTGTCTCTTTCATCATCGCGATCAGGATATGCTCCGTCCCGATCTCCTCTGCATGAAAACGCGCTGCCTCCCTTGCTGCCCCTTCTAACACCTGCAGTGCCCTCGGCGAATATTCCTTAGCCTCTGCCGTCAGCACCTGTGCATCCGGTGCAATGAGTTCCTCGATCAGCTGCATGACTTTGTCAAGTTCTACTCCATTATCATTTAATACCTGCGCAGCGACGCCCGTTCCTTCTTTTAAAAGTCCGATCAGGATATGCTCCGTTCCGATATAATGATGATGCAGTGATTTCGACATCTTTGAAGCCTGATCGATTGCTTTTTTTGCTTTTGATGTATATCGTATCTGCATAGTTTCTCCATTCTTTTTCTATTTATAAATCATTTAAATCGATGATCTCTAAATCATCTTCTTCCTCTTCTTCTCTCGGAATGTGTTTTTTCTCCGGAGTATGTTTCCGCTCCGGCTTTTCTTTTCTCTCCGGCCTTTGTTTCTCCTCCGGTTTTTCTTTTCTCTCCGTGCGCTGTTTTTCCTCCGGTTTTTCTTTTCTCTCCGGCCTTTGTTTCTCCTCCGGTTTTTTTCTTTCTACCGGCAGGAAATCTTCGTCCTCTTCCCAGTCCTCATCGTCAAGATCGTCAGACATGCCACGTCCAAACAATCCCGCACGCACTTTATGGATCTTTGATACGCCGACTTCGTTCTCTGTATCGTTTTCTTCCACATCATCCGGCTCTTCTTCCACTTTTTCTTTTGGTTTTCTGTGGAAAAATCCTTTTCTCTGTGTTTCTTCCTCCTCCCAGTCAGCGTCTTCCGGATCATCTACTTCCAAATCATCTTCTTCCACGCCAGGATTCTCTTCTATATTATCATCTTCTTCCAGATCAGTATCATCTTCTGCGTCCTGATCCTTTCCCTGTTTTTCGGACTTCCAGTCCCAGTCATCCTCTTCCTCATCCCAGTCGTCACTCTTACGTCCTCTCAATAGAAGATTGATAATAATAACGACAAGTACTGCGATCACAAAAGCCATAATTCCCATCATATTTCTGGAAAAAGACTTTTCTTTTGCATATTGTTCAGAGAGATCATTGTATTCCTGCTGGAGATATTCCATATTAGAAACATCTTCCGCTTCTTCTGTTTCAAACTCTGTGTTCTGGTCTGCTGCCTGTCCATCTGTTCCATCCGCCGGCTGGTCTGTTGTCTGACTGTCTGTTCCGTCTGCCGGCTGGTCTGTTGTCTGACCGTCTGTTCCATCCGCCGGCTGATCCACTGTTCCGTCTGCTGTCTGTCCATCTTCTCTGGTCAGTGTGATCGTATACTGGGCGAGTGCTCCGTTCTGCGCCTTCACGACTACTTTTATCGTATTTGTACCGACCTGCAGATTGTCATTTCCTGTGATCGACTGCACCGTCGCAAATTCATTAACCGGTGTTGCCGTCACTGTAACGCTTGTGACATCATTCGGTACGGTAGCTGTATATTGTACTGTCTTTCCTGTAAAGTCCGGGGATAATGTTCCCGCAGAAAGTGATAACACTTCCAGCGAATTATCTGCGGAAAGTGTTGTCTGTGCAGCAGCCACCTGGATTCCGGCAGCCTTTATGTCTGCCGCAGGTTCTGTCACAAGACATCCCATGCAGAAAAGTGCAGCTATGAATCTTACTTTTCTCTTCATTCGTTTCACACTCCCTCTATTGCCATCATCACTATGGAATTATATGAGATATTCGAAAATGCGTCAACCTCAAACTCCCTCATTGTCAAATTCCGGAATAAAACTCTCCTCCGCCGTCTCCCCCTCCTGGATAAAACCGTTTTCAATCCCTATATCGATTGCAAAATCAACAACCTCATCATATTCCCGATCCGTGATCTTACGGTTTAATTCCGGATATTTTTTCACGTTAGAGAGCGGTGTAAACTGGTGCATGATACTGATATATATTTGATTCTCATAGGTTTCATGCAGATATTTCAAAACTGCTTTGGAATCTTTCGTGCACCCCGGCAGGATCAGATGGCGCACGATCGTACCACGCTTCATCAGGGAATCCTCCCCGTTTTCAAAAACTGCCGCACCCGTCTGACGCACCATCTCCGCTATCGCCGCCTTAGCCACAGCAGGGTAATCCGGCGCATGGGAATATTTTGCACTCAAAGCGGTATCAAAATACTTAAAATCCGGAAGATAGATATCCACAATTCCTTCTAAAGAACGGATCGTATCCACATTTTCATAGCTGCTGGTGTTATAAACGATGGGAATCTTTAAATTCTGATTTCTTGCAAGCTCTACCGCTTTTATGATCTGTGGTACAAACTGCCCCGGTGTCACAAGGTTGATATTATTTGCACCCTTTTCCTGGAGTTCCAGAAAAATTTCGCCAAGCCGCTCCGTACTTATCACCTTACCAGCTGTGCCATTTGCAATATTTTCATTCTGGCAGAACACACAGTGCAGTACACAGCCGGAAAAAAAGACCGCACCGGAACCCATCTCCCCGGAAATGCAGGGTTCTTCCCAGAAGTGCAGTGCCGCACGCGCCACCTTAATCTCTGTGGTCTGTCCGCAGATGCCGCGCTCACCGGATTTTCGGTCCACAGCGCACATTCTAGGACACAATGTACATATTTTCATGGTATACCATCACTCTTTCTATTTAATTTAATGATTGCGCAACCGTGCCTTTTTTTGTATGATAGACATTGCAAAAAGAAGATCAAACACAAAGGAGTTTTCTTATGAGTCCAAAAAACTGTATGGTAGCACAGTCAGGCGGCCCTACTGTTGCGATCAATGCCAGCCTTGCCGGTGTGATCGACGGTGTAATGCGTTCTGACATGTATGACACGGTTTATGGTTCCTTAAACGGAATCACAGGTATTTTAAACAACGATCTGACGAATCTTTCTGAATTAATGCAGCAGAATTCGGAATATCTCGACCGCTTAAAGGTCACTCCGGCAATGTATCTTGGCTCCTGCCGTTACAAACTGCCAAATTATTTAGATGATGATTCTTCCTATGTATTCATTTTCAAACAGTTTGAAACTTACCATATTGATGCTTTCTTTTATATCGGCGGCAACGATTCCATGGACACCGTCTTAAAGCTCTCCGAATATGGCAAAAAAATCGGCAGTCCGGTGCGTATTGTCGGTATTCCAAAGACCATCGACAATGATCTCTGTGAGACAGACCATACACCAGGATTCGGTTCTGCCGCAAAATATATCGCATCTTCTCTTTTAGAAATCGCACATGACACATTTATCTATGCAGTCAAAAGTGTGACGATCGTGGAAATCATGGGACGTGATGCCGGATGGCTGACCGCTGCTTCTGCACTGGCAAGAAACGGTTATAATACAGCACCACATCTGATCTATCTCCCGGAGGTTCCATTTGACAAAGAGGACTTTTTACTGGATGTAAAGCGTATGCTTTTCGAGCGCAATAACGTGATCGTTGCCGTATCCGAAGGTATCCGCGATGCTTCCGGCAACTATATCAGTGCTTCCGAAAGTTCTGTTGACACCTTTGGTCACAGCCAGTTAAGCGGAGCCGGAAAAACACTTGAATTTTTAGTCAAAGAAAAACTAGGCGTTAAAGTCCGTTCCGTGGAAGTCAACGTATTACAGCGCTGCGCTGCACACCTTGCTTCAAAGACTGATCTTGATGAGGCTTTTACTCTCGGTCAGAAAGCGGTTGCTCTCTCCGAGGAAGATGTTACCGCTTCCATGGTAACAATGCGCCGTATCTCCGATGCTCCGTACGAAATCGCCTATGAGCATGCCGAGATCCGCCACATTGCAAATGAGGCAAAATCAATTCCGAGAGAATGGATCAACGATGCAGGCAATGATGTCACACAGCCACTGATCGATTACCTTTCACCTCTCATACTCGGTGAAGTTCCGGTAAAATACGAAAACGGTATCCCTGTCTATATGGATGTCAGTCATTTAGCAAAACATCAATAAATTTACCGATCTCAACCCACGCTCTTTTAGATTCCGGCAGCATTTTTGCTGCCATCTGAAAGATGTGGAACATTCCTTCATAAATACTGATTCTTACTTTTACTCCCTGTTCTCTGGCTTTTGCAGCCACATCCACAGAATCCGAGAGCAGCATCTCATAGGAACCAACCTGTATCAGCATCGGCGGAAATCCCCTGAAATCCCCATATAAAGGCGAAATATAAGCATTATACGGATCGTTATCCCCAATATAATCTTTATTATAAATAAGGCTGTCCCTTGTTTTTCCAAATAACGGGTCGCGCTCAAAGTTTGTCTCGTAAGATTCCCCGCTCGCCGCAAGGTCTGTCCACGGTGACATGGCTACGATCCCACACGGAAGCTGCTTTCCGTGATCTTTCAGATAATGGCATAATGCCATCGCAAGACCGCCTCCTGCGGAATCTCCTGCGATGATGATCTGCTCGGAAAACCACCCCTGTTCCAACAGATAACAGTATGCGGCATAGGCATCTTCTAAAGCCGCCGGATACGGATGTTCCGGTGCCACACGGTAATCGGGTGTCAGAACACTCATTCCATGGCTGACTTCACAGTAAAGTCCGGCAAACATACGGTATGCATTCCGCATCGCTCCGACATATCCGCCTCCGTGAAGCTGTAAGATTACTTTTTCCGTATTCGGATTTTCTTTTGCCTGTAAATACTCCATGGAGAAATTATCCATCTCGATCACATCTAATGAAAAACAGTCCGGACATTTCCACGGCGGCTCCGAATCCCCGATTTTTTTCCTCAGTTCTCCATTTTTTATCTTTTTCCCAATCAGGTGATCATTTGTCACATGGGCGATCAGGTCCCTCATGACTCTTCCCCTGATACTCGCTTCGCTCTCTCTCATCCGATTGCTCCTGTTCTTTTTATTCTAAATATAACTCAGCGGACATGAAATCTTCGTTTCAGTTCCACCCTTGCCCTGCGGTCTCCGATGATCAGTGTTCCAAGAAACAGAAACAGGGAAAACGCAAATGCGATCAGTGCAAAAAGCTGTGCCGTCACGATACCGGTAAAAATCAGTATTACCGGAACAATGCTGCATAAAATCATAAAAATCTGCCACATCATATAGCTCTGCCAGTTTCTGCGGTTTACGATCATACAGATGATAATACCAACATCGACTAAAATGATCGCCGACGGCAATGCATAATTGACAGACCATCCGCGGTAGCCGACCAGAAAATCGATTGCGATCACGATCAGTATCGCCATCAGCGTGAGTACCGTGATTTTGGCGCGGTAACCTGTCTTTCCAAGAATTGCAAAACGGATCAGCATATATCCGTAAAAGAATCCAAGCCCCGTGATCGCACTCCATGCAATCTGTGACTCGGTGACCACATTGATATAAATGAGCAGCACCTCAACCAAAAGTGCACAAAACAGATAGATTTTACTGATCATTGTCATTTTCCGGGTGTACACTCTCACATCCGGGTACATATTCTCCACTTCACCTGTGTATTCTAACACGGATCCGCAGAGTGGACAGCGCTCTGTTTCATCTGATATCTCCACATTACAATTTCTGCATTTACTCATAATTTACTCCATTACTCTTTATTTCTACCGCAATCCCGTCCGAGGCTATTTTCCGGAAAAATCCACGCTGCACAGACGCATCGACAAGATCATAACTGAAACTGAATACAAGTGTATCCCCGTAAGAGCAGATCGTTCCTTTCAGATGCTGCCCCTTTGACATGGCAAGAAATGCATGAAACATTTCCACATAAGGGCGGTACTCTTCTGTCACGGAAATATTGCCGATATTTGTGATCGTCGCAGTATTGGCAAGTGCAGAAGTTGTATATACATACTTCATTGCAAGGTTTTTCAGGAAAAGCGGCACAACTCTTGCAATCAGCAGTTTTTCATTGGAAACGTTATAGGAAAACAGCTTTTCAAGATTTTCCCGGTTGATCTGGCTTCGCAGGCTTTCCTTCACGATTGCAGCCACCTCTGCAAACGTATAGGTCTCTTTGGTCGGATGAAATTCTGCGGACACCATGACAAAAAAGTTTTTCGTGGTAATAGAATTAAAATACGGCCGCAGATTAACCGGCACCGCAACACGGATCGGACACTTTGACGGCATGCCGTGCAGACATTCTGTATAAACGCTCCAGATGTACACACTTACCAGATATTCGTTGATACTGATTCCCATCGCATGACAGACCCTTTTCAACTCCGGTATTTTCATATAACCGTGCATCACGCCGAACTCGCCCGGTCTTAACTTTTCTCCACGGATCAGATATGCCTTTTTTGTCTGGTATCCTTTTGCGGAACTTTTTTTGTAATTTTTTAAGAAACTGTCTTCCCGGTTCAAAGACGTATCAACACTTAATGAATCTCCCAGCTTTTCCTGCAGGTCTTTATGTGCCAGACGCAGATACTGGTAAGTCAGCTCTTTTAAGAAATTAATTCCTCCCATTCCATCCGTCAAAACATGGAATACTTCCAGATTGATCCTGCATTTATAATAGGTCACACGGAACATATAACTGCGGTTTTTATTCTGCTGGATATATCTGCATGGAAAATTGTTCTCCATGCGAACCTTTGGCGCCGCTTTTCCGTTTTCCTCAAAATAATACCAGAACACCCCCTGCCGCAGTCTTAAGTTAAACCCGTCAAACTTCGGAAGCACCATATCAAGTGCCCTCTGCAGTAATTCCGGATTGATCTCCTCTTTCAGTGTAACACTGATCCTGTACACATTGCTCATGCTCTCCCCGGCAATGACCGGAAAAAGGTGTGCTGTATTATCAAGTCTGTCCCAACGGATATCACGGTTTGTCGGAACTCCTTTACTCTGTTTTTTCATATATTCCTCGTTTCTGCATATTTTACAGGCAGGCTGGGTTTCTGTTTTTTCTTCTCTCCCCCCGCTCATAAAATACACAATCTATTGTATGCAATTATAAAATAACCTGACATAAAATACAAGTTTGGGCATATCAAAATTACCTGATATAATGCTATAAATTTTCTTAAAATTCCCTTATTTATTTTTTAATTTATGATTGTATAAAATTTCCCTTCATATTGTAATGTTTTTGTAACATCTATAAAATATTTATAAACAAGGAGGATTCACTTATGAAAATTTTCAAACGAACAGTCAGCTTATTTTTAGCTTTCTGTCTCTGTGCCGGGATGCTTTTACTGCAGCCGCAGTCAACGGTATCCGCAGCCGTCAGGAACAAACCGACCACCACTGTACTTCGCATGTCCAGTAATTCTTTCGACAGTTCTGCAATCTATGTCAATCTGCCAAAAGCCAAAGTATGTTATATCAAAAACATCAAAACCAGCAGTAAAAATCTGATTGCAAAAAACACCCACTATTATACTACCAGTTCAGACGATACATACACGGATACCTTTGCGTCTATCGGCCTCTATGCCAAAAAAACCGGTAAATACAAAGTCACCTATAATATCTGCGATAAATCAGGAAACAAACTTTCTTCGGGTAAAGTAACAGTATATGTAAAAAATGACCTGCCAGTCAAATCTGTCAAATTTGCAGGTAAAGAAGTTGTAAAAACAATGAAAAACAACAGCACCTTAAAGCTTGGCGAGTACGCATATATATTTGATAATTCATATTCCAGCGGCAGAAACTATTCTACCTCACTTGCTGCGCGTACCAAGATCACTATTACTTATATCGACAAATATACCAAGCAGAAATGTGAGAGTATTTATTCCATTTCCCGTCTTGCAAAATAATCCAACAGGAGGATATCTGATATGAAATTATTTAAGCAAATTACTTGCGCTGTTCTTACACTTTGCCTGTGCGCCGGATTATTACTGATCCCTTCTGCGCCGGTATCTGCTGCAACAGGTCCAAGCGCCCCAAAGGCTGTAGATGTTTCTTATTACAAAAATTATCCGATGGTCAATGATTCGGCTATCTCCGTACAGCTCGGTACAAACGGAAAAAACATCAAAAATATCAAAACATCGAGCAAAAACCTGAAAGCCAAAGTAACAAGACTTTCACTTTCCAGCTCCAGTAATTCCGGATACGTTGGTGTCTATGCCAAGAAAACCGGTAAATACACAGTATCTTTTGATGTATATAATGCACAGAATAAAAAGATTAAAAAATTTACTGTCAAAGTCAATGTAACAGAGCCGACATTCTCTAACAATAGTCCTTTTAAGAGTGTGACCTTTAACAATAAAGAATATGATTACGCAAAGACAGTCTACAATAAAAATTCAGTCAAAATCAATGTCAAAATGAACAAGGGTTATAAATTAAAGAAGATCGAATACTCTACTTACAGCAAGCCGGTCGTAAAAACAAACTCTTCCTATTCAACCACTTATTCAAACTCCGAGAGAACAAAAACTGTAAAAAATGGAAAGAGTATCCCGTTAGGACATTATGGATATTATTACGGACATGACTACTCTTACACATATGGTACTTACTCTTATGAGTCATACAGCCGTGATGGTGATATTATGGCACCGACAACCGTGAAAATCACATATCTCGATAAAAATAAAAATACGATTTCTACCTCGTACACACTGTACCGTATTGCAGATGATGTAAAATAACAAACTCAAAGATCACAAAAAAAGAGGAACCTGTCACGAAACAGATTCCTCATTTTTTATTCATTATTAAATTATATTCTATTCTCTTTTATCTCTCCAGCGGATATTTCTCTGTCAGCGATTTTACGATTGCACACGCTTTATCAGCTGCCGGTTCACCCTCCTTGATCATCATGGCGATTGCCTCTGCAATCTGATCCATATCCTCTGTGTTTAGTCCACGGGAAGTAACTGCCGGCGTTCCAAGACGTACACCGCTTGTTACGAATGGGGATTTCGGATCGTTCGGGATCGTATTCTTGTTGCAGGTAATATTGACAGAATCGAGAAGTTTCTCCACTGCCTTTCCGGTCTGATCATAATTTGTCAGATCAACAAGCATCAGGTGATTGTCTGTACCGCCGGATACGATTTTAATATCACGGCTTAACAGTCCCTTGCAGAGTGCCTGTGCATTGTCAATGATATTCTGCTGGTATACTTTAAACTCCGGCTGAAGTGCCTCCTTAAAGCAGACTGCTTTCGCTGCGATCACATGCATCAAAGGTCCGCCCTGGATTCCAGGGAAAATAGCTTTGTTAAAGTTATATTTGTCTGCGATTTCCTGACTGGATAAGATCATACCTCCACGCGGTCCACGCAGTGTCTTGTGTGTTGTGGTTGTGACAACGTGTGCATACGGGATTGGGCTTGGATGAAGTCCTGCAGCGACAAGTCCTGCGATATGTGCCATATCGACCATCAGAACTGCTCCGCATGCATCTGCGATCTCACGGAATCTCTTGAAATCAATGGTTCTCGCATAAGCACTTGCACCTGCGATGATCATCTTCGGCTTGCACTCCATCGCGATCTCTTCTACTTTGTCATAATCAATAAATCCCTCGTCATTGACACCGTAAGGTACAATGTGAAAATAAGTACCGGAAAAGTTTACAGGGCTTCCGTGTGTCAAATGTCCGCCGTGATCTAAGTTCATTCCCATGACCGTGTCACCCGGTTTTAAGATGGCAAACTGTACAGCCATATTCGCCTGTGCACCGGAATGTGGCTGTACGTTCGCATACTCACAGCCAAACAGCTCTTTCGCACGCTCTCTTGCAAGTTCCTCTACAACATCCACACACTCACATCCGCCGTAATATCTTTTCCCCGGATAACCTTCTGCATATTTATTTGTAAGAACACTGCCCATCGCCGACATCACTGCCTTGCTTACCCAGTTTTCGGATGCAATCAGCTCAATATGACTGTTCTGACGTTCAAATTCATCGGTGATGGCATTTGCCACTTCCATATCAACTGCCTGAATATCTTCCAGTGTATACATAATCCGTAATTCTCCCTTTCTTTGCTGTTTGATCAATGTGTCTTTCTACGAAAAACACTTGTCTTTTGCTATGTTTATCATTATATATGACTTTCCTTTTTTTGGCAATTCCAAAAGCCAGAATAGTTATATCAAATTATTATAAATGATATAAGCCCTGACAATAAAGCCAGATGGCACCTGCGATCTGTAAAATGAGGATCAGCGGCATTCCTATAACAAAATACCAGTGTCTCGTCTTGTGGCGGAACACATACATTCCCGCCCACGTTCCGATACTGCCGCCTAAAATGCTGACTAAAAATAACATTCTTTCTGAGATCCGCCATCGATGCATTTTCGCCCTTCTTTTATCCTCTCCCATAATAAGGAAGCCCACCAGATTTAAAAAGATCAGATAAGCTGCGATCATATCCATATGTTTCTCCTTTTTTCTAAAATAGAATCCTGTTCTACAGGATTCACCGCCTGCGCGACATAATTCATCTCCGACGCAGTGTGATCCCGCCCGGAGGGCTTTAAGATTCATAGGACGTAATTTCCTATGAATCTTAAAAGTCCCGGCAAATAACTGCCAGGACTTTCACTTTTCTTCAACAGATCTTATTCTGTTATTTTATTTTTACCAAGATGAACTTTCATCACATACCACAACTCGGTTGCAATGCAGATAGATGAATATGCACCGCAGATCATACCTGCCATCAGCGGCAGTGCAAATTCACGAATACTTGCTACACCAAGAAGGAACAGCATAAATACCATAATAAATGTTGTTATGGATGTGTTGATGCTTCGTGATAAGGTCTGTGTCAGGCTTCGGTTTGCTACTTCCATCAGATCTTCCCTTGTCTGTTTACCATGCTTTAATGCAAGGTTCTCACGGATACGGTCAAAGATAACGATCGTATCGTTGACAGAATAACCAATGATCGTCAGCATACATGCGATAAATGTATTGCCGACTGAAATACGCATCAGCGCATATACGGTAAGTACAACCAGTACGTCGTGGATCAGGGCAATGATCGCACTGGCACCGAAACGGATATCTTTAAAACGGAACCAGATATAGATCAGCATACAGATTGTTGAGATAATAACCGCCTTGACTGCATCCGCACGCATCTCACCACTGATCGTGGAACTGATACTCTGGAATGTAATGGTGGATTCATCTACATCAAAACTGTCTGCCAGCTTATTATTCAGATCATCACGCTCTTCTTTGGATAAAGTACGTGTCTTGATCGTAATCTGAGTTGTTCCCTCTACTTTGTTTGCCTGAATATTGCTGTCTCCAGTTACTTCTTTTACAACCGGGATAATATCATTTTCAATATCTTCGATCGTATATTCTTTGCCGAAATCAGCAGTAGTGGAAGTTCCTCCCATGAAGTCAAGTCCATAATTCAGGGAGTTCTGACCAGATGCCTTATGTACTCCCATACCGATAAATCCGGCAGCTATAACTGCAATAGAAATTGCAAAGAATACATATCTCTTCTGCAGGAAATTGATCGTCTTTCTCTCTTTTGCACGTCCGTAGAATTTTTCATCTCTCATTCCTAACCAGTAGAAAGAATAAAGGATCCATCTTGTGACAACAAGTGCTGTAAACATGGAAAGGATAATACCGATCATCAGTGTATATGCAAATCCTTTTACAGTACCGGAACCTAATCCCATAAGAACAATCGCTGCAATCAATGTTGTGATATTACCATCTAAGATTGCAGACATCGCTTTGTGGAAACCATTCTTCATTGCAGTAATCACGGATTTTCCTGATGCAATTTCTTCACGGATACGTGCAAAGATGATAACGTTCGCATCCACTGCCATACCAATACTTAAGATAATACCGGCAATACCAGGTAATGTTAATGTGATCTCGAATAAGTATAAAGTTGCAATCACAAGTGCTGTATAAATTGCAAGTGCTAAAGCTGCTGCGACACCCGGAACTGCATATACAATGATCATAAATACCATTACGATCACAAGACCGATTGCTGCCGCTTTTAAACTGGAGGAGATTGCCTGGCTTCCAAGCTGTGCTCCTACCACACTGGACTCTAACTCTGATAACTGCAGGGAAAGAGAACCGATTCTGATCTGTGTTGCTAAAGTCTGTGCCTCTTCAAAGGTGCTCTGACCGGAAATCTGTGCAGTACCTCCGGTAATTGCCTCCTGAACAGTCGGATAACTGATAACTTCTCCATCGTATACGATTGGAAGTGCTTTTCCGACGTTTTCAGAAGTAACTTCTCCGAAAGTCTTTGCTCCCTCATCTGTCAGTGTAAGCTGTACCACATACTGCTTGTTTCCATACTGATCTGTGGTTGTTGCAGCCTGTGCATCTGCCACCTGGTCACCCGTCATAAATACGGTACCATCTGAAAGCTGGAACTCTAAGGAACCCGGATTACCAAGTTCTTCCAAAATCTTGCTTGCGTCCGTAACACCCGGGATCTCAACGGCGATACGATCATCTCCAACCTGATATACGGATGCCTCTGTACTGTAACTTTCCACACGCTTCTGGAGTTTGTAAATCGTATCACTCATATCCTCTGCGCTCGGATTTTCATCCATGACCTGATAGGTGATCGATACACCACCGGACAGATCAAGTCCAAGCGGAATACTCATTTCTTCCCCAATACCGGTCGATGAAAGAATAATAGATGCATAATAGGCAAGTCCCGCAAATGCAGCGAGAATCGCAACTAATATGACTGCTGCTTTACTCTTTTTCATTTTCTTTTTCCTTCCTGTTTCTTTTTTATTCACAATCGGCTTCGGCAGCCTTAATCATGATCGCGCACTCAATACGTTTTTTCTGCAATTCACATCCGATATCATATGCCCCACAGATATCACCGCTGAAATTATACGCATTTGCTGCACATCCGCCGCTGCAGTAGAATCTTGCGAAACATTTTCTGCATTTTTCTTTTGCATAGACATTACAGCACTTAAACTCATCACGGATCTCTGTATTTTTTATACCTTCATCCACATTGCCAAGTAAAAACTTTTCATTGCCGACAAACTGGTGACATGGATAAAAATCTCCCCATGGTGTCACTGCAAGGTACTCGGTTCCTGAACCACAGCCGGACAGACGTTTTGCCACACACGGACCGCCCTCAAGATCGATCATAAAATGGAAGAAATTAAAATCATCTCCCTCTTTGTGACGTCTTACCATCTCCGCTGCAAGTTTGTCATATTCCTCAAACAGCTGTGGAAGATCTTCCTCTGTGATCGCATACGGTTCACTCGGTTCTGCAACTACCGGCTCCACGGAGATCTGTTTGAAACCAAGATCCGCAAGATGAAGTACATCTGCTGCAAAATCAGGATTGTAGTGTGTGAATGTACCACGCACATAATATTTGTCCTGATGTCTGCTCTCTGCAAATTTCTGAAACTTTGGAACGATCAGATCATAACTTCCTGCCCCTTTGCGGAACGGACGCATCTTATCATGAACTTCCTTTCTTCCATCGATACTTAAGACCACATTTGCCATCTCTTTGTTGCAGAATTCCATGATCTCGTCATTTAAAAGCACACCATTTGTGGTCAGTGTAAAACGGAAATTCTTGTCATGCAGCTTTTCCTGCTCTCTTCCATAGGCAACTAAGTCTTTTACGACCTGCCAGTTCATAAGCGGCTCGCCGCCAAAGAAATCCACCTCAAGATTTCGTCTGTTACCTGAATTGGCAATTAAGAAATCCAGTGCTTTCTTTCCAACTTCAAAGGACATCAGTGCCCTTCTTCCATGGTACTCTCCCTCCTCAGCAAAGCAGTACTGACATGCCAGGTTGCAGTCATGTGCTATATGCAGGCAGAGTGCCTTGACAACCGTCGGGCGTTTTTTGAAATCCATGATATAGTTTTCGTAAGTGTCCTTTGTAAAAAGTGACTCCTCATCGATCAATGTCTGGACTTCATCGATTGCTTCCTCCACTTCCTCTTTGCCGTATTTTCCGGACAGTGCAGATACGATCTCATCCCTTGCATACGATTCCGGCTGGCTCTGATCGATCATCTCAATGACATCATAAGTCACGTCATCCACCACATGAATCGCTCCGCTGTTTACATCTAAAACAATATCATAGCCGTTGTTCTTATACTGATGAACCACTATAATATTTCCTCTCTTTCTATCTGATTTTACAGCAAAACATTTAAAGTTTTCTGCAAATCAATATATTTTTTTCAAGTATTACGGCATTTTAATGTTGCCGATAAAACGTACAAATGACCGCACGCTATGCGAACGGTCGTTTGCAGATTTCACTTATATCCGACCGTATGATTTTCATCGTTGTATCACACAGTCATTTTGTATGATGCCATAATGGCATATCCGGCACTCATATGCACAATTTTTACCATGCTATGCATGCCCGGCCGTACCAGCTCAAATCTTATTTGTGCTCGCAGCTCTGGTTTCCTACTGTACAGGATGTTTTGCATGCAGACTGGCAGGATGTCTGGCACTCGCCGCAGCCGCCTTTTTTGATTGTGTTCTGTAATCTCTTGGTATTTAATGTCTTTACATGTTTCATGATGCTTCTCTCCTTTTTTGTAATTTCCGCACACATGGGATACGCCATTTGCCCGCTCCCCGTAATACTATGTATTTATTCGCTTTCGCGCGGAGTTCTGTTAACTTATACAGTATAACATAACTTTTTTCATATGGGAAGTTTTTTTTATTCCGCATCCTTCGGCAGGATAATATTAAAGATGATCGCCACAATGGCTGCCGGAACAATACCGGAACCGCCAAAGATCAGCTGCAATGCCTGAGGCGCTTTGGCCAAGACAGCGCTGTTTGCACCAATACCATACCCAACGCCCAGTGCTACTGACAGAATGGTCAGATTTCTGGGTGTCATAGGTTCTTTTGTTACCAGCTGGATACCGCTGACTACGATAGAAGAAAACATCATAACTGCCGCGCGACCCAGGACCGACTGAGG
>ENA-OPMG01000714-OPMG01000714.1-human-gut-metagenome-genome-assembly--contig:-NODE-714-length-23449-cov-2.577285_pt1 | contig 23449 bp, 10 predicted proteins | sample MGYA00241522_ERZ501741 | MGnify/ENA primary metagenome ERZ501741 (study PRJEB25962, sample SAMEA2042616) | human gut metagenome | biome: human gut; feature: human-associated habitat; material: faeces...
CTGCGCGCAACTGCCACCCGGCGGACGGGCCGGTATAGAATGTATCGGCAACAAATTCGTGGGCGGCGGTATCATCATGGAAGACAAGGACGGAACGGCTACTCCCCGGCTTTACATGGAAACGGACGGGACTGCCAAAACCACCTCTTTCAATATATCCTCGGTCATGAACAAGGGCATCTATATCCGTCTGGAAATCGACGCAGTGAACAACAAACATAAATTCTATTACAGCGTGAACAACGAAACATTCATTGAGTTCGGCGACACGTTCGAATCCGGTTCAGGCGACTGGAAAGGCAGCCGTATCGGCCTGTACAGCTACAATACGCAGGAGACCTCCGGCACGGCTTATTTCGATGAGTTTACTTATTTGTTCGACGGCCCCGGTGGGCTTACGTCCACCCAGACAAAATAAAAAGACATGAAAAAGCAATGGTTTATCGGAATGATGGCATGGGTAATGGGATTACCCGCCATAGCCCACGTATGGGATGAACTGGCCATTCTGGCACGTCCCAACAACGAAGGCACATTCACGTTGGAAAAATATAGTTTCCTGCAACCCACGACTTACACGAATGCCGTGTTCTTCGACTTCGACAATGACGAGAACCTCGACTTGCTGATTATGGGGCAAGGAGGAGACTGGAATATCAGCGGAGACATCAAGTTCGTCACGCTCTACCGCAACTTGGGTCCCGATGAGGACTTCCGTTTTGAACGCGTACCGGACGCCGGTTTCCTGCAACGCCGCGACGAAGGTTTCTACAATCCGATTTCCACGGGGGATTTCAATCACGACGGCTACACGGACGTGCTCATCATGAGCAACCAAAACGGACGGCACATCGATTTGTACCTCAACGACAAAGGCACGGGGCGCTTCATCCGTCAGGAAATCGACTTTGAAGCCGCCACCAACGGTTCGGTCATGTTCGGAGATTTGAATAACGATGGTTGGCTGGATATCGAGTACTCCGGCTACAGTGACAAGACTTCCACGGCCTTGAAGACCTATATCAACCAACAAAACGGAAGTTTTGCCGCCCTCACGCCCGACAACCTCACCGGAGCATTCCAAGGACAATCCACCTTGGCAGACATCAACGGAGACGGGACATTGGACATCATCAGTACCGGAAACGGCGACAACTGGGCCTGTCTGGCTCCCATCTATTATAATACGACAGACGGTTCCGGACCTCTGTCTTTCCGCCACGTCCCGGAAACGGAAAGCGGCATTCTCGGCGTAAGCCGTGCCAATCCTCTCGTGGCGGATTTCAATGCAGACGGACGGATGGATATGGTTATCAATGGTGAACCGAGCGACGGCAGCGGATTCCGTAACCGGATTTATTACCAAAACGAAGAAGGAAAGTTCACCATGGACACCTCCTACCCCATCGTTCCCGTGAACCAAGACGGCGGCATCAATATGGGGGATTGGGACGGAGACGGCAATCGTGGGCGGCTACATCGGGACACGCGACGCCAACGCACCGGCCTGTTATTCCTCTCCGTTGCGCGTCTACGAGAACAAACCGGAAAAGAACGGGTTGAAAGGCAATACATTCCCGGATGCCCCGGGCGACGTGTCGGCAGAAATGCAAGGTAACGAACTGGTCATCCGTTGGGGAGACGGTTCGGACAACGAATCGCCAACCTCGGCTTTGCGTTATAACTTGTTCGTCCGGAACGAAACGACCGGAGAAACGTACTGCCTCATCCCCGCGAACCGGAACACCGGAAAGCTCAAAGTAGGCACGGACTTGCAAACTTCACTGTCCTCCCGGGTCAAGACCTACCGCATCAAGCCCTTCGGAGACGGGAAATATACCGTAGGCGTACAAACCTTGGACCAGTCGTATGCCGGAAGCACTTTCCGGACATGCACCTTGGACGTTGACACCAGAGTAGCATCCGCATCCCTTCCCGAGCAGTTTAAAATTATCAAGAACGGACACAATATAGAAGTGAAAAGCCCGTTACACGAACAAGTGAAAGTCTACGGCACGGACGGATGCCTCGTCGCGCACGGAACCACAAACGAGACGATAGTGCTTCCGACACACGGCACTTTCCTGGTTTCGGCAGGGACATACAAAGAAAAAGTCTTATTCTAAGAAACAAACATTATGAACACGGTCCGTATCCGTTCATTCCGGACGGGTACGGGCTTCATTGTCACATTAAAAGCCATAAATCATGAAACACAAAGCTACAACAGCGGGAACCACCCGCATCGTTTTCCTCGATTATCTGCGTGTCCTAGCCTGTCTGATGGTCATTGCCACGCACAGTTGCGACTCTTTCTACATCGGCCCGGGCGGCGTATGGCAATGCGCTTCGGAGAGCGACCGTTTGTGGATCAGTATCATCGACAGCATCATGCGTGCAGCAGTGCCATTATTCGTAATGACCTCTTCCTACTTGCTGTTGCCCCTGAAGGATGACAACACCACTTTCTTCAAACGGCGTTTCATCCGTGTGCTCGTCCCTTTTGCCGTATGGTCGTGCATCTACGCCTTCTGGCCTGTCCTGATGGGGGACCTGCCCGCATCGGAGCTTCCCATGCGTCTGCTCCATCCCATCTGGAACTTTAATGACGACAGCGGACATCTATGGTACATTTACATGCTCATCGGCCTGTATCTGTTCATGCCCGTCCTGTCTCCTTGGCTCAAGCAAACCGGAAAAAAGGCTGAGCTCGCTTTCCTTGCCGTATGGTTCGTATCGTCCTTCCTTGCATATTTAAAAGAAATCGGGGCAGGCGACATGTTCGGCGAATGCTACTGGAACGAGTTCCACAGCTTTTGGTATTTCTCCGGTTTCATCGGCTATCTGGTATTGGCGCATTACATCCGCCACCACCTGCACTGGAATGCCTCGCGAAGCCTCGGCATCGGCCTGCTCTGTTTTCTGGCAGGTTACGCTGTTACCGCAATCCCGTTCTACTACCGCTCGTTCTCCCATGAACTCGTGCAGGAAGTGGAACTGACGTGGCTGTACTGTTCCCCTAACGTCATACTGATGACTTTCGGCGTTTTCATGATGTGCAAAGCCATCCCCGGGCAGAAAGCCCCGTGCTACGGTTTCGTCAACCGGTTGTCGCGCCTGAGTTATGGCGTTTACCTGCTGCACATCATCGTGCTCTACTCCGTCTTTTTCGACATACTGAAGGCCATGGAACTGGGCACACCTTGGTTCATCCTGACGCTGACCCTCTGTACCTTCGCATTGAGCAACCTCATCACATGGCTGCTGTCCAAGCTTCCTTTCGGGAAATACCTTGTAGGATAAATATTCTCTCCATAAGAAAATCAAAGGAGATACGGCGCAATGCCGCATCTCCTTTTTTAATTCTTTTAATGCCATTCAATAGGGTCTTACGAAAATATTGTTTATAAAATCCTGAAAACAATCTTCCCCTTAAATCAAATACCTATTAAACCAATCATTAACCTAATCTCAATATTAACTAACTGCAATGCAAAGAAAGGAAAGATTTAGGAGATTACATAGAAAAAATGGCGCAAAAAATAGCAAAAACACGTATTTTAGCATAAGGTGATGCATATTAAACATTTATACGCCTCTCTTCCCTCAATGAACCATAGCTTTGGCCAACAGCACCTGCCCTTCTTGCAGACAGGCACGCAACAACAGCAGCCCTTTCACCGGAGATAATGCCACGCAAGCATTATATAATCCCCGTACATTCTGAGACTTCAGCAACCGTCCCTGAAGATCGAAAACTTCTATTTTTCTCAATGGAGCCGAAGAATCTATATTCATTTCCAATCCACCGTTACTTCCAGGCAGAATATGCACGTCCAACCGGGCATCCTTACCTCCCTCCGACATGGCATCCGCAATCCCGGATCCGGGTTTCTTATGAAAACGGAACACTTTCACATCTTTTGCCGGCACCTTGTAAGAAAGTTCCTCACCGTCCACAACCACAGTTTCACCGCTCCACAGTTCCTTCACCGTATCGAAGTCTCCAAGAGCGATATCGAGGTCGGACAAAGGAATACTTCCGGACGACTCCCCGTCGGTATAATTAAATACGGCCACATACAGGTATTCCTCCGTATGATGCATAAAGCAGGTTTCCGCCGCATCCGCATTCCCGTTATGCTCCTTATGTCCATACACAGGCATGAACGAGCGTCCTAAATCGGCCATCTCATTGATATCCTTATTCATCATGATTTCTTGCGCACGGGCACGCGACAAGGCTGCATCTCCATTTCCCGAATCATCATTCAAGGCGAAATTGTCCGCCACCATCATCATTCCGGTTACTGCCCCGCTCGTGAAACGGGCACGGTTCTCTCCCAACGTACAGTTTTTAGGACTTCCCCAGCCCCCGCTACCGACCATGACCAAGTGATCCGGGTCATTATACTGATAAAGCAAGTCGGTCCACCAACCGCCAGAAATGGCATTCATACAGTACTCCGTCTGACCGATATCAGCCCATGTGTCACACCCTACACGGCGGGAATTCCCGTAATGATAAGGAAAAAGAGGCGAAATGGAGAAAGAAAGGAACATCGGCTCGTCTCCCTCATCGACCACCTTCGTCAGATAGCTCAACCCATTATTATAGGCTTCCATGGCCGTCGTCACGCCTTTTGCATAATAAGAATCAGCCTGCACCATACCGTGACTGGTAAAATCCAGTTTCAGGAACCGGAATCCTTGCTTCTTCATTTCCTGAATACGGGTAGAAATCCATGCTTTCGTGCCCGGATGGGTCGGGTCCAGACACATGGCTCCTCCCAGACTATAAGGTTCACCGTTCACTTTCAGGAAACAGTCTTCTGCCGTGTACTGGGTGCTTCCCATTTTGTCGCTCCATCCCCACCACCAGGAGAACGGAGTGAAATACAATCCCACCGTCTGACCGTTTTCTCCGCCTTCCTTGCACAACTTTATCCTCTCATCGGTTGACAGATTGTCCCAAGAGTCTATACCGATTATTTGCATGCCTTGACTGTTCACGAAACCATTAGGTTTCAAGACCTCATGATAATAATCCGCTATTTCCACATCCGCGTCGAAAGAATTCTTTTTTTCCAGTACGCCCCAACTTTGCCAACCGAAAGGCGTTCCCTTATCCCACGTATCACGCATCGGCTGGACCATCGTATTGGCACGGGCAAAAGTCTCCATGCCCGTACGCCAGTCGTCTGCAAAACCGACAAACATACGGGCTGATGATATTTTAGGCCCTTTCAGCTTACCGTGAGGCAAGACGTCCCGCGTCTCCGACGTAGAAGCACCGGAATAGACTTTCAAGACATTGACCCGCCCATTGTCCGAAGCTTCTACCGATATGGCGTTCTTCCAATGGTCATGGTCTACCGCACCGATTACTATCCCCTCCTTGGTTTCTCCATTGAACCAGGCCGCCACTTCGTAGGAAGTCATCGAAGTGTTCATCTTATACTTATTATAACGTGTCCAGCCGTCATTGTCGAAAGGCACTTTAAGCATACGGTTGTCTTCACTTTCGGAGAAGAGAACATACATCTGACTGACCGATACCGGAGCCAGATAATTGGAACGTATAGCCTCGTCCCCCTCTATGGACAAGTCTGTAATTAAAAAGTCGTTTTCTTCATATACACAAAACCGCTGCACCATCTGCACGTCGTCCCCATTGTCCGGACGGGTAAAGGTAAACGTATAACTGGTCCCTGCCCCGAACTCGTCACTTACCTGTTCCTCGGTCTGTTTTATGTCGGCAAAAGATGCAGGCGTCACAGTACGCGACTCTCCCGCCAGATTGTCGTAGGCCACCTCTGAAGCGGAACGTGTGAAAAGACATTTTCGGGCCGAGCCGTCCTCGTTTAAAACATTCACCCGAAAAGCGTGGTCGTTTTCGATATATGAAATTTTCCACAAACCGTCCACAATCACAATATCCTCCGCATATCCTTGCGTGAAGCATCCACTAGCTCCCATCAATACCGATAAGCTAAGAATCGGCTTTAACAAAGTATTTCTCATATCTACAAAGTTTAATAATTACATTCAACCGGTCTCTTCTATTTAAATCGGAATAGAGAGAAAAAACGTCCCGGCTATTTTCACAAACGACCGGAACGCACAATCTAAACTAATCTAATGTTAATCAAAAGAAACTATTTTTATTACTTCACGATCTTAACCGCTTTATGGTTTGTCTTTACAACAAACACCCCTCTGCCATTTAATATAATAGGAGTATTCGTCATTCCCGTAGCCACCTCGGCACCTTGCATATTGTAGATGGCTACCGCAGCAGACGCTGAACTATTCACCGTGATTACATTGCCTTCGATGGCAACCTTCACATCTGTCTGCTTCTCCAGAGCTTGGATACTGGTCTCATACCCGTCTGTCACGGTCACTTCCGTCGTCGTGAAACCACTGGCCAAATAAGCATACTTCACGGCTTGACCCCCCACGGTATAGCTACCGGCCGGCAGTTTCTCGAATACATAGAAGCATAAACCTTCATCCATGGAATAGTTTACGGCATACGCGCCGAACATGCTATAAGCCAACTGTTTGCCGGTTTCCGTATTGGCCGGAACCAGCATCCGGACGGCACCCGTCTCGTTGTTGCGGATATACACATTGTGGACTGCCACATTGCCATTGCTCAAATAAGAAGCAGGCCATTTTACCGTCACTTGGCCGTTTTCTGCAGCCTCAGCCGTCACTTCAGCAGGCGCATCCGGATAAACCGGTTCATAATCAGTCTCATTGTAACTGATGATAAAGTTATCCGTTCCGCCTTCATAACCTCCGGCCATGATATCTAGCTTGCCATCATTGTCCACATCGCCGAAGTTACCCGGAACAGGATCCGAATCATCCCAAATCCATGTGAAGCCTCCGAAAATGTCGTTACTCCAATAACCTAAATCATACGATGTATAAAGACCTACGCTTCCACCTTCACTCACTTCAAAGACTCGACACCAATCCCATTTGTTGCCATCGGGTTTTAATGCGTCGGAATGTCCGCGGTGATATAAGTCCGGCACATCATCACCATTGAAATCCGCATAGAAGAATCCCCGGTTTCCGGCATCCGTCATGCCCACCATAGGCACTGTCTCTTCAACGAAACTGAACACACTGCCCTCAGTCGGAGTATTGATAAGGCAGAAAGTCTCATGAATGTCGCCTCTTTTCTTCCCACTGATCCAAAGGTCCAACAAACCGTCCTGATTGTAGTCCGTAGCCATCATCACCGTATTGTTCGACCCCCAAGCCGTAAATACATCTGCCAATGTCCCCGTAGTATCGAGACCCAAATTGGTCAAAACGTCCTGGGCAACCGGAATCAACTGATCCGTCACATCCTTAAACGTACCGTCTTTCTGGTTGCGATAGAAACGGATTTCATCTCCATCTGGTTCTACCCCGACATCCCCCATGGCTGTGCCATCCGCATATCCGGAAACCACGATGTCCAACCAACCGTCATTGTCCATATCGAAAAAGACCACGGAACCATGACTCAAAGGTTTGGCTTTCATGGTAGGCTGATCCTGGAAATACACGCTCTCGATAGGATCGCCTGTTTCCGGATCTTCGCCGGCACCGCTTTCTTCCCACAGCCCGTGACGGTTCACTTCTACATCAAAAGGCAATGGTTCGAACACGTTCATTTCTTCAAAACGTTCGCCGTTTACGTTACGAAGCAACTTCACAAAACGTCCGTCGTATGCATTGCCGGTTATCAAAAGGTCAACATATCCGTCTTTGTCATAATCACCCGTTACGACCGAAGTATAAGCGTTGTCTTCATTAAACCGGTTGTAATCACCTTTTTTCGGGTTCTCGGAAAATTTAATGGAACTAAGCACTTCGTCTTCCACCGCTTCAAATTTACCGTTCCCTAAATTCTTCACCAATATATACCCCTGAAGGTCACCTACTTTTCCAGGATGGAGAATCAGGTAGTCCACTAAACCGTCGGCATTGAAATCAATGGGTTGCGACCCGACGCTCCAAGCCGTCTGCGGCAGACCGTTCTGTGTGCCGACATAGACCTCATTTTTCGTCACAATCGTATCATTCACCGGCTTCCCTTCATCATCTACCACCGGTATGATTTCTTCTACAATCTTATTGCCTTCGCCGTCCAATACGAAATCACCACTTTCATCCGTTTTCCATATCGTATCGGTCTTCTGTACAATAGTAGAATCCAACTCGGTTTCCATTATAGGTTCAAAGTCGGCCTGGAACGTCCTTTCTCCCAATCCTTTGGCAAACACAGTACGGGTTTGCCAACTATACGATTGACGCTGGCCGTCCAACCATAAATCATTGACTCCGTCATTATCGAAATCGCCGATTTTGGGAGTACACATACTATTCGCCCAACCATAGTTTTCCCTAAACGTCATATCACGTGTAAATGTGATCGGGTTGTCTTGGGCCTGCACTTCAAAGACTGAAGCCAACAAAGCCGCACTGAACAACACTTGTTTAAAAGTCTCCTTTTTCATAATTACATTTTTTAATTAAACACTGATTATTCTTACATACACTATTTCATGTACCAACGCTCTTCTTCCATCAAGGCCTGCTCCATTCTTTCCGCATTTTCTCCGAAACGTTTGGAAACCTTTTTAGCCATATAAGCCGGATATTGGTTACGATGACGAGCCACCCTCAGCAAATCAAAGAACCTGTTGCCTTCAAAACATGTCTCCGCCGCCATTTCATCCACGATACAGTCTTCCACAAACAAGATGGAATCTTCCAACGTTCCAGTTGAAGTTTCCGTATTGAAATCCGGGATGATATAAAATTCATTATCGTATGGAATACCGTTTCCCCGTCCACGAGTAGCCGTACCTACGTTGTCTGCAAAGATGTCTTCCGTGAAATCCGTGTATATTTCCCCTTTGCGTTCACTCTGTTTAACCCGATTAGGATTTTCAAGCGTCGTGGCATTCAATCCATATTTTAAAACCGCAAAAGCCATCGTCGGTTTTTCCAAACGGTTCAAGGCTTCAGCCAAACGGAGGTAAACATGAGAAACCCGATATAAAGGCAAAGTCCGCTGCAGGTACAATCCCCCCAAAGCCTCATTTTCGGGGTCGCTTCCCGACACTGAAGTATTGTCCATGTTGAAAAATTTACATATATATGTAGCTGCAACATTGTTCAGTGTCATTGAACCATAGGCTGAAGGATAAACCTGCCCTCCGGCAAGAATAGCTTGCCCCCGCATGTCTCCATCACAATATCCGGACACCGTCGGCTTTCCTTCTACGCCTACCACATATAAAGCGTTTGACATTTCGTCCACAAAAGATTGCGCCGGAGCAATAAAAGCCTTGTCGTTGTAAGACATGCGGAGCAACAAAGGATGGTAAGCCTTTGCGTCCGAACTGTAAACAAAGGATGATACAACCTCGCTGCTAGCATAAGACAGCCCCGATGTATGTGTAAAATACGAAAAGCCCCTACGGGATATGTCAAGCCATGAATTACGATACATCGATGTCACCATCAGTTCCCGTTCCTTTATCAGCCTGTAATATGCGGTGGCCGCATTCGCATATTGGTTCAAGAACAGGTATAAATCGCCCAAAAGCATGTCCACCGGAATAAATACCTTATCAAGGTTCAAACCATCCACGGAACCGTAGTTCAAATCCCTGACTCCGATATATGGTTTCAAGTCTTCTATCAGAAGCTCTGCCAACTGTTCTTGGTTTTTCTGTGGATAATCCTTCAAACTGGCTTCCAAATCCAAAATCGGAGTTTCAATCCAACTGACTTCGCCACAAAGCAACGCCAATTGCCAATAAGTCCATGCCCTTAACACTTTGATTTGTGCGAATTCAGGTATCATAACTTTATCTTCGTAATCAACCAAAGTCGTATCCATGTGGGCTATCGCGTAATTACAATTATTAATGACCTGATAATAATCATTCATCATCTTATATTGATTAGAGGCAGAAACCTCAAATTTGGATATTTCCTGAAGGTCTACATCCGCATTGACCGTGGTCTCCATTAAATCGCCACGTAATTCCCCCATCAGTACATACCTGTCTCCTAACTTCTGTATTTGGGCCAGTATCCCCATGATGGAATACAGCGAATCATTGGGAGAATCCAAGCGATTCCCCGACTCAAAAACGACCGAAGTCGAATCTGTCTCAAACATGTCGGAACAAGCCGTAGGTACTAATAACCCTAAGCAAATCCATGCTCCCCAAACCGTCTTCATGTTCTTTATATTCATCTTCATAACCGACATTTTTACATTATAAATTGATATTCACACCCAACTGAAACGATCTGGACTGAGGGGTCAACCCTCCATCAATGCCCTGTTCCAATACAGATGTACTATAAGAAAACTCCGGGTCGACACCCAAATACTTCGTCAACGTACAAACATTGTTCACGGCTGCCCAAACAGAAAGGCTTTGAATAAAGTTCTGCCTCATCGGAACATGATAAGTAAGCATCAAACGTTTGAACTTCAGATAAGAAGCATCTTCTATCCAACGATCCGAGAAACGTGAATTCCCCATAGGGTCACCATACGTGGCACGAGGAATATCCGTTTGCTGCCCGTTGCCCATCCATCTGTTTTCCATGGAGGAAGACTGGTTATACAAACTCTTTCCAGACTGGCACGCAAAGCATTATAAGCATCATTCCCCAACGAATAAGTAAACAACGCTCCCAGCTCCAGATTCTTCCATTGGAAAGTCAGATCGAAGTTTCCGTAAATGTCCGGATTCGGGTCTCCTATTACTACTCGGTCCTCTTCATTGATAATTCCATCCTTTTTCACATCTACAAAGCGCATATCGCCGGCTTGGAAGGGCACGCGTTGCCCTGAAGAAGAAAGGATGGCCAGACCAGCTTCGGTCGCTTCTTGCGAAGTGGAGTAGACCCCGTCCGTAAGATAACCATAAAATACACCCACCGGGCGACCGACCTCGGTCAGCACTTGTCCGTCACATACTTCGGTAATGAAACTTCCATTTTCCAAGGACGTCACCTCGTTTTTGTAATGTCCGACTGTTGCCCCGATGTTTAATTTAAAGTCACGCATATCCAATGCCCGAACCTTCACGGCGACTTCCAAACCATTATTTTTCATTTCTCCGTCATTGTCCCAGAAATATTCCAGCCCAGCTTCATCATTCAGCGGCCTACGCGTTACCAAATCTTTAGTACGAGAGAAAAAGACATCGGCATTCACAGCCAAACGATTTGAAAACATACTAAAATCCAAACCGATATTGGTTCTTGCCGTAGTTTCCCATTTCAATTTCTCATTGCCGATATTAGCCAAAACCAAGCCCGTGGCATCCTTAACAAAAGACGTAGAAGTAAAATAGCTCCTATTGGCGAAAAGCGGAAGGTTATCGTTGCCCGACATCGTATAAGCCACACGGACTTTGAGATTGTTGATAAAATCCACATTCCGCATGAACTTTTCCGATGAAACCAACCAAGCCCCTGAGACAGACGGGAAATACCCCCAGGAAACACCACATAAATCTAATCCTCCGGCTTCACGGCCAAAACGCGAAGACGTTTCCAAAGACATGCCGACATTGAAAAAGTAACGGTGCCGGTAAGCATAATCCGCATTAAAATACCAGGCCGCATTCCGATCCGTATACTCATATCCGGTCAATGTACGAAGGTCGCTGTTTGTATTGGAAAGCGCAGTCATATAGTCGCTTCCCGTATTATACCCTTGTCCCATGGTATAACGATAGTAGGTATTGTAAAAGCGGCCTCCTATACGTGCATTCAGGTCATGCCGCCAGTCCTTCAGAATCTGCCATGCCAAATAACCATCTACAGACATGGATGTCTGCCGGGCCATGAAATTACGTACCTCATTCAACGCCGTTTCGTAAATCTCTCCCCTGTCGGTATACAACGGCTCATTGGAAACACCGTAATCTGGTATAAATAGGTTTTCATTCTCTTTGTCATAAGAAATTCCGAATAAAGCAGCGACTTCCAAACGATCCGTTATCTGATAACTCGGCCTTAGGTTCAAATTAAAACGATATTTATCCAACTCGGGAACGTCTTCGCCTGTCAACGCCAAGGGGTTGCCGATATTCAATTCATCGACATCCGTCAAACGCCCGCTGAATGTCCCATTGTCGTTGTACTGCCACGGAGCATACAACGGGGACTTTACAAGCGAAAGGAAATAAGGTGAACGCATGCCGTCCAACCCTTCAAAAGCAGTCCTGCGCCCTGTTTGCGCATAAGAGATGTCGGTCTGGATCTTAAAATCCTCCGTCAATTTGATGTCTGAATTAAAACGTACGTTCAAACGGTTGAAACTCGTCCCGTCTATGTTTCCGTCGTTCTTGGCATATCCCAAGGAGAAACGATAAAGCGCAATATCATCCCCACCGGCAACCGAAATGCCATAGTTTTGGATAAATGACGTCTTGTTGATTTCATCCGTCCATTTCGTATCGTTGTGTACCGCACGGTAAAACGAACGGGTCGGGTCGTCATTGGTAAACTGGAAACCTTCAACTTCATCGCGGTCCATACCGGACATGATGTCTGTCGCATAACGCCGATAGGCCGCCGCACCCATCAGCGGCATACTTCCAAAAGGCGTCTGAAATCCCATAGAAATATTCGCTTCAATCTGGGTGGCCATTTCACGTGCACGTTTCGTGTCTATCAACACTACGCCGTTTGCTCCCTTGGCTCCCCAGACCGCAGAACCGTTCTTTAAAATCGTGACTTTCTCAATATCCGACGGGTCAAGCAAGGTCAAAGGGTTATTATAATAGTTATCCACGGCACTGGCTACTTGGTCCTGCATCTGCCATATCACACCGTCCACCACAAACAAAGGTTGGGCAGAAAGGTTCACGGAATTATATCCCCGGATAAAGAACGAGGAACTGCTGCCGGGATCCCCCGAGTGGGAAATAGCACGCAACTGACCGTTTAGCAACGACGTCATATCATCGGTCATGCTCAAAGTTCCGGATGTAAACCCATCCACCACGGCTTCACCGTCCGACACCGACATCCCGTCGTCATAGTACGCATGTCCGGATACCGTAAACAATGATACATTGACTTCATTGCGCCCTTTCACCGGTACGACCTGTCTTGAATATCCGGGTGCCTCTACATAAAGCGCCACCGACAAGTCCGGCAGTCCAATCTCATAATTTCCGTTCTCATCCGTCATGGCAGAAACATTCAAATTAGGAGTCGTCACACGGGCACCGGCAAATCCTTTTTTCGTCACAGCATCTATTATCCGTCCTTTCACTTTATAGGGCATATCCGTTTTCTCCGTCCTCACCGAAACACTATCATTTTTTCCCATATCCTGTGCTACGGCAAGCTCCGACAACACGATAAATCCCATCACGGCACTTATCACTTTTACTGAATGGTATTTTGATATATTAGTCATCATACTTACGCTTTAATGAGTTTCTAATTATTTTTTGCAGGAACGAATCTGATCCGATCTATCCTAAACCGCCGTACATACTTTACATTCAACTCCGATGGTGACACGTTAGCCTTAATCTCCAATGTTGTCTTCGGTGATATCTCATTCACCTTGTCGGCGTTGTCTTCATTCAAATACCACATCGCATCGTAAAAATCAGAAGTCGGGAATTGATATGCGCTCCACACTTTCACCGTTTTCATATAGACATCTCCCACGCTGTCTCCTCCAACAATCAGTTCCTCATCATTTTTCCCCTGACGGTTTTCATATTTAGTTCTACCATTTTCCTGTTCCACTTTCATCCTATAAGACAGACAAGTCTTTTCCGTCGCACGACTGTTGCCGTCGATTGCAGGAGGAACGAAATCGACATAAATATCATACTTGGTAGCCAACACATTGGGAATATCAAATGTCACGCCCGGATTCAAGGAAGAACCGGAAACTTCCAAATAACTGTTTTCACTAATCCCCTTTACCACACTGGTTCCATCAACATCTCGTACATAAGCTGAAGTACCTGAAGCCGTAACCAAACGTCGGTCAAGATCTTCACCTTCCACTATTATAGGCTGATTCCACACACACGTATCATCCAGATGGAGATTCCCGTCAGCCAAAAACATCAAGCCGTTGGAAGCCAATTCCTGCCGGTATCCGGCAAAATAATCTTTCGTACTACGTATGACATTTCCGGTTACAGTGACCAAAGTATCAGCACTTCCGGGGTCTGTTATCCGACCGCCGAAAGTCAATCCATATACAATGGCCTGCCCTGTCTGTACTTTCGTGATAGAATCCGCCACAGCTTCATCGGCATTATAGACTTTGAAATAGGGACTGACTTGCTCATACGCTTTATCCCAAGCCTCATTGTCCGGTAAGATCATGGTATACACAGAATCTTCATCGTGAATCCATCCTATTCCATAATAATAATTCTGCAACAGGCGATTATAGTCCTTAAAAACAGAGTCCTTCTTATTACTCCCTCCCGAAACATAGATTTTCTCCGAGAACTGGTTTATAAAGTCATATATCTTTGAATAATTCTCTTGAGTGGAAATATACTCCCAGAAATTATAACGATAAGGTATGGTGTCATTCAACTTATGCAAAATTCCGTTTTGTGCCAATATATCCTTCTGCACAATGGATATGCCGTTGAATACATCTGCCGATTCATACGACATGACTTTCCCATCCAACATGTATATGGACTTCCCGACTTCTGTTGCAGTCGAATTGGAATAACGGGCTATATGATTCTTTACCATTCGTTGCAACGCAGCCTCGTCATCCATATCCACAGAAGACAGCGCTTCATCGACTGGAGCCCAAACCGTATAAGTCTGTGTCGAGGTCAGCAAAGAGTCCGCACCTGTCTTCATCAGGATTTGACTAAACTTGGTCAACTGACTATCATTAAGAATCATATCCATTAAACTTACCTCTGGGATGCTTCCGTTCCGGCTGTAATGTTCATCCCAGTCATCGTTACAAGAAACGATTGAACCTCCGATGCCTAATATCAGGCAAATTATACCTTTATATCTCATACGTTCATTTCCTTATTTAATCACGTCCTTCATCCCTAATCATATCCGTAGGAATAAATTCAATATAGTCTAATTGAAAACCACGCCCCTTAAAGTCCACACTCCTTGCACGGAACGTATGTGCTCCATACTCCTCAAAATGGAATTGTCCCACGATGTAACGCAAAGCAAAACTTACATCGCGCATGGGCACATTATCCCATCCTCCATGCCAATACCATAAAGCTTCCGGCGCTTTCATGTATCCCCGGTTGCGCATCATCTTGTCATTCTCGACCCCGTCGTCATTGGTCTCACTGTCCTTTACCCAACCCACGCGAGGATCGTCACCGTTGATTCTCAAGTCCACAGGAGTACCTGCAATATTTCCGTCCACATACATTTGTCCCATTCCACGCGTACCGCCGGAGTTATAACCGATACGCATTTCATAGTCACCGGGAGGCAGCGGAATCATACGCAATGTAAAATCATAGCTTTCCTGCATCACCAATTCATCTCCTTGGAAATCGGCCCAAGCATCATCCGCTTGAAAAACACAGACTCCGGCATCGTTATAGGTAAAATACTCGCCGCAGAATTCCGGCGTCACCGTATATCCGTTCGTACCTTCCGGACGCGTACTGCCATAGCACTTCCAACGTATATTGTTGTTCGTCAGATGAGGTATGCAAGCAAAGAAGTCGAAACGGATTCTTTCATGCAGCACGTCTTTTTCCATGACATCTTCGTCATATACCAATATGCCGTCTAAAGTATGTATGAAACCGTTGATCGCATCTACGTTACTTTCCTTCTCAATCACCCTTAACGAAGTATTATCGCTGTTTTTGGCATTAAGCCTGTTGCCGGCCTTGATTTTTATCAAACGATAAGTGTACATCGTTTCATAATATTCCGTCCGTTCATCGGCATAATCGGGATTAGTCGTTTCCCCCGTGTATAAAAACGAGTTAGTAGCCATTTGGCGATTCAGCATGTGATAGGCTATAAAACGGTTCAAAGGATTGTTTTTACTTTTGTAGTTTCCCAAATCTTCCGAACCATAATACGTTCTGGCATAGTTCTCCATGCTGGGAAGATCCGTGATACCGTTCGCTTTCAAAAGCTCATCCGTTTCGCAAAACAGTGTATAACCTAACTTCAGTTTTTCGGGAACAGCCAAGACCAACCCGATGATCTGGTACTTGTCCGTATTAAAGGAATTCACATAATCTTCGTCATAAAGTTCCGTCATTTCATCCGCCCAGCCGGAAGCCTCGTATGCTTCGGCCCAAAGTTCAAATCCACCGTGCGCTCTCAGTGTCTCCAACAAAGTTTTCTCGGAAGGTTCGATAACTTCATCTACAATATGGACTACTCCGTTATGCACTTCGTGATCCCCACTGATAAGCGTAGACTTCTCATTGACGTAAATACGCCGTTCTTCTCCTTCCTTACCGAAAGATATAAGCAAATACCGGTCCGACAACGTGGGTTCAGACAATGCGCCTTCTTCAAATTCATCCACTAAGATTTCTTTGGTCGCATTACGTATTACACTATTGTAGACAATCTTTTGCTTCTGCTCCAAGCTCAGTCCGTCCCATGACAAGCCCTTTTCTGCCAGATATTTATTAACCGCATCATTCGTAGGTGCAAAACAGGTAAAGTGGCCGTACACTTCCAACAAAGCCGTTTCCCCGCACTCATCCATTAGTTTATAAAAGAGGGACAACTCTGGAGTCTTCTCACAAAATGAAGCCACAGTCTCTCCCGTAAAGGTGTACATCGCATCTTCCTTGATATCATCGCTGTTGCAGGATGACAATCCGCCGACACCAACAAGCAGCAAACTTAGTGCGCATGCTTTAATGACTGACAAATATCTTTTATCCATATCCATAATTTTCAGTTTTTAGAAATATCTTCAGAAGCCATATAAAACCTATTCTGTACCAATAATGGATTCACCCGAAGCTCCTCTTCGTGAATAGGAAGATAAATAGCGTCCTTATCGTCAAGTTTACTTCTCACTGTCGTCTCATCCAAACTCATAGACGTATATTTGCGCATCAAATAAGTATTTACGATATTCGTGGGAGAACCTTCCCTGCGCATACGGCGTACAAGGTCGAAATAGCGTTTCCCTTCAAAAAGGAATTCACGCTGACGTTCGTCGAAGACCAGATTACGGACTTCGGACTGGTTCGTGTATTTTCCTTTCAAACTGCCTTCCTCCAAGTCCGGATGTGCCCGGTCGTAAGTATATGAAACCAAGTCCACAGCCTCCTCCAGATTAGCGGCCCCACCGATTTCAGCCAATGCTTCGGCCTTCATCAAATAAACATCCGGCAGCCTGTAAATAATCCAATTGTTCGACCCGTCGCCGTAACCGAAAATCGGATTTTCATAATCCTGCGCACTACAATAGGCCACATATTTTTTTATGGCATACAAGCCATCGCCAACATATCCTTGTACGTGCCTTAAATCCAATCCGCCGAAGAAATCCGAACCGGCACTCAAATCGTAGGCCGACAACAAGGCATTCACGTCCGTTCCTCCGTAAAAAGTCCGGACCGCTCCGTTCTGCGTATTATTATCGAACTGTAACTCCCAAATGCTTTCATCCGAGTTTCCACTGTAAAACACAGCATTAGAAAAATTGGACGAGGGCAACAAGGTCAGAGGATTATCCCTCGATGCCAATATTTTATCACAGTATGCTATGCAGTTCTCATAATCATTCAACCACAAATACATGTCGGCCAATAAAGCCCAAACAGCCTTCTGCGTCACCCGTCCTTTAGTATAATCGATATTATCCGGATATTCTTTCACCGCAAAGTCTTCTATGGACTTCAAATCGGTAATCAAAGTATCCAAAATACTTTCACACGTAGATTGTGCCACCTCGTAAGTACGCGTATCGTCAAGGTAAGGCTCCTCTACATACGGGACATCATTAAACGCCCGCACCAAAGTAAAATAACAAAAAGCACGTATGGTCTTGGCTTCCGCCAGATACTGTTTCAAATGTTCTTCCGTGAAGTCAGAATCATATTCACGTACCATGGGAGCGTTCTTGATTAACGTATTGCAGATATTAATCACGGTATATACCTCGCTCCATTTTACGTATCCGTTAGCGGCGTTGATATTGGCATTTAAGATATACCCCAAATCGGTATCCGATCCCGTCCCCGGCACAACATTGTCCGAACGAACCTCGCCCCACACGATAAGCCGCCTCATAAAGCCGTCTTCGTTCATCGCCCTGTAACAAGCTCCGACTCCACTCAGTACGTCCTGCTCATCTTTCCAAAAATCCTCTGCCACCATTTCCGACTGAGGCAGCAAAGTAAACCAATCGTCACAAGCCACCGTCATTCCCAAAACAGGAAGCAAGAATAAAGCACGTATTTTCAAAAAAAACTTTTTCATTTCTACCATTTTTTAAGTTAAATGCCCACCGTTAAACCGAAGGTAAAGTAACGAGAACGCGGAGTCCTGTTCTTATCCTCACTCACTCCAATATTATTAGGTGATATTTCCGGGTCCGCTCCCGTATATTTGGTCACGGTCAAGAGATTATTCAAGGTCAAAGACAAGTTCAACGTATTCAGATGAGCCTTTTTCAACATCTTCGGGTCGAAAGAATAGCTCAACGTCAACTGTTTGAAACGTAAGAACGAACCATCTTCCACAAAACGGTCACTGCCCAGATAGTTATAACCGTACTGATAAAGCGCACGAGGAATCTCCGTCATATCGCCATCCTTACGCCAACGCCAGTTCGTAGCGATCGACTGGTTATTGGTGGAGTACATGTTTTCTGCATCCATACGTCCGTAATTGATGATTTTTCCACCTACACGGTAATTGAAAAACATGTTCAATGTCAGGCGTTTCCAACGCAGCGTCGCACCGAATCCTCCGTCAAACTTCGGGTTGGAATTACCCAAGTACACGATGTCCAGTTCGTCGATGGTACCGTCATGATTGATGTCCTCATAAATGGCATCTCCTCCACGGAAACGGTAAGCATTCGAAGTCCCGTAAGCAAAATACATGGGAATGGTTTCTCCCTTGCCGTCCAAGACCACATTTCCATTCTCGTCGCGTACGACCGGAGCCGTGGCGTCCGGATTATCAGGCTGATATTTATCATATTGATATACGCCTTTATACCTGAAGCCATATATGGAACCGAAAGAGTTGTTAATCTGCAACCGGGTCAAGTATCCTCCGTTGGTATAGTTGAAATCCGGGTTATAATTATTCAGCACATTCTCGTCCAATTCAATGATGGTATTCACATAATTGGAGAAGTTCAGGCTTAAGTCCAAAGTCCAGTCTCCACGCTTCACCATGTTATTGGTACTGAATTCCAATTCCCAGCCGTCGTTATCCATCGTTCCCGCATTGACATACGACACCGACCCGAATCCGGTGGAAGAAGGAATCTTCTGGTCCTTAAACAACAAGTCTTCCGTACGGCGATGGTAGACATTGGCCACCAGTTTGTAACGCCAGTCGAACAAGGTCAAGTCCACGCCCAAGTTATAAGAGGTAGAACGCTCCCATTTCAGGTTCGTCAGTTGCAACGAAGAGGGCTTGATAGCGGGCAAATCAATATAATTCGAACCGTAACTGTTATAGCGGCTTAAATATAAATACTCATAATCCGGCCGGTTACCCGTCACACCCCAACCCAAGCGTAAGGCGAACTCAGACATCCAGTTGTCGGCAAAGTCCATGAACTTTTCTTCAGAAATAAGCCACTTTCCGGAAACAGCCGGGAAAAATCCCCACCGGTTGCCGGGACCGAAGCGAGAACTGCCATCCCAACGGGCGGTCAAGTCCAGAATATAACGGTCCAACAGGAAATAATGCCCGCGGAACAGAAACGCCATATTGCGCCCTTCGCTCTTCCCACTGTTAAACGTAGTCAAATGTCCCTCGGAAGTCACATCCGTCCCCACAGTAGAGGCCAAACCATACCGCTCGAACTCCTGATATTGAGAGTTTGATATATCCATCTGCCAACCGGCATACAGCATCAAAGACTGCCGCTCCCCGAGGTCCGGTTGCCAAGTGATATTATGGTCTGTATAAATGGATACGGCCTCAGACTCTTTGCTATAAGACTTGTTCACGCTTCCGTCATTCCAGTTCTTGGATGTGGTTTCACGTGGCAGGAACTTCGTATCCTTCACGTTCTCCGAGTCGAACTTAACATAACCGGCATAACGGAACTTAGCGGTTTCCGCCGGATCCAGGAAATCATACTGCAAACGCAATGTCGGCATAATACGCATATTCGTCTGTTGGTACGAAGCCAAGTATGCCATCGCTACAGGGTTCTTCAAGTTCTTCTGGTCGTCATTCAACTGCGAGTTTTGTGCGATATTGAAATACACATCCGTGTTGTTCCCATTCTTGTCTTGCCGGAAGACTGATGCGTTCGGCATCTTCTTACGGGCGATGTCCAACAAGTTTCCACCCTCCTCATTGTTCTTGTCATTATCCGTATAAGTGATGGCAAATTCCGTAAAGAACTTCAAACGGGAAGACACGGCATACTCCAAGTTCATCCGGTTGGAAAAACGGTGCAGCTCCTGCCCGATGATGGTACCCGTCTGCTTATAGTATCCGAAAGAAGCCCTGAACTTCGCCTTTTCACCTCCTCCGCTGACCGAAAGGTTATGGTCGTGCGTAAACCCGTATTTGGAAACCTCATCCACCCAATCCGTATTATTGTTGAAGTTCTCGAAGTCCTGGGCTGTTCCGTATGCATCCACAAACTGCGCCTTGTCGTAACTATATTCCGGGATATTGCAATCTTCCTGGTTCCGGTTGAAGTAAGCCTGCTTCATCAGCATCGTATAATCGTCGCCATTCAACAATTTAGTGCCTTCAGGCTGCTCCGACCCGGAGAAACGATAAGAATAACTCACCCGTGTAGGCCCCGTCACACCCTTCTTCGTCGTAATATCAATCACACCATTGGCTCCGCGAGAGCCCCAAATAGCCGCTGCCGCACCGTCTTTCAACACCGTAATCTCTTCTATATCGTCCGGACTGATACACAGCAATGAAGCAAATTGTTCCTGGTCGGCCGAAGCGAAATCAAAAGAAGCGTCGATATTGCTTTCAAACGGGATGCCATTCAACAGAATCAAAGGTTGCGAATTGGAATTGATAGAAGTGATACCCCGGATACGCATCACGGAACCACTGCCCAAGTCTCCTGAGTTCGCCACGATGTCCAGTCCGGCAATACGCCCTTGCAAGGCATCGTCGATGGAAGCCACAGACACCCCTTCGATAGCTTTCGTATTGAACTTCTGCATGGCTCCGGAATATTCCCGTTCCGGTATGGCCAAACCGCCTCCTCCCACGAGTTTGGAGGCTTTTACAGTAACCTCCTTCATGACATTCTGGGATTCCAGTTTCACATCGAATTTGCGTTTGTTCCCTATGGACACAGTCAATTTCTTATACCCGACAAAAGAAAAATTCAAGGAGTTGTTGGGATTCTTGATTTTCAGAGAGAAGTTTCCGTTGAAGTCAGTCAAAGCCGAAGAATAAATACGGCCATTCTTGTCTTGTTCTATCACGGTCGCCCCGATAAACCCCTCGGGTTCGTCTTCTGCATATACCTTTCCAGTCACTATCACACCTCCATTTTGGGCAAGCAGTCCATTGTGACAGAAAAGCAATGCAAACCACAATAATATAGCATATACCTTATTCATAATCTTTTATTTAAAGTCTATTTTTGATAATTAATCGCATGGTCCACCAAATGCAATACGGCTTTTGACGAAGACAAGATTTGAGTGGCCAACGTATAGTCGTTGTTGTTCACGATATAGTCACGGGTCAATACATTATAATCCTCTTGATTCGATGTGATGACTTTGGCCTGCTGTGGACCTCCGCTCCCGTTTTCCGGCTCAAAAGTGATACTGCTGCCGTCACTGCTCGCTTTGACATACACAAAGATTCCCTTATCATCCCGCGCGGCCGTCGGATAAGCCTTGTCTTGGTAAGAAACTCCGCTCACCGGCAACATGCCGTCTATAAAATGGAAGCGCAGGAAATTCAACAAATAGCGTGTCCAATCTGCTTTCACATCCAAATCCGTCTGGGCACTGATTTCGTCCCACGTATGCAGGTCGGGGTCGTCACGGAAAGTCTCTTCCAACGCTGCACGCGTAGGCACCAGCACGGTATAGCGGAAATTATTAAAGGAAGTCACTACCGGTCCTATGCCGGACATCTTGCTGTTCTCTCCCTCGGAAGTCTCAAAAATCGGTTCTATATCTTTATAGTCTTCGTTATCGGCCAGGGACAAAAAGACATCGTCATTCCCGACCAACAAATCAAAAAATGCGCGATAATCTTCATTGGCACTCATCGTATAATAGACCGACTTGAAAGGATCCTGCAAAATCCGGTCTATAAAGAACGTACGGCCATTGTCCATCTCATAGCGTGCCTTTCTATTGTCCTTCTCTAAAGTAACAACCTCAGCTTCAGGCAATCCCATTTCCTGGTCACCTCCTCCTTGGACTTTCACCTGTTCGCCCGTTCCGGAAACCGCAAGCACGGAGCCGCCCTTTGTCAGCACATACGGCAAAGTACCCTCATCGATGAAACCGGAAAGAGGTTCATCGTCATTATCGGCCACCACGATATGCATGTCCAATATGTCTTGCAAGCGGTTGGCGACCTCTTCGGCCCCTTCCGTATCCAAAGCATCCGCCCCGACCGTCCGCAAAAGCACGCCTTTCGAGCCGTCTTCGTTCGTATCATATACGTCTGCAACCACTTTTCCCATCTTCACATAAAAAGACCAGATTTCCCGCTTGTCAACTCCTTCATTCGCCCAAAGTGCCCATGTGATGGGATCCCGGTAATTCGCCATGGCATCGTCTGTCGGGACAAGCAAGTTATATTGGTTATCCATAGAACGCAGGTAAAGGTGGTATTTCAGGTTGTTCACGTCATCCATATCATCGTTTTTAATGGCTGCGGACATGGTGGTTGTCGTGTCGGCCGTCAACACCGGACCGTACACGGCCTGATAATCCACGGGCGGATAGACTTTATCCGTCATATACACGATACCGTTGCATGCGATGTATGCCTTTTGTACATCCTCCTCCTTTACAGACATCTCAAAACCGGCATTATCCGTCATGATATCCCAATTATGAGGCAAAGAAGTCAAGAAAGACAAACGCTGATGGTTTTGCAGGAAAACTGAAATCACATTCGTAGGCACCTCGTCCCAGTCTCCGTAAGAATCCCGTAAGAACTGTCCGCGCGACGACTCCCAATAATCTTCCATGGCCGCATCGGAAGGGACGAACAT
>ENA-OPMG01000730-OPMG01000730.1-human-gut-metagenome-genome-assembly--contig:-NODE-730-length-23016-cov-4.223205_pt1 | contig 23016 bp, 25 predicted proteins | sample MGYA00241522_ERZ501741 | MGnify/ENA primary metagenome ERZ501741 (study PRJEB25962, sample SAMEA2042616) | human gut metagenome | biome: human gut; feature: human-associated habitat; material: faeces...
CCCGCCGTAATTTTATTTAATATTATTCTTACTCAAACTTGCTTTCAGTCCTCTTGCCAAATCGTGGCGTCCGCTCTTTTCATATATAGCAGTCATTGATTCCAAAAACTTCAAGTTATCAATATTAGGATTGCTCTGGTTTACTGGTGCTGTATTAACAGGAGTTGTATTTTTTCTTACCGCCGGCTTTACTGCTGTCTGTGCTGCTGCAGGTCTTTGCGGCTGACTCATTGTTTGTACATTGTTGACGGAAGCAGTATTTACATAGCTTCTCAATCTCTCGTTATGAATAGGTGCTTCCTGTTCATAAGGATTTCTGTTTTCTCTCTGGTAAGCGTTAATACCATAGTTTACAGTAGTGAAAGGTTTTTCTACATTTACATAAGAGTTTCCAATTGGCTGTGCTCCTTTGTACATTTCAATTTCTCTGTCATTAAGACTCTGGCTTAGCCCGATTTTCATTTCCGGTTCTTTACGTTTGAACAATCTTATAACGGCAAATGCTAATAATCCAACCAGACCGAATGAGAATACTTTGTTTGCTGTATCTGATACTGCATCCTGATCTACAGAATCTTTTATACCTTCTACTGCTGAAGAATTTTTAAGCCTGTTGAAAAGTGTTGAAGTTTTTTCTGCTGACATATCTTCTTTATAGATAGGTGCGTAGCTTTCAACAGGGTTGCTAAGTTTAAGATTTTGAGTTTTAGCAGGTATAACCGGTGCTAGAGAATCAAATGAAACCGATGCAGAGGCTGCATTTTCTGCCTGAAAGAAAATACTGATACCGTTGCCTTGAGGTTCAACCATTACAGTATCTACATTTGAAACGTTGTTATAAACTGTATTAAGAGTTTTTGATGCTCTAATGTCTTTCATATTCAATGTAATCTGATTTGGTGCTTTTACTGTTTTTTTAACATCTACTGCTTTATCTGATACAAGCACAATATTATATGTATCCTTTACAGGAACAATTTCAATAGACTGTAGTACGTTATCTTCTGCACATACAGATAACATAGATAAAAACATTCCTAAAAATAACAACGTTCTCTTCATAATTAATATACTCTCTCTCCCTTGATAACAGTGTACAAGATTGGCATGCCCATGCCATCAATCAAGAGGTTAAATTTGAGGAGATAATAAATAGACCATATGGTCTAGATTAATTCTAAAGTGTAAAATCAAACAACTCTTTAATTTCAATATCCAGAGCATCTGCGATTTTTATAACAGTATTAATTGTGACATTAGCCTGTCCTCGTTCTATTTGTCCAATATAGTTAAAATTCATATCTGTCATTTCTGCAAGTCTGATTTGTGAAATTTTTTTTGATTTTCTTATATATGCTAGTTTTGCTCCGATACGTTTAACAGCATTCAAATTTTTATTTGACATAATAATCCTATTATATGCGTCAATTTGAGGATTATCTAATAGCCATCAGCATATAAATAATGGCTGACGACTATTAAAATTTGTAAATATTTAGAATATATCTATTGCATACAAAAGTATAAAATGATACTATTTCCATGTAAATTAAGTCATTACAATCAATAACAAATCCTGCAACAAGTTGTTATAGTGCTGCTACGGAGAGTAGTACTTTTAGGCAACAGTGCAGATTTATCCGGCTATATGGATGTAGCCGGTTTTATTTTGTGCTGGCAGCAATGAAATCTGTAAAATCAAAAACCCTGTATTTGCCTGCTGAGAACAGATTTAAGGCTATTTCACATCCGATGCAGGATGTCAAAACGGTTTTTGTGCCGGTTTTGACAATATTATTATGTTTATTTTTGAAGATTTTGTACATTATTCCATATTCATTAAGTTTGGATATTCCATTAAGCCCGCAGCAGCTGTCAAAGTTTTCCATTTCAACGTATTCAAGGTTTTCTGTATTATTTAAAATCCATTTGATATCTTGAAAATTATCAATGTTGCAAGGCTTGTGAAAAGTCACTTTGACAGGCTTTTTTAAAGAAAGTTTGAGTTCATTTTCTTTAATATATTCAAATATGTTTTTTACATTTAAGCCTTCAATATTGTAACCTTTAATAGTTTTTTCGCAGCTTGCACAGGTTGTTACAATATCTTTAATATCATATTTTTCGATAATTTTGATAAAGCTTTCTTTATAACTTAGATATGAGTCGATATCTCCGCGGACATAAAGCGGAATACCGCAGCATTTAAAGTGAGGCGTAATCACTTCTATACCGCAGGCATTAAGCAATGTAACCACGGATTTATTACCTTTAACCTCTCCGCCGCAACCGCCAAAATATATTACTTTTTTATCAAAAGTTTTACCCTTTATATTTTTAGTAAACATACCCATAAGATTAACTCCTAATCCGAAGATTAATCTTTTTTGTACAAAAGATATAACTTTTTCAAACGGGTGCTTTTTAAAATACTCTGCTTTTGCAGCCGTTATAATTTCCACAGCGTCAATTCCGCTCGGGCAGAATTTTGTGCACGCACCGCATTTCAAGCATAAATCAAGGTATCGGTTCATTTTTTTTGACATTTTAAGCTCGCCTTTGATAAGCCCTTTGAGCATAATAAAAAGACCGCGTGATACAGTGCAGTCATTTCCTGTAATTTTATAAATCGGACAAACTGATTGGCAGAGTCCGCATTTAGAACAGGAGTGAATTTCTTCTTTATATCCGGCCAGCTTTTTCATAATAATTATTTTAAGTCAAAAATTTTTTGTAGTAAAATATGGTTAAAGTGTAGAAATATAGGAGTATGAAAGATGCCGGCAGCTATTCAACAATCACAAATGGAATCAGACAGGCTTTCTGCAATTAAGACAATAGACTCTGAAATTAGAGCAATTGAAGAACTGAAAAAATCTCTTGATGCAGAAAGTCTTACAAAGGCTCTTGATTTTATGCAGAATTCAACCGGCAGAATTATTATTACCGGTATGGGCAAGTCCGGCCACATCGGCAAAAAAATAGCTGCATCACTTGCATCAACCGGTACACCTTCATTTTTTGTCCATCCTGCGGAAGCAAGCCACGGTGATTTGGGTATGATTACCGATGACGATGTAGTTATTGCGATTTCCAACAGCGGCGAGTCAAGAGAACTGATTGATATTTTGAACTATTGCAAGCGTTTCGGGATAAAACTAATTGCGATTACTAAAAATCAGGATAGTTCACTAGGAAAAGCCGGCGATGTGGTTCTATTACTTCCTAATAATGGAGAAGCCTGCCCGCTGGGACTTGCACCTACAAGCTCAACCACTGCAACTCTTGTATTGGGAGATATTCTTACAATTAGAATGATTGAGAGAAAAGGGTTCTCAAAAGAAGACTTTAATGACAGACATCCGGGAGGAAAGCTGGGTTCTATTCTTAAGCGGGTTTCTGACTTAATGCACACAGGTCAGGATATGCCTTTATTAGATGAAAATGCTAATATGCAGGCTGTTCTGCTGGAAATGACTTCGAAACGTCTTGGCTGTGTTGGTTTTGTTAACAGCGCAGGAATTCTAACAGGAATTCTTACGGATGGTGATTTAAGAAGATGCCTGTCCGCACAGATACTTTCTGAAAAAGCTGCTGACTTGATGACAAGAAATCCAAAAACAATTGCTCCGGAAGCAATGACAGCCGAAGCATTGAAAATTATGCATGATAAAAAGATAACAAATCTGTTTGTTGTTGATAATCTCAAGCCTGTAGGTGTTATCCATATTCACGATTTGTTAAATAACGGAGTTGCTTAAGCTATGAATATTGATGTTGAAAAGAAATTTGCAGCAGGAATTTCAATTACATCAAATGCAGTTATAATATTTACGAAACTTATTGCTGGTGTAATGTCTGGCAGTATAAGTATAATATCAGAAGCTATACATTCACTTTCTGACTTTCTTGCATCTGTATTAACATTTTTTGCTGTAACGCGCTCAGCAGAACCGGCTGATAAAGAGCATCCTTTCGGGCATGGAAAATATGAGGATATGTCCGGCTTTATTGAAGGCGGGCTTATTATATTTGCAGGATTATATATTATTTATGAAGCAGCTTCAAAACTTATTTTCGGATATCATGTAAAGGCAGAACCTACAATCGGGATTTATGTTATGGGATTTGCAGTAGTGGCAAACTTTTTTGTAAGCAGATATCTTTTTATGGTTGCAAGAAAGGCTGACTCTGTTTCGCTTTATGCTGATGCAAAACATTTGAGTACAGATATTTTTTCTTCTCTCGGAGTTCTTATAGGTCTTCTGTTAATTAAATTTACCGGACTGACAATATTAGACCCGATAATTGCACTCTTTGTCGCAATTATAATACTCAAGGCAGGATTTTTAATTTCTAAAGATACATTGAATAATCTTCTGGACGGCTCTATTCCTCATGAAGATATTGAGAAAATTGAAGAGATTATTAAAAAAAATAAAGTTATTAAAGGGTATAAAGACATAAAAGGCCGGAAGTCGGGACAATACAAAGATATAGAGCTGACACTCCTGTTTAATCCTGATATGAAACTCTGCTGCTGCCATAATATTTGTGATCAGATAGAAAATGAAATTAAAGCTTCGCTGGGTAATGTTACAATTGTAACGCACGCAGAGCCCGAAGTACTTGTATAATTCAAAAAATGCGTTAAACTTATAATAGAGGTTCGTTTATGAGTTCAATATCTTCTATAGATACATCCATTTATTCCGGCATAATAGAGGATCTTTCCTCCTATACCCCGTCAAGGACTGCTCTGGACAGCAAAACTCCTGCTGTAACGCGCGAAGATAGCTCTACTGTTGATTTAAGTAACTATTATTCAAATATACGTCCTGAGGATTTGCTTGCAAATGCCGGTGATAATGTTGCAAAATCTGCCGAAGATTTAGATAATGCGATGGTTTCTGCTATCGAGAACGGATATTCTGTGAATGATGCTGTGAATATCAGACTTGCAAAAAATGCGTATCAAGCAAACTGTACTGTTTTTAATGCGATTAATGATATGCAAAAATCAACTTTTGAATTAATTGTTTAACAGCATTATTGAAATGTAACATCCGAATATAAATATTATCAGGAGTATGAGCAAGAAGATGGCTTGTGGTGACTTCCAATCGAAATATTCATATGTATGATATACTCTGTCCTGATATGTGTCGATAAAATGCACTAAATAAAGTACATTAAATATTGCTATATAATACGGGTTAAATTCAAGCTGTGCATTATAAAATCGAGCTGTGTATTTTTGTATTATTCTGAGCACCCTGTAAGTTAATGCAATATATATAAAGCATTGCAGCAGAGCTGATATTGCTAATAATCCGGGGTGATGATAAAGTAAAAGCATGTAGAATCCGCCGTTTATTGCAAGCAAAAGTACAAGCCAGTTAAGTTTTATACCGTCTTTTTTCCCTTCTGTTAGCTGATTTATTGCTTTAGCGTTTATAAAAAACCATATAGTGGCAAAGAAGCCGTACGTTAAAAAATCAATCGCCAAAAACGGACCAAATTCCTGAAATTTAATATTCGGCAACTCCGGTTCTTTGAATAACGCATTGCAGTCCGGACATTTTATCGCATTTTTGTCAATTAAATTCCCGCAAAACGGACAATTAATTTCTTCACTCATTACAACTCACTCTCTTTATGGACTAATTATATCATACTAAATATTTTTTGCACAGTGCCCGGCTATAGGACAAACTGAACAATTTGGTTTTATTGGCTTACAAACATTCTGTCCGTGTGTTACCATAAGAGTATTAATATCAATCCAATACTTAACAGGAAGTTTTTTTCTTAAGGCAAACTCCGTTTCTTCAGGAGTTTTCGTATTAACATATCCAAGGCGGTTAAAAATCCTGTGAACATGAACATCAACGCAAATTGCAGGTTTATTGAAACCTCTTGATAAAACAAGATTTGCAGTCTTTCTGCCTACACCTTTGAATTTGATTAAATCTTCAATCTCATCCGGAACTACGCCGCCTAATTCTTCATCAATCTGGCGCGAGAGTTCAATTATTTGCTTTGCCTTGTTTTCATAAAATCCAACAGGATAAATAGCTTTTGCTAAGTCGTCTGCCTTGACCGCCTTCATCTCGTGCGGAGTTTTGGCAAGCTCAAGCATTCTTAATGTTGCAGGATATGTTGTCCTGTCATTTGTCCTGAGGCTAAGAATGCAGGAAATCAATACCAGATATGGATCATTAAAGGTATCCATAAGGTCTACAAACTCGCTCCGTGTTTGTTTTGCGTCTTTTAAAATTTGTACTACTTTATCTATATTCATACTTTTAACTTACTGCCATTAATAATTCTCTAATTACTTTTGTTGCAACTGCTGTAGAAGCTCCGCTGGCATCATAATCCGGTGCAAGTTCAACAACATCAGCACCAATAATATTAAACTGTGATAAATATTTGAACCATCCTACCAGCTGGTTGAAATCAAGACCGCCGACTTCCGGAGTTCCCGTACCAGGCATGATTGAAGTATCTAATACATCTAAGTCTACCGTAATAAATATATTTTTATCTTTAAATACATCCAGTTCTTTGTGTTCGTGAATTAACGTATTGTATTTTTTCATTAGTTCAAATTCTTCTTTCATACCGGAACGTATTCCGATTTGTTTAAGATTTTCAAATCCGATGATTTCAGCAGAATGTCTGATAACAGCGGAATGTGAGAGCGGCTCTCCTAAGTATTCTTCACGCAAATCAGTATGTGCATCAAAGTGAACAATGGCAAGGTTGTCAACGTATTTAGAAATTGCTTGAATTTCCGGCAGTGTAACAAGATGTTCGCCTCCTATGCCGAAAACCCGTTTGCCGTCTTTATAAATTTCTTCAACATTTTGACGTATAACATCAAGAGATTTTTTTGTATTACCCAGCGGGAATTCTAAATCACCGGCATCATGGAAATTACAGTCCTCAAGGTGTTTATCAAAGTAAGGAGAATATTCTTCCAACCCCCAGCTTGCAAGCCTGATTTGCTCGGGAGCAAATCTTGAACCGGGACGGTATGAAACAGTTCCGTCAAACGGCATACCAAGCATTATAATATCAGATGAAGCATAGTCCGGATTCTGCCCCATCCAGTTTCTATCCAAAAATGGTCCTGTTAACATCTTTTTCTCCTTTTTTGTTTTATTATAGCAAAAAATATTTTTACAAGTTTTCAAAAAAATATGAACATTTTACCATTAAATACATATAAATACCAAACTCCGGTATTTGGTGCAAAAAAATCTAAAAAGGAAGAAATCGGTCCTGAAAAGCTTAACTTTACAGAAGTTGAAGAAGAATTTAATGAATCTCTAGTAAAGCTATACAAACTTGAAAGTGATATAAGAGTTCAAAAACAGAATCTGAAGCTTTATTATTCTGTCCAGGATAAGTATGATTATCACAAATTATTAAAACAAAGACAGCAGCTTTCAGCAAAATTAAATCGAATTGCAAATAAATCTAATACCGATTATCTGGATTTACTGCGTGGTGTTCTAGTGAAAAAAGAATATAATAAATTTGCTCCAAAAATTATAAGAGCAGCTTCTTTAAAAGAATTGGCAGAACTTAAAGAATGGATTGCTTCCTCTTTTTTATATAAAGCTTCTGAAGATTTATTAATGCAGCTTATGGAAAAAAAGAAATTTTAAAATAAAAAACAGGATGTGTTAAGCACATCCTGTTTGATTTTGATTTTATAAAATGCCTATATTCTGGCGAGTTTAGCTTCACTTTCAAGCTGTAATGTTACTGTAGTAATATCACATACAGATGAAGGACCGAAGTATTGTATTGCACCAGGGAATAGGTATCTATCATTCATAGCCCAGTCTTCTCTGTTTTCTTCCAATTTTTTGAAAACAGGCCCATCAAGTTCAACTAATGCTTTTTTGATAACAGGTTTCATTTCACCGTGACGTCTTTCCATGTTCATCATCATTGTAAGAGGAACACCGCCTGCAATCCAATCATTAGCAGGTTCTGTAAGGTTTCTTACTGAAGACAAATACCCTGTTAAGCCGAAGTTAATCAAAGCAAATGCATTGAAACCAAGTGAATAGCAATAGTCAGCATCAAAGTTAGAAGGGAATGCACATCTGCCTTCATAACCGAAGAAGTGTGATTGTGTTGAGAATTTACCAGAATACTTTCCTTCTTTCTTTAAGCCTGCTAATTTTTCTTCAATCATAGAAATTAAGAGTTTTTCAGTTTCAATTTTTGATACCTGAACGTTACCGTGAGGATCTCTATCCATTAATAATTGTGATTTAATAAGTGAAGGTAAAGATTTGAATACACTTGAATTTTCGCTTGATAGAGAATTTTCAATTATTGAAATCTTTTCAGCATCTGTACCATTTGAATATTTAGAATCCTTTTCAAGTGACGGCATAATATCATTAAGATTTGCAATCATTGTTTTTAATTCTGGTACAAATTCAATTAAACCTTCAGGAATAACAGCAATACCAAAGTTTTTACCGTTTTCAGAACGTCTTACGATAATATCTGTCATGTAATTGATGATAGAAGAAAGTGACATTTTCTTCTGTTCAACTTCTTCAGAAATCAAAGTAATGTTCGGCTGAGTTTGAAGAGCTGCTTCTAATGCAACGTGAGAAGCACTTCTGCCCATAATTTTAACGAAGTGCCAGTATTTTTTTGCAGAGTTTGCATCTCTTTCGATGTTTCCGATTAATTCCCCGTAAGTTTTAGTAGCTGTATCAAACCCGAAAGAGATTTCGATTTGTTCGTTCTTCAAGTCGCCGTCAATAGTTTTAGGGCATCCGATAACCTGAATGCCGGCATTATGTGCAACAAACCATTCAGCAAGAAGTGCAGCATTTGTGTTAGAATCATCGCCGCCGATAATTACTACAGCAGAAATGTTAAGTTTTTTGCAAACTTCCCAGGCTGCTTGGAACTGTTCTTCTGTTTCCAATTTAGTTCTGCCGGAACCGATGATATCAAAGCCGCCGGTGTTTCTATAATCGTTAATAAACTCATCATTGAATTCAACGTATTTGCCTTCAATAATACCGCTAGGGCCGCCTAAGAAGCCGTAAAGATTATTTTTAGAGTTAGCTTGTTTTAAAGCATCATATAAACCGGCAATAACGTTATGTCCGCCAGGAGCTTGGCCCCCTGAAAGGATAACACCAACATTTCTAACTTCACTGGCTACAGATTCTGTAGAAGTTTGGAATGTTACGGTTGGTTTGCCGTAAGTGTTCTTGAATAAAGCTTTAATTTCTTCTTGATTTGCAACTGACTGAGTTGCAGAGCCTTCTTGAGAAATAAGATGATTAATACCATTTGCCAGTGAAGCAGGAAGCTTTGGCTGGTATTTTAATCTTTCGATTTGTAATGGTGATAAATTTGTCATAAAAAGTTTCCTTTCTTCTTTGATAAAATTATACATTAAAAACTAGTATCCGTTAAGTAGCAGCAAACTTGCCCAAATAACAATTACCCCGGACATTATACCTGTAATAGCGTAATGCCAGTCACCGTATTCGTGTGATAGTGGAAGAAGGGTATCAAAAGATATATAAATCATGATTCCGACAACTGCAGCCATGAAGAAGCCGACAAATACTTGCGGCAGAAACCAGTGCAGCAGTGCAAGTCCAATGAGAGCTCCAATAGGTTCTGTCATTCCGGTCCAGAAAGAGTACCATATAGCCATGCGTTTTTTGCCTGTTGCGTGATAAATAGGCAAAGCTACAGCAATACCTTCCGGAATATTATGCAGTGCAATAGCAAGCGCTACAGAAATTCCAATTGTAATATCCTGAGAAGAAACCAGAAATGTACCTAAACCTTCCGGAAAATTATGTACAGCAATGGCGATTGCAGTGAGTAAACCTGCTCTTTTTATTCTATGTGTTTTTTGGCAGTTTTCGGATTTTTCATTCAATAAATCTTCTTCTACGTGATCAGGTATAAAAGTGTCGATAAGTTTTGATATTATGACTCCTGCAATAAATCCCCAGAACATAATCCAGTGATAACTTACGGGATAGTATGTTTTTAAAAGCCCTTCTGCAGTTGATAGTATTTCAGTAAACGACACAAAAATCATAACTCCAGCTGAAAAACCAAGTCCGAGCGAAAGGATTTTTAAATTATTTTTATTAACAAGAAAAGTTATAAACCCGCCAATTACAGTTGCAAATCCGGCAAGTACAGTCATTAAAAGAGGTAATTTCCAATTTTCAAGCATATTATGCTCCTTATTTAAATCAATTTTAGCATAAAAAAAAGAAAAAGCCTCAAAAGAGGCTTGGAATTAAGAATAGCTGGAAGTATGAAAAAGATTTAATGATTATATTAAACCAAATTGACAATATAATAACTATTACCTGTGTGTTTATAATCGATATTCTCCACCGGGGTAAATTTTTTGAAAAATATGCTTGCAATTTTTTTTTTAGCAGGTTATATTATAAACACAGCTTGATACGGGAGCGGACAGAGTATTGTACGTGCTTGTGTTAAGAAATGATAATTGAATATGGGAGCGTAGCTCAGTCTGGTTAGAGCGCATGCCTGTCACGCATGAGGTCGCGAGTTCGAGCCTCGTCGTTCCCGCCATTTTAAGAGGGGTTTAGAACCCTCTTTTTTAATACAGATTTAAAAGGTTAATCGTTATATTAACTTGCAATTATTTTTGAAACAATAGGTACAACAGGAATGAAATTATCAAATGGGTTTTCTGTTTTACTGCCTTCAATTCTCATATATTCTTTGTTTTTCATTCCTTTCTTTTGCATTAAAAACGATAGATATGAGCGTTGGTTATGCAATTTGGTGTTCTTTAGGAATATTATTGATTAGTATAATTGGAATTGTATTTTTACATGAATCAGTTAGTCTATTAAAAATAGCATCTATATTATTGATTATTCTTGGAGCAGTCGGTTTAAGGCTTGCCAACTAAAAACCTGCACAAAATTGAGGCAACGGTTGGAAGAGTTTTTTTATTAATTGACTAGCTCTTTTTGCTAGTCTTGCATTTATTCGATTGCAATAATTTTTTATCTCATTTATCATATAAACTTATGACAACGAATTTTGATTTTTTAAAGAAAATAGACAAGAATCTATATACAATAATAAACGAAGCAGAGATGCTGTACCGCGATGAATATTTTGAACAATGTATGGTTCAGACAAGGCGCTTCGGAGAACATATATGCAGAAATGTTCTCCGAAGCAGACGCAGGACCGAACGCACTTTTGACGATATGCTGGCTACGCTTAAGGATAATATAACAGGCGAGGAGCAAGAAAGAGAGTTTATAGACGACCTATATTTTTTAAAGAAACACGGTAATAATTCTGCTCATTCTGTTAAAGTGCATAAAGATGGTATTGAGGCGCTAGAATGCTTACAGAGGGCTTTTGAAGTTGCAATTAATTATTGTGTATATTCTAACGGTGCTGGTTCCAAGCTTTTGAAACTTAGATATGATACAGAACTTCTGGTAACAGGTGTAAAATCTAAAAAATCCCTTTCAGACAGATACCTTGAAGAAAAGTCAAAATCTAAGCCAAAAAGTGAACACAAGCAAAAAATTCAATCGTACAAAATGGCTACAAAGAAAGATAAAAGCGGAGTATCATTATTCTGGAAATTTGTCGGGGTTTGTTCTTTTATTTCTGCAGTAATGCTTTTATTGATGGCGTTGATTTCGTAGAGCCTGTCTTTCAATGCATATTAATTCTTTAAGTTTTTGATTTGTATACTTTAGTTTAGCTTTAAATTTGCAGTTTGTATTCAAGAATAACTTTAGAATAAGTGCGTCGAGGAATTTGTAATCTTTTATTAAACATTTAATTTCATCTTTGTAAGCATTGATTTCTGTTTGTAGAGTATTACGTATGTTTTGCAGGCCGTCTATTAAAACATCATTCGGAATACGTTTGAGTATGATTTCGGTATCATTTTTAAAACTTTTCATCTTGATTGGTTTATTTAAATCCGTAAGAAAGAGTTCATGTAACTTTTCGTAATCTTCTTTAGATTGTTCATGGTTAATAGATTTCCCGCATCTTATCAAACTATATTTTGGATTATACAAGTGGTCAAAAAAATGTCTTGCTTCATGGAGAGTAGTATATTTGTTCAGAATATTATTTTTTGTACTATCAAGCGGCAAGAGAAATTTATATCCGGTATGATTTAAGTTTAGCTCTCCATTTTCTCCTGGAGTAACTTTTACGGAGCATCCATGGCTTCCTGCAAATTTTTGATTTTCTTCGTTTAGAATTACGTAATTAATTTTATTTGGATAGAGCTGTTTATCTAATGTTTCGCGTAAAATATCAACAGAACAGTATTTACCATTCCAATAATGATTAATTTCTTTATAAAAGTTTTTGAACTGTTTTTCAGCCATAATTTTCCGGCTTTTCACAGAACCCTTCACTATGCTGAAAGGCAGACGGGCTTCCGGTAAAAATTTTTCATGTAATACGATTCGCATTTGTTATTGTAAGATTCTTTCTTTACACACATCAATCCAGCGGCTAAATCCTGAATACTTTTCTAATTCTTCGAGAGAAAGTTCTATTGCGCTGTTAGAACTTCCGCAGGCAGGAAAAACTGTTTTAAATCTTTTAAGTGAAACGTCAAGATAAACAGCAATGTTTTCGTTTATCCCAAAGGGACAAACACCGCCAACAGCGTGTCCTACCAGATTTTCAACCATCTCTGGAGAAAGCATTTTAGCTTTTAGACCGAAGACTGTTTTGTACTTATGGTTATCAATTTTTGCATCACCTGCGGTTACTATTAAAACTATTTGTTCATTAACATTAAAAGCTAATGTTTTAGCAATTCTTTCTGGTTCACAATTAAGAGCCTGAGCCGCGAGTTCAACAGTTGCACTGGAAGAATCGAGTTCTTTTATCCGGCCAGATATTCCAAACCGTTTGAAATATTTTTTTACGCGTTCAATAGACATTTACGGATAATTCCTTCAATTTGTTTTGAGGCCGTTCCGTCACCGTATGGATTTTGTGCTTTGAGTCTTGTTTCTGCTTTAGAAGATGTGAGAATTTTTTCACTTTCTTTAAGAATTTTGTCATAATCTGCGCCTACAAGCTTTGACACTCCAGCCTCAATTCCTTCTTTTCTTTCGGTTTCGTATCTCATAACAAGAGTAGGGCAGGCAAAAGACGGAGCTTCTTCCTGTATTCCTCCAGAATCAGTGAGTATTAACTTTGCATGCTTTTGCAAATATACAAGGTTTGGATAATCTAATGGCGGAAGCAGATGAATGTTAGCAAATGATTCTAATCTATCATATATTTTATTTCTGACATTCGGATTTGGATGAACCGGAATTACAAAAGTATGGTCAGTATATTTTTTGGCCAGAAAAGATATTGCATCAATAATTCTGTCAATGCGCTCACCGTGGTTTTCGCGTCTGTGTGCTGTAATTAGAACTAATTTGTCATCAATCTGTATATTTTTATCTACGAAGAATTTTTTTGAATTTTCGATTACGTCTTTTGACAGGCAGAAAAGCGCGTCAATTACAGTATTTCCGACAACGTGAATTTTATCGGTATCAATACCTTCTTTTAACAAAGCATCTTTATTTACTCCCGTTGGTGCAAAATGAAGTGCTGCAACACGTGAAGTCATCTGACGCATAACTTCTTCCGGAAACGGCTCATAAATGTCATAAGAACGAAGTCCGGCTTCCACATGGTAAACAGGAATTTTATGATAAAAGCTGGTAAGAGCTCCGCAAAGTACTGTCATTGTATCGCCTTGAACGATTGTAGCATCAATTTCCCGTTCGCAAAAAACTTTATCTAGACTTGTTAAAATTCTAGCCTGAACGGACGAGAGCGACTGATTTTCTCTCATACAATCAAGGTTAATATCAGCTTTAAGACCGAAATATGCAAGAGTCTGGTTTGATAGCTCTTTTTGCTGTTCAGTGTTGCATATAATAACATTATAATCCTCTGGATACTTTTTTAGTTCAAGTATCACAGGTGCAAGCTTAATAATTTCCGGACGGGTTCCAAATATAAAAATAATATTTTTCATATATTTAATTATACAATAAAAGATTTTTTTGTTATAATAAAGTTGAAGGAGAGTTAGTCTATGCGTCAGCGACCAAAAGAACAGGATAAATTTGAACGCCGTCATAATTTTCTTCCGGTAGAAGAAAATCTAACGGCTGAACAGGTTAAAGAAGAAGCTTCACGATGCTTGAGCTGTAAAAATCCACGTTGTGTAAAAGGATGTCCTGTAAACATTAATATTCCGGAATTTATTAAAGCCTTAAAAGAAGATAATCTGGAGGCAGCCGGAGATATCATCAGAGAAACAAGTATGCTTCCGTCTGTATGCGGCAGGGTTTGCCCTCAGGAAAGACAGTGCGAAGGAAACTGTATTCTTGGTATAAAAGGTGAAGCTGTTGCAATTGGTGCTCTCGAAAGATACGTGGGTGATAATACTTCTGCAAAAAATGTAGAGATTGTCCCTACGGGTAAAAAAGTTGCAATCGTAGGTTCCGGATGTGCAGGTATAACAGCAGCATCAGACTTACGTAAAGCCGGCCACGAGGTTACAATATTTGAAGCTCTGCATGAGTTCGGCGGGGTTCTTAGATATGGAATTCCTCCATTCAGGCTTCCAAGAACAGTTCTTGATAGAGAAATTAAAAATTTGAAAGATATGGGAGTTAAATTTGAGAAAAATGTTATTGTCGGAAAATCAATAACTTTGAAACAGCTTAAAGAAGACGGCTATGACGCAATATTTATCTGCTCTGGTGCTGGACTTCCAAAAATGATGAATATTCCGGGGGAAAACCTTAACGGCGTATATTCTGCAAATGAATTTCTGACAAGAGTTAATCTCATGGGTGCAGATGGAAAAGAATCTGTAACTCCTCTCCGAGTCGGTAAAGCCGTTGCTGTAATCGGCGGCGGAAACGTAGCAATGGATGCTGCAAGAACTGCGGTCAGAGTCGGATTTGAGAAAGTTTATATAGTTTACAGAAGGACAGAACCGGAACTTCCTGCACGTTTGGAAGAAATAAGACATGCTAAAGAAGAAGGTGTGATTTTCCAATTCTTGCATGCGCCGGCAGAGATATACGATAAAGACGGATATGTTTCCGGCATGAAATTTGAGATAATGGAATTGGGAGAACCGGATGAGTCCGGCAGAAGAAAACCTGTAGGTACAGGACGATATACTGATTTAGATGTTGACTCTGTTATCGTTGCACTTGGAACTGGACCTAATCCTATTATCCAAAAATCTGCACACTTGGACGGACTTGATTTTGAAGTTGATTCTAAAGGATATTTTACAGTTAATTCCGAAACGCGTGAAACATCAATTCCTGCAATCTTTGCCGGCGGCGATGTCGCACCTGTAGGTACTTCAAATGCAATTAATGCAATGGGAGCAGGGAAAAAAGCCGCTAAAGCAATTAATGAATATTTAAAGCAATAACTCAAAAAAAAAGACTTCTTATACAGAAGTCTTTTTTTATTATTTGCTACACTTTGTTTTACCGCTCCATGATAAGTCTTTACATTTTAAATAGTCTCTATTCTCATTTTCAATGACCCATTTAGTACAGTGCTCACCCTTTGCCATACAGTCCGAGTATAAGCAGGTATCTGTAGCAGCTCCTTGTGGGAAAATGCCATCTTCTGCTAAGTAAAACACAAATAAATCATCTCCCATCGTATTTTTACCTTTGTTCGGTCCGTTAATATCAACAAAAACCAATCCGCATATTGTTCTTATATCTCCTGCTTCTTGAACTCTGGAACAGTCATGCGAATATGCATGGAAAGCCATTGACATATTATCGTTTGTAATAATTTTATAACGATGCGGTGCTGTATTTAAATCATCTGTCCGTTCTGCACCGTTTGAAAAGAAATATTTATCTGCAAAGCATCCGCTTTTCCCCTGACAATCTTTCTTTTTCTTTATATAAACTCCAAAGGCATTATACATATTTTTGGAGCCTTCATAATCTTCGTTTGTAGCGTAATCAGAAACATCATTCAACTCCCATTTTACGGGACTTCCGTGTTCGGCAAAGCCCTGTTCATACGCGTCATTCAAGGTGATATATGCTTTTTTTAACCTTAAAATCGTTTCCATTTCTTGATGCTTACTGTTCAAGCCCGGAAGTGTAACAGTTGCAATTATGCAGATGATTGATAATGTTGCGAGTGCCTCTGCAAGTGTAAATCCTTTTTTCATATCAGTTCTTCCTTTCGTGTTAAAAAACAAAAATTTTAGCTCATATTATCATGCGAAACATAAATAGTCAATTAAATGCCTTATGGAATATAACAAATTATATTGTAATCAAATAGAATTATAAATATGGACTTAGAAACAGCAAAAAAAGAGTTTGGGTTAAGGGTTAAATCGTATAGAAACAGCCGGAATTTAACTCAGGAACAGTTTTGTTCATTAACCGACCTGGAACAGGCTAATTTATCAAATATAGAAAATGGAAAGACTTATCCAGGTTTCATGACAATATGTACAATGATAGAAAAAGGCGGTATAGAGCCGGATTTTTTGTTTAGATTTTTGGGTTCAAATAGTGTAAAATACGATACCATTGATTACGAAATTATGAATATATTAGTTACTTTATCAGAACCTGCCAAAAAAAATATAAAAAATATTTTAGAAATGATAAATAAAAATTATTCATAAAAAATTTCATTCAAATATACGAGATATTTCTTTACAAAAAACATTTTTTATGCTAATCTTTTTGTGTATAAGAGTGCTTAACGGGTAAAGAGAATAAAATTAATTTATCCTGTATAAAAGAAAATGAGGGCTTTTTAATGCTTATAGAAAAATATTTGGAAGTTGTTGTAAAACAGAGAGGATCTGACTTACACATTTCTGCAGGTTTACCTCCGGTTGTGCGTATAGACGGCAACCTTCAGAGAATGGATGTTCCGGCTCTTAAACCGGAAGAAGTAGAATTGCTTTTGTTCCCTATGCTTAACAAAGAGCAAAGACGTAAACTAGAGCAAGACTGGGAACTTGACTTCTCATACGGTATTCAAGGGTTAAGCCGTTTCAGGGTTAATATTTACAAAGATAGAGGCAATTATGCGGCTGCATTCCGTGTAATTGCTTCAAAAGTACCTTCTTTTAAAGAATTAGGTCTATCTGATACAGTTAGAAAAATCGCTGAAAAACCGCGCGGATTGGTTCTTGTTACAGGTCCTACAGGTTCAGGTAAATCAACAACGCTTGCAGCGATGATTAATTATATTAACGAAACACGTTCAGAACATATTTTGACAATTGAAGACCCTATCGAATTTATTCACCCGTCAAAACGTTCTATCATTCACCAGAGAGAACTGGGGCAAGATACAAGAAGTTTTGCTAACGCTCTTAAATCAGCACTTCGTGAAGACCCTGATATTATTCTGGTTGGTGAGATGCGTGACTTGGATACAATTAGATTAGCCTTGACAGCTGCAGAAACGGGTCACTTGGTATTTGGTACATTGCACACGTCTTCTGCTTCTCAAACAATTGACCGTATTATCGACGTATTCCCTGAAGGTCAGCAGCAGCAGGTACGTGTACAGCTTTCTAACTCATTAGTAGCTGTATTCTCACAAACTCTATTACCTCTTCTGCAGGCAGATGGTACTAAGAGCGGTCGTGTTATGGCTCAGGAAGTTATGCTTGTTATCCGATTGCTAACCTTATCCGTGAGGCAAAAGCAGCGCAAATTTATTCAACAATGCAGACAAACTCAGGTTTCGGTATGCAGACTCTGGAAATGTCTCTCAGAGATTTGTATATGAGAAAGAAAATTACTCTGGAAGATGCTCTTGCAAGGTCAAGCAGACCGGAAGAATTCAAAAGAGGATTACAAAACAGTTAAAAAACGGGCACAGCCCGTTTTTTTATGTTAAAATCATATTATTATGATTACGACAGAAAATTTAACAGTTCGCTTCGGAAAAGAAGCATTATTTGAAAACGTAAATATAAAATTTGCTCCAGGTAATTGTCACGGGCTTATTGGAGCTAACGGTGCAGGTAAAAGTACATTTTTAAAGGTTCTGTCAGGTGATTTAGAACCGACAAGCGGCTCTGTACATATTAAAAAAGGGCAAAGAATTGCGGTATTGAAGCAAAACCATTTTGAGTTTGACGATTATACTGCAATTGATACTGTTATAATGGGGCATAAGCATCTTTATGATGTAATGAAAGAGAAAGATGCCCTTTATATGAAGCCTGATTTCAATGATGAGGATGGTATTCGTGTAGCGCACCTTGAAACAGAGTTTGCAGAAATGGACGGCTGGCAGGCAGAGCCTAATGCTTCGTCTTTATTAAATGACCTCGGGATTCCGCAGGAACTTCATTATTCTTTGATGAAGGATTTATCAGGCAGTGAAAAGGTAAGAGTGCTTCTTGCACAGGCTCTATTTGGAACTCCTGATATTCTGCTTCTGGACGAACCGACAAACCACCTCGATTTGGCAACAATAACGTGGCTTGAGGATTTTTTGATTGATTTCCCAAATACTGTAATTGTTGTTTCGCACGATAGAAAATTCTTAGATAGAATTTGTACACATATTGCGGATATTGATTTCAGAAACATTCAGCTTTATACCGGAAACTATTCTTTCTGGACTCAGGCAAGTGCATTAATTATGAAGCAGAAAGAAGAGCGCAATAAGAAATTAGAAGAAAAAGCAGAAGAGTTTAGAAAGTTCATTGCAAGATTCAGCGCAAACGCATCTAAGGCAAAACAGGCAACTTCCAGAAAGAACATGCTTGAAAAATTAACGCTGGAAGATATTAAACCTTCAACAAGAAAATATCCGAGTATTAATTTTAAATTCTCAAAAATACCTGGAAAAGATGTTCTTACTGTTACAGGACTGAAAAAAGAGGTGAATGGCGAGCGCTTAATTAAGGCTCTTTCGTTTGATGTAAGGCAAGGTGAAAAGATTGCTTTTATTTCTCAAAACCAGCTTGCTGTAACTACTCTTTTTGAAATTTTAGAAGGCAAAATAGAACCTGATGAAGGTTCTGTAAACTGGGGTGTAACTGCGACACATTCTTATTGTCCAAAAGATAATAATGACTTCTTTAAAACAGATAAAAATCTTATTCAGTGGCTTGCACAGTATTCAGAAGAACAGCATGTAAGTTTCTTAAGAGGTTATCTGGGTAGAATGCTTTTCTCTGGCGAAGATGCAGAGAAGGCGGTAAATGTATTATCAGGAGGGGAAAAAGTTCGGTGCATGTTTGCAAAAACCATGATTGAGGAAGCGAACGTACTCTTGTTTGATGAGCCTACGAACCATCTCGATTTGGAGGCAATTACATCATTGAATAATGCATTAATTGATTATACCGGAACTGTTCTATTTACTTCTCAGGATTACCAGTTCATAAACACTGTTGCAACAAGAATAATTGAAATCACGCCAAATGGTTATTTAAATTATCAGATGAACTATGAAGATTACCTGAAAAATCCAGATGTCCGCAAAAAACGCGAGCAGCTCATGAGCATGTCTGTAAAATAATAACTATAGGTTTTTACGGTTAAAATTGTTGATTTTTGCAAGTGTTTGTAATACGCTTATTTTGTATAGAGAAAATGCTTTAAAAAAGGAGGAAGCTAATCTATGGAAACATATGGAATTGAAAAATTTGGTATTATCGGACCAAAAGCAGTTTATCGCAATTTGACTCCTGCTCAATTGACAGAAGCTGCATTACGTTTAGGTGAAGGTTCTTTAAGCAACACCGGTGCTTTAGTTGTAACAACAGGCAAATACACCGGCCGTTCACCTAAGGATAAATTTATTGTTGATACAGAATCTATCCACAATGAAATTGCATGGGGCAAGGTAAACCGCCCAATCAGCAGAGAAAAATTTAATGCTATCAAGGGCAAAATCGCTGCATACTTACAAAACAGAGAAATTTTCATTTTTGATGGTTTTGCAGGTGCAGACAAAACTTATACTCAAAAATTCAGAGTAATTAATGAATTAGCAAGCCAAAACTTGTTCATTCACCAGTTATTAATCAGACCAACTGCTGAAGAATTATCCAGCTACGGTGAACCTGATTACACAATCCTTTGTGCTCCTGGTTTCAAATGTGATCCGGAAGTTGATGGTGTAAACTCAGAAGCTTGCATTGCAATTGATTATGAAGCTCATGAAATCATTATCTGTGGTTCTAGATATGCTGGTGAAATAAAAAAATCTGTATTCGCAACTATGAACTATGTAATGACTAAGAAAAATGTTCTTCCTATGCACTGTTCTGCAAATATGGATCCAGCTACAGGAGAAACAGCTGTATTCTTCGGTCTTTCTGGAACAGGTAAGACTACATTATCAGCAGATCCTAACCGTAAGTTAATCGGTGATGACGAACACGGCTGGTCACCTGATGGCGTATTTAACTTTGAAGGCGGATGCTATGCAAAATGTATCAACCTTTCTGCTGAACATGAACCTGAAATTTTTAACGCTATTAGATTTGGTTCATTAGTAGAAAACGTTGTTATGGATCCAGAAACAAGAGAATTTGATTTCAATGATGGTTCATTGACAGAAAATACTCGTGTTGGTTATCCTATTAACTACATAGACAATGCTCAAATCCCTTCTAAGGGTGGTATTCCAAAAGTTGTTGTATTCTTAACAGCTGACGCATTTGGTGTATTACCTCCAATCTCAAGACTTGATAAGAATGCTGCAATGTACCACTTTGTAACCGGTTTCACATCTAAATTAGCAGGTACTGAAAGAGGCGTTACTGAACCGCAGCCAACATTCTCTACATTGTTCGGCGAACCATTCATGCCAATGGATGCATCAGTTTATGCTCAAATGTTAGGTGAAAAACTTGAAAAATATGGTACTAAAGTATACTTAGTTAACACCGGCTGGGCTGGCGGTTCTGCTGCTTCTGGTGCTAAACGTATGAAATTAGCATATACCCGTGCTATGGTAACAGCTGCGTTAAACGGATCATTCGATAATGTTGAATTCAAACATCATGATGTATTCAATGTTGATTATCCTACATCTTGTCCGAATGTTCCGGATGAAATGCTTGATGCTCGCGGTATGTGGGCTGATAAAGCTGCTTATGATGCAGCTGCTAACAAGCTTGCTCAAATGTTTGCTGATAACTTCTCAAGCAAATATCCTAATATGCCTGCTGAAATCGTTAATGCAGGTCCTAGAGCAACTGCTAACGTGTAAGTTATTTGATATAACTAATATGAACGAACTCCCTGTGAGAACACAGGGAGTTCGTTTTATTCAAGACCAAATTGCTTCATGCTGTTTTTAATTTTTTCTCCGGTATTTTCGGCCTTACTTTCGTTTTGGGTCTTTTCAAGATCTTTTTTGGTTTCTTCTTGAGTTTTTTGCAAGTCTTCTGCAACATCTACGGCTGTGTAAAAATCAACAACTTTTTGATACAGTTTAGGGGCGGCAGATTTAATTCTTGCAAGAAATTTGCTTCTTTCCTGACCGGTTAATTCACCGTCTTGCTTTTTCTCACCTTTTGCATTTTCTGTATCACACTCATTAAAAATAGTGTTAAGTTTCGAACTTTCTTCCGAGCTGATTTTTATACCTTGATCATTAAAAAATCTGTTAAGTCCGCTCATGTTCATTTTTAAATCGCTGTAATCTGGTATTGGCATAATATTTTCTCCTTAATACATACAACCATCATGTATAACGGCATTTTTAGAAAAAACTTTAGGATAAGTTAAGAAATTGTTACAAAATGTCCAGCGGGTCAACATCGATTGCGAGGCGAATGTCTTTTGGAATAGCTATTTTACTCAAGAATTTTGACACAAAATCGTGCCCTTTTTGTGATAATTTATTTTTGATTAAAATTTGGAAACGGTAAAATCCGTTGAGTTTTTCAATGACACAAGGTGTTGGACCGAGAGTTTCCAGATACTCTGTAAATCCGAACTTATCAGTCATAGTATTTAATCTTAGAGCAATTTCCATAGCAGATTTTTCTGCGCGGAAGTTGTTTTGTGAAGATAAAATTAAGCGGATAATCTGGCTGAATGGAGGGTAATCAAATTCTTGCCGCGCTTTAATCTCTGTTTCAAAGAATTTTTCGTAATTTTGCGATTTTGCAGTCTGGAATGCGTAATAATCAGGATTGTAGGTTTGGAATAAAACTTTGCCTTTAAACTCCCCTCTTCCTGCGCGTCCTGCAACCTGTGTGAGGAGCTGGAAACCTCTTTCTGAGGCTCTGAAATCAGGTATGTTAAAGCCGGAATCGGCACTTAGTACACCAACGAGCGTTACATTCGGGTTGTCGAGTCCTTTAGCTATCATCTGGGTACCGACAAGGATATCAATTTCTTTGTTTTGAAATTTATTTAAAAGCTCAATGTGTGCGTTTTTTCTTGTTAGAATGTCGCTGTCAATTCTTTCTACACGTGCATCTGGATATAATTCGTTTATTAAAAGTTCTATTTTCTGGGTTCCTACGCCGGAAGTCGAAAGTGCGTCGCTGCCGCATTGAGGGCAGAAATCAGGAAAAGACATTTCTCTGTTGCAGTAGTGGCATTTAAGTTTTTTTATGCTTGTGTGCCAGATCATAGGTATAGAACAGTCAGGGCATTCAATTACAGTACCGCAGGCTTTGCACTGGGTGTATGTCGAGTAGCCCCGGCGGTTCATTAGCAAAATAACCTGCTGTCCGCGCTCGAGTGTTTCTGTAATCTCAGTTTGCAAAGGTTTTGAGATAATTCCGCGATATGATGCCTTGCCGTATTCCTGCATATTGATTACCTGCGGAAGCGCAAGAGGTGAATTGTTAAATCTTTTGCGCATTTCAAACAGGTTATTATTATTGCTTGCGTAATAATACGTAGAAATATCAGGTGTTGCTGAACCTAA
>ENA-OPMG01000737-OPMG01000737.1-human-gut-metagenome-genome-assembly--contig:-NODE-737-length-22883-cov-4.054494_pt1 | contig 22883 bp, 10 predicted proteins | sample MGYA00241522_ERZ501741 | MGnify/ENA primary metagenome ERZ501741 (study PRJEB25962, sample SAMEA2042616) | human gut metagenome | biome: human gut; feature: human-associated habitat; material: faeces...
TTTTCCTAATACTTGTACTACTTGTTGAATTATGTAAATCTCTCAAAGAACTCTTGTCGCTATCGTTTCTCGATTGCGGCTGCAAAGGTAAGGACTTTTTTTTAATCTCCAAATTTTTCGGTGAAAAATTCTCGATTTATTTTCTCTCGTCGATCTCCGGGCGGTTGGAAATTATCGCTTGGCCCAGCCAACCTCATCCCCTACCCAAGGATACCTCCACGTTTCCATCATTTCTGAAGCGCCGTTCTCTCTCGAATGCGGGTGCAAAAGTAATGCTATAAAACATACGATCCAAATTTATCGGGCATTATTTTGCAAGTTTTTTCGCATGAGGGGGATCGGGTACATTATAGTATAACACACACCAAATAATATAACACACACCAAAATTAATCTTACAAGAAGGAGAACACACAAAAATAACGACTGCTCAGGGAAACGATATAGTTGATATCCTTGCCATGCTAGTGGCAATACTTTGCCATATAGATGGCACGGCCTTGCCACACGGATGGCACAGCGTTGCCACCACAATGGCACAGCTGTGCCAAAGGAAAGAAAAATATTGGCACAACAAACAATTGATAAACAATTACATATCACTACAAACGTCTTCTCTGAGGATACTTATAAAAGACAGGAAGCTTAATACTTTACCTAGATATCGGAAACTCATCTATTTTTCATTAGACTAAACATCAAGTCATACAATATAGTCATTGAGTATCAATAACTAAAATCCGATAAACTTAAAGAAGAGTGTCCAATAAATAGACAGAGGTGTCCATTTATTGGACAGCTTCCAGACACACAACTAGCCATAACATACTGCAATGCACCAACTTACAACAAACGGCATACTTTTTGTATGAAAATCAACAACAATATTAAGAATCTTATATCAAACGTTATGAATTATCTACTAAACATCAAATCTTTCACAAAATTTTTGAGCAGAAATAAATTGTACACAATCATCGAGATACTTGGATTATCTATCTCCCTTATGTTCGTGATACTTATTGGTATCTACACAAAGCAAGAGCTATCCGTGGATAGTTTCCAAAAAGACGCAGACCGGATCTATGTACTTGGTAACGAATCTTTCATGATCTCGGCTTATGGTATAGGAGAACGTTTGATGACACAATTCCCAGAAGTGGAGAAAGTAATGACAGTCTCTTCCAACTTGCCGTGGGGTGGCATAGAAGCTTTACCCATTACGTGGCAAGACAAAAAAATAAACGCAAAAATACAATACACCTATGAAGATTTCTTTGACTTTTTCTCGTTCGATTTAGTTACGGGATCTAAAAGTCAAGTTCTGTCCGATAAAAACTATGCGGTTATCTCCGATTCCTTCGCTAAAAAATTTTTCGGAGACGCAAATCCTATCGGACAAACACTTCAAATCAGTCCATCTATCTCAATAATCGTAAACGGTATCATGAAAGATATGCATAATTCCGTAATTCCTTACTGCGATATATTAGCGAGAGTAGAGAAATTAACGGAAATGTACCCAGAAATGGATAAAGAGAACTATAGCAACTGCTACAATTCCCTCGTATTCCTTCGAACCCAAAAAGGCTCAGACCTACTATCAAAGACTAACGATATGGCATCTTTCTTCAAAGGATTCTATTGGCCTTATGAACGAGATCAAGTCAAAGATGTCGTAGTAGTTCCTTTGCGAAAAGCCTATTTTATAGAAAAGGCACAATATTCAATGCTGGAGAATGGTGATTGGGACTTTGTTATTATACTTATTTCTGTAGGAATTGTCATATTATTTTTCGCCATCATCAACTACGTGAACCTGACTGTCGCCCAAATCGGATCCAGAGCCAAGGAAGCCGCTATCCGCAGCCTGTTGGGTTCTACGAAAAAAGAACTTTTTACCCGATTAATCCTAGAATCTATCCTTTTAAGCCTAGTATCCTTCTTAATCGGTTTATTCTTGGCCACTTTAGCCATTCCATACGCAAATCAATTGTTAGAGGCTCATATTAATTTGCCCGGAGCGGTCACGCCGATAAATATCTTATTAGGTATATTACTCATTTTATTGCTGGGATGCGTCTCTGGTATCTTACCCGCTATCCATATCACACGGGCAAAAGCAGTGGATGTAATGAAAGGTAGTTTCCGTATGCAGACTAAAATGACGTTCAGCAAATTTTTCATCACCTTTCAAAATGCCATAACAATCGCGTTAATCGCGACCTCCCTAACGATGGTACTGCAAATTAATTACTTGATAAAAGCCCCTTTGGGATATAACACTCAAAATATTATCGATATCCCTATCGGGATGGAAGAATTAAAGCTTAAAGAGCTAAACAACACCCTCCTTGGGGAGCTCAAGCAATTGGCTTGTGTAAACAAGGTCGGATGCGCCCGAAGCACCCCTTTCAAAGTTGGAAATAACTATACGATGGAGATCAACGGAAATCTCGTGAGCCTGCAAGGCTTCGTCATGGACACGACCAGTCTTCATATCCTAGGTCTGAAAATATTAAAAGATAATCATTTAGCCACAGGAGAAGGTTGTTTCCTTACCGATGCGGCCTTCAAGGCGATGGGAATCGGCGAGGATGCGAAATCGTTCCCATTCTTCGGAAATCCCCGGATGATCGCCGGCAAAATACAAGATTTCCAACTCAACAATATCACGATGGCCAATCCTCCGATCTTCGTCCAACTAGATAAAACCGAGAATATCCCCACCGAGAACCTCTTGGTAGAGATACAAGGAAATACTTTCGAGGCATATAATAAAGTCAAACAGGTTTACGAAAATATCACTCAACTAGAATTCCCCGGTAAATTCATCGACCGTCAGATAGAGGAATCATTTGCCACACAGCAAAGAATATTGAAAATCATAAGCCTTTTCGCCTTTGTGGCTATTGTCATCTCACTTTTAGGGCTATTGGCGATTTCTACTTATTTCATCCAACAAAAAGCCAGGGAAATCGCTATCCGGAAAATATTCGGATCGAACGGGACGCTAATACTTTATAAATTGATATGTACATTCATCCGCTACGTAGTTATAGCGTTTATAATCACGACCCCAGTTATGGTATATACCATGCGACAATGGCTCTCGAACTATTCCTATAGAATATCATTAAGTCCGTTCATTTTCATATCAGCCGGATTATTTTGCTTGATTATCTCTTTCTTGACCGTATTCTGGCAAAGTTACCGGGCAGCAAATCAAAATCCGATTGAAAATGTAAAGACAGAATAAGAATCTGCCGTTTTTTTTCATATATTTGAGGTCTCATCTAAATATAAACAAATAATGAAGCACTTGAGTTCCTCTATTTTATTGGGGCTTGGGTTGTTTTCCTTCTTCTCCTGTAAAGAAGCGACAGCGCCCGCCCCTATCCTGCCCGTTCCCACGCCGGCACAAGTTGAATGGCATAAGATGGAAACATACGCCTTTGTCCATTTCGGATTAAATACGTTCAATGATCTGGAATGGGGTTACGGAAATACTCCCGCCTCCACATTCAATCCAACGGATCTGGATTGCGATCAATGGGCGCAAACAATCAAAGCCGCCGGATTGAAAGGCGTAATCTTAACCACCAAGCATCACGACGGTTTCTGTCTATGGCCTACCGCCACAACCGAATATAGCGTAAAGAATTCTCCTTGGAAAGATGGCAAAGGGGATATGGTAAAAGAACTATCCGACGCTTGTAAGAAACACGGGCTGAAATTCGGTGTCTATCTCTCCCCTTGGGACAGAAACAGTGAGAATTACGGACAACCGGGATATGTAGAGAAATTCCATGCCCAATTACATGAATTAGTCTCCAACTATGGCCCGTTGTTCGAATACTGGTTTGATGGGGCAAACGGTGGCAATGGCTGGTATGGCGGCACGAATGAAACCCGTGCTATAGACGCCAAGACCTATTATCAATATGAGCGGGCACGAGACACGATCAAGGCGCACCACCCGGACATCATGGTTTTCGGAGGGACAGTACCCGATATCCGCTGGATCGGTAACGAGGAAGGTTGGGCCGGTGATACCCAATGGAGCATCTTCGCCCCGGAACCCTCCATGCCTACTTTCCAACAGAGTGTATGGGGAGATGAGAACGGACCGATGTGGCTAGGTGGAGAATGCGATGTATCTATCCGTCCGGGATGGTTCTATCACTCTCGGGAAGATCACCAAGTCAAATCTCTGGCAAAATTAGTCGATCTTTATTACCGAAGCGTCGGGCATAACGCCAATTTCCTATTGAACTTCCCCGTAGCGTTGAACGGAAAAATAAGTCCGGTAGACTCCGCCCGTGCCGTACAATGGTATCAAACCATCCAAAATGACTTTAAGGAGAATCTGTTGAAAGGATGTTACGTACAAGCGAGCAATAAAAGAGGACGTAATTTTAGTCCCAATAAGGCAGTAGATGGGGATTGGGATACCTATTGGGCTACGGACGATGGAGTAACCAGTGGTTCATTGACTTTCACGTTAACCCATCCTACCGATGTAAACCGCTTGGTAATACAAGAATATATCCCATTAGGACAACGAGTACGCTCGTTCAATATCGAACTCGAGCAAGGGGGTAAATGGATTCCGGCACAGACTGTGGATTCTACGACAACTGTCGGCTATAAACGAATTGTCCGTTTCCAGACCGAGAAAGCGGAGAAGATACGCATCAACTTCACGGACGCCCGCGGGCCGCTTTGTATCAATAACGTGGAGGCATACCTTGCCCCCGCCTTGGTGACCGAGCCAACGATTGCCCGTAATATCAATGACGAGGTAACCATACAGGCCGGGGATAAAGGCTCCGAGGTTCATTATACCACCGACGGTTCAGATCCGACCAAGGACTCACCGCTTTATCAGGCGCCATTCGCTTTCGCTCAAAAAGGAACTGTCAAGGCGATTGCCTATGATCCGACTTTCGATACAGTCAGTCCGGTTTCCGCGCAAACGTTCGATATTCCTGCTTGTGATTACACGATCGTATCACCGAAAGATGAGAAAACCAGCCTGATCCTAGACGGAAACGGCTACACAACCTACTATTTGCCACAAGGGAAACAAGAGTTAGTCGTACAATTAGCGAAAGAAATGCCTATATCCGGATTCCGCTACACCCCGAACCAAGGACGTGACGCAAGCGGTCATATCTCCAACTATCAATTATATATTAATGGAAAGAAGGTGGCCGAAGGCGAATTCTCCAATATCAAGGCTAACCCGATCGAGCAAGTCGTACATTTCCCGATAACGAAAGGTAACCAAATCCGTTTGGTCGCAACCCGTATCGTAGATAATAAAAAGCAAGCGGGTATCGGTGAATTCTCGGTAATTACGGAAAAATAAAGAATATCTAATAAAAGCAGAAGGGACCGCCTCGAAAGTTTAATTTCCAGAGGCGGCCCCTTTTAATTATTTATCAATCTTTTATTTATCCTTGAAGGTACCGGTTCATTTGCTTATACACGGCACGTATATTTAATGGTTTAGATATATGAGCGTTCATACCAGCCTCCCTACTTTTCTGCACATCCTCAGCGAAGGCGTTGGCTGTCATAGCGAAGATAGGAACCTTTTGAGCATCAGAACGCCCTAATGCACGAATACATCGGGTAGCCTCATAGCCATCCATATGAGGCATCTGCACATCCATCAATATCAAATCATAATATCCTTCGGCAGACTCCTTAAACATCTCTACGGCCTGTACCCCGTCCTCAGCACTCTCCACCGACGCACCGGTAACTCCGATCAATTCCTCCGCTATCTCCCGGTTAAGCTCATTGTCCTCAACCAATAAGATCCGTTTACCTTTGAAGTCATAATCAACAGCATAACAATCCTTCGCAAGGTCATTCCTCCCATTAATATCGGAAAAACGAGTGGGCTTACCCGATTCCTTTATTTTGCCGAAAGGCAGATCAACGGTGAATGTACTGCCACTCCCCTGCACGCTCGTCACATGTATGCCACCACCCATCAACCCTGTGAAACGCTTAACGATAGAAAGCCCTAATCCTGTACCTCCATATTTATAAGTAACATCCACATTTTCCTGTTCGAACGATTCGAAGATTTTATCATAATTCTCCTCGGCTATACCACATCCCGTATCGATTACCTCGAAACGAAGGTAAACATTCTCTTGATCCTCACCTGTTTTAGATACCCGAAGTTTAATCATTCCCTTGGCCGGCGTAAATTTCAGCGCATTCGATAACAGGTTGGAGAGAACTTGATTCAAGCGCAAGGAGTCTCCTATAATCTGTACTTCCAGATCACTAGCCAATATCGTCTCATAGCTGATCCCTTTACTCTTGGCCTGCTCGCCATACAGATTTTCAAGGTCCTGCAAGAATGCCCGGAAATTAAAGCTCTCATGTCGAAGTTCCACTTTTCCGCTTTCTATCTTCGACATATCCAGCACGTCGTTAATGAGAGCGAGAAGATGCTTGGAAGACATGATTACTTTCTCTAGGCAATCCTTTATCTTATCGGTATTATCTATGTTTTGCATGGCGATAGTACTCATACCTACAATTCCGTTCATCGGCGTACGGATCTCATGACTCATCCGGGAAAGAAACTCGCTCTTCGCCAAGTTAGCCGCCTCAGCCCGTTTCAGGTTGCCCTGTATCACGGTCGCTTTCATCCGGGCCCCTATAGCCAGCAGTAATGCCGTAAATAGCACCGACAGGACAAACATCACGATAAACATAAATTGTAAGGGATTCGCATATATAAAGTCCGTAAGAGAGAATTCATTCACGCCGATAGATTCCAGATTCCGATTGCGTATAACAGTCCTCTCGGACTCAGAAAGATTATTGATCGCCTTGTTGAGTACGGTTAATAAATCCGGGTCAACTGGGGTAGGTAACGCAAAACTTATCGCACTCTGATCATTGACCAATGTCACAGGAGCAAGATTGGTGAAATGATAACGCGAAATATCCTGTTCCATTTTAGAGGACAATCCATAGATAAAATCAGCCTCTCCGCTATTGACAGCGGCTAATGCCTCCTTAATGCCCGGATAGGACCGAATCTTCTCCGCAGATATGCCACTTGGAAATCGCTGACTTTCCACCAAAGCACCAACCAAACCCGGAGCGGGATAACTACAGGCTTTATTGCGTACTATGATATTGTTCGCACTCACATAAGAGGCTGAAAGCGCAAGCCCTAGCTGGGCCGCATCGTTCTCATCTCCCAAGAAAAAGCCTAAGATATCAGCTTTCCCTCGTTGTACCAGATGGACCGCATCACTATAATTCTTCGCATACACATACGAAAAATCCAAACCGGTAAAGTCCTTGATCTTATCCAATATATCCACCATGATACCGACATGGTTCTTCTGGGAGGTTTCTTTACAATAAAAGGGATACCAATTCTCCGGAACGGCTACCGTGATCGTTTTCCTTTTCTTGACATATTCCAAGTCCCGGTCACTAAATTGGACATTTACAAGTCGGGCAGGAAAGTTAGCGGCATAACGCTCTGCCGCAAAATTTGGATTAGCATCCAATATCCGTTCCAAAGCCATATTCAAACCATCCAATACTTCCTTATTACCCGGATTGGTTACGATATAATAGGGTTGAGAATTATAGGTAACGATTACCCGTAAAGAATCGTGATTGTGAATAATGCCACTCAACAGCAAGTCTATCTCTCCATTCATTAAATAAAAATATAATTCCCCGTCGTTCTTCTGTATATCTTTCAAGCTGTAATATCGTAATTTACAGTCTAATCCATTGATAGCCAAAAACTCCTTGAGGCGGCGAATATTTTCTTTAGCATTCTCATATACACCTATGGTTTTCCCGTTCATACTCTCCAAATCATAACTATGGATAGTACGATCATCAGAACGAGCAAGCAACAAGGAACAGCTATATCCCATATTATAATCCGGATAAGCATAATATTTCTCTAAACCGGGTATATAATAGTTTCCACCCATCAATTCATACTGACCTGCGATAAATTCATTTAACATGGCTTGCCCGTTCGTATCAATATACTCGTATTCCCAACCGGTATATTTGGCAATCTCATTGAGATAGTCTACGAGCATACCATGACGACTACCGTCCTCCGCCGTCCAACTCATGCCTACCACCTGCGGAAAGGCAACCCGGAGCACACGTTTTTCACTTGTCCGTGCTAACGCAGACAAATGAAACGCCAGCATTATAAATACTAACAAACTTATAGTTATACCATGACCCACATATCTCAGAAGTAAGTTCATTATAATGTATATCTTTTATTATCGGCTTTCCCGATGATAACAACCCCTAGACCTCTCCGCAAAACAACGGTTTATTTAGGATAATGCCTATTCATTCTGGTGAACAAAGCTTTTGCGTACCCCAAAACAGAGTACGCAAATATACTACATTTTATATCACAGCGGATTATAAAATAATTGATTTTTAAGAGAAGATACTATAAAAACAGAAGGGACCGCCTCGAAGGTAAAACACCTCGAAGCAATCCCTTTCCTAAATCCCAACAAACTTTTATCCCATCGAACTATTGATTACCTGTGTGGTTTTCTCAAAACTCTTCTTTAAGACCTCCTTTACATCCATGGTTTCCCAATATCCCTTATTAAAAAGCTCTACGGATAACCCACCCCGGAAACCGGAATCGTATAGCAAAGGAAGTACCTTATTAAACGGGCAAATACCATCTCCCGGAAACACCCGATCCGAATCTCTCAACTCCGTACGAGGAGGCAATTCCGGATAATCGTTGATATGAAAAACCGGAAGGATCTTACCATTTATCAAGCGTAAACTATCAAAACTATTTCCTCCTCTGTACAAATGGTAGAAATCCAATAAGACAGAAGCCCGCGAATGCCCGGAGGCGATCGCTATCGCCAGGGTAGCCGATAATTGATTCAGAACCCCGGCTCCCCATAGTTCCAATATCGGAGTGACACCCATCTCATCCCCTAAATCCAGTATCGCCCGATAGCGTTCGGAATACTCCGGCAACCGTGTACGATCCAGTTGAGTAACTCCTTGAGCAGGAGCGGCGATAAATTTACCGCCCAATCCCGCTACCATCTCCATATCATGCCGCATTTGGTTTAGCCCTTCCTTCCGTTTCGAAGGATCATCGGCAAACCACGAGGCAAAACCGATCATATTCTCCAATAAAAGTCCGGAACCTTCCAGCTGACGCCTGAGTGTCTCATAAGTTCCCCCTTGCTTTACGAACGCATCCACATCACGGGTCCATAACTCAATTCCCTCAAAACCAGCCTCGGCACATAAGTCAATCTGTTTTTGAACAGGAAGTTTATAACCCGCTATCGTAGAGACATTGAGACAGACACGGAAAGGACGTTTCGAAGAGGATGCTTCGGGTGATGGCTCCTCTTTTTTCTTCGGAGCGCAAGAAGCCAAGCCTGCGAACGTACGGCCCAAAACCGCCAGACCGGTAGTCCGAAGCATATTACGTCTTGAAATCTTTTTCTCAAGCATAACACTCTCGTTTTAAATTAAACCTCCAAAGATTTACGGGCCTCCCGGTCCGGATCATTCCGAGCCTCACACGTATTATTCAAGATCATCACCTCTCCATTTTCTTCCGTGTATTTCGGCCAAACGGGTAACTCTCCTCCGTTCGGATCTCCTGTCCGCATGAAATTCAACAAAGCGCCAGACATCTTATCTGACAACGCACGAGGTACCTTACCTCCACCCGTATGAGTAAACATCCGATCCGTATTTTTAAACCAGAAACAGATATCCGAGCAATGGAACGCACGCATACGGTTATTAAACAAGGGCGGACACCAGCCAAACCAAGCTACATACACAGGCTGGCCTTGCTTTAATTTTGCGTTAGCCGCCTCAACCACTCGTTGACGGGAAGACAAAATCATCGCCCAAAGCTCCATCGGAGTCTTATCCGGGAAATTCTTGGCGAAAGCCTTCACGATCGATTCCGCTTTATCACCATATTGACTTCTCAGTTTCTCGATCACACCGTCTTGAGTGATTTTTTCCAAGGCCGCATCCGCCCTGTTCGGGTTCCATTCATGGAAAGTCGTACAGAATATCATCGGGACGACAGGAGACTCCAAATGGCTCTCACCGGAGTAGAATACACCGGCCGGAATATTCCGGTCATCAGCAACAGGGCCAAAAGTCCGTCTCATGCTAATCCCTTGATCTTCCCAGCACTTTTTACAAGCCCTATCCGCTATATCCAAATATTCCCGCCAAGGTATTCTTTGCAATTTATCCAGTTGGGAAGCAGTCAGCCCCGCTTCTCTCAAAATATATTCTCCCACCTTCCGGGTCATCACCTGATCGGAAGCTCCTACCGTAGATCCACTTAAAGCCACGGCTCTATGGATCAAACCTTTTGCCGCCGGCATAGCGGCTACTGTACAGACCTTAGAACCTCCTCCGGATTGTCCCATAACCGTTACGTTCCCGGGATCTCCACCGAAATTGGCGATATTATCATGAACCCATCGCAAGGCGGCAATAATATCTAACATCCCCACGTTTCCGGAATCCTTATACGCTTCTCCACCAACACCAGATAAGTCAGAGAAGCCAATCGGCCCCAACCGATGATTAATGGAACAGAATACGATATCTCCTTCCCGGCTTATATTCTCTCCATGATATCCATCCTGCTCGATCCCACTACCATTTGTAAAACCACCGCCATGCAGCCACACCAATACGGGACGTTTCTTACCATCCGCAATGCCCGGTGTCCATACATTTAAATATAAGCAATCCTCACTCACATCCCAGTAGTTCCAATGATCGGCAAAAGTTCCGTAATTATTGGGCCACCGGTTCTCCATACGTTGCGGCGCCGTATTCCCATAAAAAACCGCCGGTCTCACATCTGTCCACGGCTCTGGCTTTTGGGGAGGCATAAAGCGATTTTTTCCCGACGTATCAGCCCCATAAGGAACTCCCAAGAACGTATATACATGATTCAGCAGATATCCCTGCACCTTCCCATACTCTGTCTGGGCGATGGCGATATCGTCACCGATAAATAAAAACTGTCCATCCTCTCCTTCCTTGACGTTTTGTTTAAGGGAGGAATCCCCGGACGGGGCACATGAGGAAGCCGTTACCAAGCTTCCCATGCTTAAAGAGGCTGTGCCCAGTCCTAGGTTTTTCACGAATTGTCGTCTATCCATATGCATAAAAACACAACTATTAATATCCCGGATTCTGTTTCCAAGATTGGTTTTTCGTAATCTGATCGTATGGTATCGGGAATAAATCACGCGAATTATTATTCAAGGCTTCCTTAAATGTCCAGCTACCTTTAGCGAACTTATCCCAACGAACCAAGTCTTGACGACGCCAACCTTCCCACGCAAATTCACGGCCACGTTCATTGATCAACTCATCCAACGTTAATGTTTCCGGAGTATACACGGGCTGATTTGCCCTTTCACGTATTAACTGGAATGCAGGTTCCGCACATAAAGCTGATAAAGTAGCGGCATTACCACCTCTCAAAATAGCTTCAGCCTTCATATAATAGATATCGGCTAAACGATATAAAACAAAATCATTGTTCATATTACCAGTCATACCCAACTCATATTCATACTTCTGAATACGAGCGCCTTCCCAACGATAAGCGGCATTAATAGAAGATACCTCAATAGTCAATTCCAATTGTTTTCCCGGATTATCACCATCCTCAACAGGCTCTCCCGTGACCTTATCATAAATCAAACCGTAAATAAAAGTCGCCTTTTTCCGAGTATCGTCATCTTTATATAAAGCAAGGAAGTCCGGAGTAGCGCAACCTCCATTCCAACCGCCCACATTTATACCCCACATCTGGCGAGACTTGGGATGTCCGGAGAATTTATGGAAATGAAACTCGTAGTCTCCATTTGAATTGATACCATTTTGCATCGGTACCACGAAAATATTTTCTTTACAAGACTCATTCGCCACTTTAAATGGAGCGGAGAAATCAGATACGACCTCATAATATCCAGAGTTAATCACTTTATCGCAATACTCTATCACTTTATTCATATCGTCCTTATCGTAAGAAGAGGCCCCTTTGAACACCTTTGCGTTCAAATATAGTTTTGCCAACATCGTATAAGCCATCGATTTCGTACATCTTCCATAATTCTCGGCAGACGGAGCGTCATCCAAATATTCCATATTATCTAAGATACAATCTACGACTTTCTGATAAAGCTCAGGACGGCTTGTCTGAGGAGAAGCCGTGATTTCACTCTCATATGTATCGATATAAGGAACATTCCCAAATAAATCCAGTAAGATAGAATAATAGAAACATCTCAAGATGACAGTCTCCGCACGATATTTATTATAGATATCGACATCCATCTCCTCTTTATATGTATCCAAGTCGTAAACCACACGGTTACATGTCGTTATTCCAGAAAATACGGAAATCCACACATTATTCAATGCATCCAGATTGTATTGCCATTGATGACGATGGAAATCCTGCCATACCCCTCCGTCATACCAGTCATTACCCGGCGCACGAGTCGGAACAACACATTCATCCGAGGAAACAGTCTGCAACCCCCATACTCCCCAGTGATTCTGATAAGCCTGCAATTCCGCATAGGCAGCACCTACCGCTTGCGGAATCAAAGAAGGATCCGCATAAAAGTCATTTGATACCATTTGTCCCGTCGTATCTTCATCCATATCCGTACAAGAAGGAGCGATAACCAAGAAACAAATCATTGATACTATATATATTAAACTATATTTTTTCATAACCTTCGATATTTAGAGTATCCATTAAAACGTAACATTCAAACCAAGAATAAAAGAACGGCTAGCCGGATAATAACGAGTCCTCTCAATACCCATATTATCTAATCCTACCATATCAACCTCCGGGTCGATGCCCTTATAGCCAGTGATCGTAAACAAGTTCTGACCAGTCAAGTACAAACGTAAGTTTTGCATGAAACCTAATTTCTTCACCGGTACATTATAACCCAATGTGATATTGTCCAACTTCACAAAAGAACCATCCTCCAAATAATAACTAGAGGCTTGAGCCGCATCTTGCAACGGGATATCCATTACCGAAGCCAACATATTCTTCTCCTTTCCAGCCACATTCCGATTCTCCAATGCCATACGGCTTACATTATATACATCATTGCCTACGACAGCACGGAATGTAAACGATAAATCGAAGTCACGATATTTAAACTCGTTAGTCCATCCTGCTATAAAATCAGGTTGCGCATTACCTACGATCTCACGATCCTCATTATATGTAAAGTCACCACTACCATCAACATCCTTGAATTTCCATTTACCATCTTCCGTAAATCCCTCGAATACCGGCAAATAAAAATCACCGACCTTGCCACCCGGGACCAAACGAATCAATGGAGTCGAGTTCATACCTCCTAAATCACCATCCGACAAATAACCGGTCTCAATCCAGTCTGTTTGGAAAGTCTCATTACTTAATTTGTCCAATTTATTCGTATTGAATGAGAAGTTAATAGAACTAGTCCACGAGAAGTTTTTACTCTGCACTGGGGTTCCGGAAACAGAGAATTCCAGACCTTTACTTGTAGCATCACCCACATTCGCCAACATAGAAGAATATTGGTAAGGAGGAGTCGGGACCTTATATTTATACAACAAATCTGAAACCTTACGGGTATATAAATCAACGGTCACGTTCAAGCGGTTATTCAACGCTGCAAAATCAACACCTAGATTCCATTCGCCTTTCCGCTCCCATTTCAAATCCGGATTCTGGTTCTGTGTCGGCCCATAAGCATTGATCCATTGTTTAGAAGAATGATCATAAAAACGGCCTACCACTCCCATCATTGGCAAAGACAAATAATTATCTGAAGGCATATTTCCTGTCACGCCATATCCCAAGCGCAATTTCAAATCGTTAATCCAGCTAGCGCTTTCCATAAAAGCCTCATTACCGATAGACCAACCGACACTTACCGCAGGGAAAGTTCCCCATTTATAATCCGCACCTAAACGAGTAGAACCCTCACGTCGTACAGACGCTGATAACAAGTAACGATTTCCCCAGTTATAATTTACACGGCCGAAGAACGAAACCAAATTATCTTGAGAAACCGAACCATCCATCATGCTTTGGCTAGGGTTATTAATCAAGTTACTACCCGCACCCAAATTATAGTAAGAATATACATCCGAATCAAAATTCGAGTTGTTCATGCTAAATGACTCCCGATAGTTATGCTCATAGGTATACCCACCTAATACCACCAAATGATGTTCTCCAAAAGATTTTACATAGTCGATCGTCGTCTCCAGTGTTTTATTAAAACGAGTATTAAAACTCCGAGACGCTGACCCGAAACTAGAAGTGTTAAATACCTCTCGTGAGGTATAAGTACCTTTATTTATATCAGAGTATTTCAATGAGCCAAAAACTTGCGCACGAAGTCCTTCCAAAATATTCCAAGTTACACGAGCAGACCCTTGGAAAAGTCCGCCTTTTGTACGACGGTCACGCTGCATAATATAAGCCACCGGATTTGAATATCCTTGAATATCCAGCGCATAATACCCTCCGGCATCTATCGTTCCCGTCTCGTCGTATACGGGTGCCGTAGGATTATAATAATACGCATGCTTAAAAGCGGAATAATCATCATAGCTGGAATTCTCACCTTCCCGGTCAAAACGACGATAAGTAGCGTCGTATGCTATTTGAATCTTTTTATCGAATAAATTCTGATTAGCGGAAAAACGAGCGATCATCTCATTGAACCCAGACTTAAGAGCGATACCTTGGTTATTTCGATAAGATACAGAAGCCCGGTAATTAAAATCGGTCGTACCTCCTGTCAATGCCAAGTTATGCGAATGAGAGAACGGAGTTCGGGTAATCTCATCCATCCAATTCGTATCATATCCCCGGTCGTTTCCCCCATTTGCCAAAAACTGGTCACGATCCATGACTTCCAATTGATTGGCTATGGAAGAGATAGACATATATCCATTGTAGGTAACGCTCATCTTCCCGGCAGAACCTCGTTTTGTCGTAACCAAGATAACGCCATTCGTTCCACGGGTTCCATATATCGCCGCCGCTGAACCATCCTTCAATACATCGATACTTTCAATATCATCTTGTGGGATAGCGGATAAATCCCCTTGAGGAATACCATCAATGACGATCAACGGAGAAGTATTACCGGTTAAGGATGAAGTTCCGCGTAATTGGAACTTATACTCTCCATTCGGGTCGCCGGCATTTGGTTTGGATATATTCAAACCTGCCACTTTACCTTGCAACATTCCCATTGGGTCAGACTGTACGCCCTTGATCAAGTCTCCCTCTTTCAAGCCTGCTACAGAGCCGGTCAATTCTTTCTTTTTCTGAGAGCCATATCCCACGGCTACCACTTCTTGAAGTCCGATACTTTCTTCCTCCAAGCTCACATTTATCGTGTTCTTTCCATTTACCGGAATCTCTGCGGTCTTATATCCAATATAAGAAACGATCAATACGGCATTTGATGATACATTCGAGATCTGATACATACCGCTTATATCAGAAATCGTACCGTTAGTCGTTCCTTTCACCGCTACATTGGCCCAATGATCGGTTCGCCTGTCATAGATTCCTTTACAACTCCTTTTACTGTAATCGTTTGCGCCATCATGGGAAAGAATAACGCCAAACTAACGATCAAAAACAGGACCTTTCGAAGCCATACTTTCTTTTTTTGATTTTCCATAACTCATTCATTTAAAGTTGACATTGTTTTTACAAAAAACGACCGGAGATCTCAATGTGCTGTAATTCAATTCGTATGGTAATGGTTATATATAATAGAGTATTAAAATCCACCGGTCGTTGTTTTTAAGCATTCAATCGCATTAAACTTTCGGGAATTGCCACGGGCTTCTATAGCTCCGCTTCAAATACGCGTCCGCTTTCGGATTATCCACAAACTTACGAGCTTGCGGATCATACACAACACGAGTTCCCGTCAAATATGAGATATTGGCCATATGCGCCAGGATCGTCGCGAAAGCCCCTTTCTCGATCGGGCTGTTCGTCTCAATCGATTTATTCAATATACACTTACACCAATTCGTCGCATGCGCCTCAACACCGCCATCCTCGAACTTCCCGACAAGCTGGGAACGGTCAGTTAACAACTCACCCTCCCGGTTCTTCTCTGGAATCAATTCATAGCCTTCTCGATTACATACCAAGGTGGCTTTACTTCCTACCCAAGCTACTCCTTGATTCCGATTATACAGGTGAGCAACCTGTTGTGCCCACTCTATATGGAAATTCTTATATTGGAAAATCGTTGTCTGGCAGCTGGGAGTCTCATTGAAAGAGGTAGGATCTTTATAAGCCGTAGAGAATACCGCCTCCGGATATTCACGGTCACACAATCCTAACGCTTTCAATCCATCGAACGCAGAGTCTATCCAATGCACTCCCCAGTCGGTTTGCTGGCCGCCTCCATAATCCCAAAAGCCGCGCCATCCACGGAAACGATAATTATTAAATGGGCGCTCGGGAGCCGGACCCAACCACATATTGTAATCCAATGTAGAAGGAACCGGAGAATCCGCAACTGCCGGACGTGGATCCGTCGATTGGCAAAGCCATATCTGAACTTTATAAACATCCCCCAACACACCGGATTTCAATATCTCATTAGCCGCCAAGAAATAGCGTTGGCTGGTCTGCCATAAGCCTGTTGTCACCACCCCTTTATATTTCTTTTGGAAATCCATCATCGAATGGCATTCCGGAATCGAATTAGCAACCGGCTTTTCCACATAGATCGCCTTGCCCGCTTTTAATGCCTCTGCGAAGATGTAGGCATGCCAATGGTCCGGTGTTGCGATAATGACCCCGTCGATATCCTTATTTGCCAAGACTTCCCGGAAGTCACTATATGCCTTGATCGAGGTCGTTTGATTCGGAAAGTCTTTTTTGAAACGTGCGATCTGCTCATCAAGTCTCACTTTGTTCACGTCGCACATGCCCACACAATGTACCCACGGATTATCAGTCAAAGCCCCTTGCAAATCACGGCATCCCATGCCGACACCTATTACTGCGATATTCACCCGCCCTTTTATAGTCTCTTCCTTATGAGAGACGGTAGGAGCTGCCGATGCCAAAAGAGGTGAAATACCTAAGCCGGCGGCCAACATCGTCGAGTTCTTTAAAAAATTCCTACGTGTAGTCATAAATCATTTTTTTAAGGTTATACAATCTATAAATTTCGAATCCATATATTACGGAAAGCCACTTCCACTCCATGATCCTGTAAGCTTAATGGCAGACGGCCATGCGCTACATATTTAGGTAAACCGGTATATGGGGTCGTTCCTTTCAGTATATAATTATTCTGTACCACGACTCCGTTCAATACCACAGTGATCATAGCGGGAGATTCCAATTCGTCGTTTGTCCCGAAACGGGGAGCTTTCCAATAAATATCATAACCCTGCCACTCATTTGTCTTCGTGAAAGCATTTACCAACGGTGCGCTTTGCTTATAAATACTGCCGACCCAGCCATTCACATACGTAGGATTATCCTCACAATCCAAAACCTGCACCTCATAACGGCTTTGTAACATAATGCCACTATTTCCTTTCATCTGTAATGTATTATCCTTTCCCGGTGTAGGGGTCTTGAACTCGATATGTAACTGGCAATCTCCAAAATAATCTTTTGTCCGGATCGATCCGGTCCCGGAAGCCACAATCATCGCCCCATCCTTTACGGTCCATTTAGCGGGACCTCCATCTTTTCCCGCAGATTCCCACATAGAAAGATCTTTTCCATCAAACAGGATGATCGCATCGGAAGGAGCACCAGTTCCGACACCCGGCTTTACCTTAGGAGGAACCGGATAATACCATTCAGTACTCTCAGGTTTCCATCTTTCCGGTGGTCTTTGTTGTTGATTACTTTGTTGGGCACTCATAAAAAACGCTCCACATAAAAGACTGATAAGAACAATCATTTTTTTCATGCTACATAGTATTAAATTAATGTTTCTGTTTTCGCTCTATGAACAAGCAGTAGCAAATGTATCACGGATATGAAGAATCCTCTTTTTCTATTTTATCAAAATCGTTTCCGATTGTCGCATAATACAAGTTCCAGCCTGTCCCCCCCGGTCATTGAGAAAATCGTATCAAGAATGAGACAATTTTACATGGCGAAGTAAGCCATACCCTTCCGTCATATTCCGTCTTCTCTCCCGGATTTCTTCCAAGGTTTGTAAATTCCCGATAGAAGGCATCTCATTTCGTCTAGCGTTATCCAAGAATTTCCACGCATACTCGGAAGCGATAGCGGAATCACGCATCAGTGGTAGGCGGGAATGAAAAACTCCGGTCCGTACGGAATCTGCGAACAAATCACATAGCGTACTTATATTTTTCCCTCCATAGGGCTTCTCGATCCGGTGTGTTTCATTAACACCTCTCAACTCCACGACCGCAGTCTTAAAATCATGACTCATCCGGGCGATTCCTTTCGTTCCTATTACATCTATGTAAGAGTTATGCGTTTGGTCTTTCGATAATTGTCCATACACATGCCCTTGTGTTATATCAAATACCACCCCGTTCTCAAATGTCCCGTGACATTGCAACCACCAAGGTTCGGGATAATCCCACATCCGGATCGCCTGCGCATGCCATGTCTTATACTCGCATCCGGCATACCACCGGGAAATGTCCACATAATGCATTCCGCAATCATGAAAAGACGGACCTTCATATTCATGACCTTCACCCGGAGCCAACCCCGGAGTCATATGGCAAATGCGAATGATCGCCAAATCTCCGATCTCTCCTCTCCGGATAAATTCTTTAATCGTATTATGGTACCAAGAATTACGCAAATACAAATTAACGGTCGAGAACAAACTTGAGTTTTCCACGCATTTCACGACTTCCCATTCATGCTCGATCGTATCTGCGACCGGTTTCTCTGAGATGACATGTTTGCCAAATGCCATTGCCTTCTTAATTTGCCTCAACCGGGAATCCGCCAATGTAAATAAACCGACCACTTGTACTTCCGGGTCCTCGAATACAACTTGCTCATCCGCTACGATTCGGGATGTCGGCGACTTCCTCCTTGCCAAATCTCGTGCCTCTGGGTCCGTATCGCAGATGTAAAGTACCTCCCATTGATCGCTCTTCCGCATCTCCTCCAAATAAAATCCACCCATGCGACCAAAGCCTATTATACCTACTTTTACTTTTTGATTCATATTCTATCTTTTAAAGATTCACACTGTTTTTGCCAAAATTAAAGCCCCTTGAGTCAAACAGTATTGCACTTTTCTCTCAAAATTATTACCTATCGTCTCAACAAACAGTCTTACAAGGAACGGCTTTTAAAGCCAAAAACCGAAGTCTGGACATTGAAACAAAATGAAAAACAATGATACGATACTGCTATGGAAAGTCTAGGAAAAGGCTTTATATTGCGCATGAAATACAAGGGAGATCTATGAAAAAAAACTTGATGAATTATTTATACGTCCTATTATTTGTAGTAACCGCAATAGAGCTCAACGCCCGGTCATACTACTTTAAATCCTATGAGGTAGAAGATGGATTAAGCAATAATAACGTGACATGTTGTGTCCAAGATCATTATGGCTTTATGTGGTTTGGAACACGGGACGGGCTCAATCGATTTGACGGGAACAAATTCCATATCATAAAAAATCAAACCAAACAGAGAGGAACTTTAATAAGTAGCTGGATTACCGACTTGGCGATAAGCCCTTCCGGTGAACTCTGGGTGGGTACTAATATGGGAGTACAAAAATACGATTACCAAACCGATACTTTTTCCTTGATAAAGTTCACGAAAGGAATCGGCTGTACCTATCTGGAATTTGATCACCAAGGGAATCTGTGGATGCTGTTATCCGGCTTTTCCCTTATTAAATATAATGAGCAATCCGAGCTACACCAAAACTACCTGTATAAGGATAGTGATCCGATCACCTCTTTCTATATCACCCCCCAAGATCAGATATGGGCCACCACGCTAAACGGTAATGTCGTTCTCTTAGACCCGACCGATAACAAATTCATCCCTCTAAATATCCATAACGGTAGCGACACCCTACATATAGATAATATGACGACTCTATGGGCATCCCCGTCCGATAATACATTACTGATAGGTACAAGCGATAACGGAGTCAAACAAGTCAATATACAAACAGGTGTTTGCCGAAATGTTCTTACCCGGCAAAAGAACAGCCCCCTCTATACCCGGGATATTTTCCAAGTGACAAACGACGAGGTATGGATCGCCACCTACAACGGTATCTATATCTACCAAATCCCCTCAAACAAGACCTTTCACATTGAGCAAGACAAATGTGATCCATATTCACTATCCAACAACGCTACCAAACAGTTTTGCAAGGACCGGGAAGGTGGCTTATGGATCTGTACGGATAATGGGGGCATTAATTACCTTCCTCCTTATCTCAAATTCAAGAAAGACTACAATATACCCGGGAAAAAAACAATTAACGGTGATATTATCCATGATATTTGCCAAGACGCTAACCATAATATATGGATAGGAACCGAAGACGCTGGTCTCAATAAACTCGACATCCGTACGCAAACCTATAAGAACTTCCAAGATAAAGACGGTCTTTCCCAAAGCTGTATCCACGGGCTTACCGTGATTGGAGACTATCTATGGATCGGGACACACGCTAACGGGGTAGACGTGATGGATATCCGTACGGAGAAAATCATCAAGCATTATACGATCGCCCCGAATCCTTACGCCTCCCAAAACGATATCATCGTATATCTCTATAAAACCCGGAAAAATAACTTGCTCATAGCTACGGCATCCGGCATGTATCAATATAATCCGGAGAAAGATATTTTCGAGCCTCTCGATCAATTCCCCGGTAATTGCAGGATACAAACGATCTTCGAGGATCACGAAGGGGTTATATGGGCCGGAACATTCAATATCGGATTATATTATTTCGACCCAATCCGGCAAAAACACGGCGAATTTAAATTGGATTCCATAAACACGAACGCCAACCGGACGATCAATCACATCCATGAGGATACTAAAAACAATCTATGGTTCGCTACCGGAAACGGAGTGAAAATGTATGACCGGAATTTAAAGAGTACGACAAGATACACGACTCAAGACGGCCTACCCAGTAACGTCATTTACCGGATCGAGGAAGACCCTAAAGGCCACATGTGGATCAGTACCACAAATGGCCTAGCCGTACTTAACCCAGTCAATCAAGAGATCAAGGTGTTCAAAAAAGAACATGGGCTCCTGTCCAATCAATTCAACTATAACTCTTCTTTAAAAGCTAAAGACGGCAAACTATATTTCGGGACCTTGAAAGGCTTGGTTCGGTTCCACCCCGATAATATCCAACAGTTCTCTATCCAACCGAAGATTTATATGACACAAATCAATTATTCGGACCCCGACCATAATCTATTGAGGCAAAAAGACATCACTTTTAAAAAAGGGATCACCTTAGAACATAATCAGTCCACATTCTACATCGACTACACATCATTAAGCTACCAAGCCCCCAACCTCACCCAATACGCCTATTGCATGGAAGGGTTAAGTTCCAAATGGTATCATGTGGTGGGCGAGAACCGGGTTTATTTCACGAAACTACCGCCCGGTAATTATACGTTTAAGGTGAAGGCGGCGAACCTGTCCGGTATTTGGAATGATGAGCCGGCGATGTTCCAGATTACGATCCTTCCCCCATGGTGGCTCTCTACCAAGGCGTTAATCCTATATGGGATTATCGCTATCGGATGCGTAGTGTTGCTGATCTTTATCATTTCCCGGCATAATAAGGCCAATATACAGCAGAAAATACAGGAGTTCGAGAATGAAAAGGAGAAGGAGCTTTATCAAGCTAAGATTGATTTCTTCATCAATATCGCTCATGAGATACGTACGCCCCTAACTTTAATTAAAAGTCCTCTGGAGAAAGTAACACGGGACATCAAGCTATCTCCCAGCGCAAAGAATTATCTGACAATTGTGGATAAAAACGCAAACCGGCTACTGGATCTGGTGAATCAACTACTGGATTTCAGGAAGACGGAAATCGAGGGATATAAACTAAACTTCATACATACGGACATCATCGCATTGATGCAAGAGACCTTTGAGCGTTTCCACGACACGGCAGAGCAGGAGGCATTGCAGATGATTATCGAGTGTAACGTGAAATCTTTCTACGCCTTTATCGATAAGGAGGCTTGCACGAAGATACTCAGCAACCTCCTATCGAACGCTATTAAATACGCAAGAAGCAAGATCATCGTTCGGTTCGAGGCGCAAGATGGCGAGCGATTCACGATCGATATCATGAACGATGGAAAGCCCATCTCGGAGGAGATAAAAGAAAAGATCTTCGAGCCTTTCTACCGGGATGACTCCTCTATCCATAAATCCGGGACCGGGCTCGGACTACCCTTAGCCCGTTCTTTAGCGGAGATGCACGAGGGATCGTTGACGTTGGAGGAATCTCCGGCCGGGCTTATCATCTTTAGATTACGTTTGCCGGTGAACCAACCGAACTCATTAAAACTAGAGGAAGAGAAAGCAGAGGTCCTGACCAACCCTGCCAGCGAGCGGAAATATGTCACCCAAGAATCCCGCCCGACGGTTCTCGTGGTGGAAGATAACACCGAAATGCTCCATTTCATCGGTCAAGAGATCAATGTCCATTACAATGTTGTCACCGCCGGTAATGGCGAGGAGG
>ENA-OPMG01000738-OPMG01000738.1-human-gut-metagenome-genome-assembly--contig:-NODE-738-length-22824-cov-4.447582_pt1 | contig 22824 bp, 19 predicted proteins | sample MGYA00241522_ERZ501741 | MGnify/ENA primary metagenome ERZ501741 (study PRJEB25962, sample SAMEA2042616) | human gut metagenome | biome: human gut; feature: human-associated habitat; material: faeces...
TTGTCTGGCTATATGAGCTTCGTCAATATCACAGATTACAGTTTTTCCATATCCAGAACCTTTGCAGACCAAGAGAACATCACCACGATTTACAATTACTCTTGGCACTTCTGTCCAACGATTTATTAAAACACCGTGTTCTGATAAACTGCTTGCTCCGGTAATATATGGTACACCTTGCTGTTTATCATTATATTCTTCAGGTTTGAAATCTGTTCCAGAAAGCAAAGAAATTACTTGCCCAAATCTCGTCCATTTCCAGTTCTTCGGAATCTCAAACGGTATTTCATCGTCGATACAACGCTCGATTCCGTCCAACTTCTCATAATGAGAACTTTACAAAGTGCTGATTTTAGGCAGTATTTGCTTTATGGCGGTAACAATCCTGTGCTGTTCTTGAATAGGTGGAACTGGAATCCAATAATTACGTAGATATCCTAATGAGACAAATGACTGTACACCACCAGAAGCAAATTTCTTCATGGTATCTTGTGACAAATAAAGGAACCAATATACATATTCCATATCTAATCCATTGGCTATTTTCTTGAACAGAGCCATGTTTTTGATACTAAATTCAGCATTCCCATTGTAAAGTACTGGATTTCCGATGCTTCCAATCATGGCATACATTATATCTCCGGCATCAACCTTTGAACGCAGAGAAATTGCAAGGTGATCTTCTCTACTTATAAATTTTGCAGTTGAAAAATCAATTTTTCCATTGCATAGATTTTTGCTTGTTACAAGAGGGATACCTTCAAGAACATACTTAGGGGTGTCGTGTGTTCCATCACGAACGTCCAGATAACTTCCCATCCTTGCCCAACACCAATTCTCTGGTATTTCAAAAGGAATTTCATCATCAATGCAAACTTCCTCAGAACCACGCTTTTCATAATGAGAATTATCCCTTCTGAAAATGACGGATTCGTGCTTATCCTTCTTGATTTTACCTTCCTTCACCAGACGTTGCTTCTCAGCACGAATACGTTCCAGAAGAACGGACGCTGGTTCATCGGTAGGATCTTGCGGGATGAGTTTTCCCTGTACAGCCATTTGTAAAATGGATTTACGGAGCTGATCGGGAAAAGAACTATATAATCTATTTAATGCATTTTCTCTCAACGAGTACATAGCAACAAATTGAGCTATCTCGGACAATTTTGAAACAATTCTTTTCTGTTCGGCGTATGGTGGGAGAGGTAGTAATGATTTCAAAACATCTTCTCGTGCAATTCCAGGAATCATACTTTTGGCAGCTGCTTTTAAGGATGCAACTAAAGTTTCAAGTACAACCTGAATATACAAAATACCGATTTCCCCAGTAGTACGGATTGCCATAATTTGACGAGCTATATGAACCTGTGGTTCATCCAGAATAGCCATTGTTCCTACAGTACCTTTACAAGTGAGAAGCAAATCGCCTTTATACGCAAATGCTTTTCCGTATTCAGTCCAGCGGTTAATTATTACCGAACCATTTTCGATGTTTGATGCGCCTGTAATATACGGAATGCCATCACCGTTTGCATTGTATTTGTCCGGAGCCATATCTTGTCCAGATTGCAACTCAATTATTGAAGAAAATCGCACCCATTCCCAACTCTCTGGAATTTCAAACGGCACCTCATCCGCAATGCACACCGGCTCGTTTTTGCCAACTTTCTCATAAGGCAAATTATCGGCACCACGGAAGATGTAAGAAGGATTCTTCTCTTTCTTGATTTTCCCTTCTTTGATGAGCTGTTCTTTTTCTTTTCTTATTCTCTCAAGCAATACAGAAGCCGGCTCATCATTTGGGTCTTGCGGAACAAGTTTCCCCTGAACAGCCATCTGTAATATTGAGTTTTTCAGCTGTTGTCCGGTCATTATTCTTCCTCCAAATCAATTCCCAATATTTCTGTAATCTGAGCCAGAATGCGGTCAATATCTGCATTCAGACTTGCTCGTTTTTCCTGATACTGCTGGATCAGTTCCTTAGGCGGCAGAATTTCTTCTTCCTCGTGAGGATATCCGCAGAGATCAATGTTGTATGTTCTGTCAGATAGTTCTTTGACTGTAAATTTCTTCGCCTTGTCAAACCCGTCAATCGTAATTTCTTCTCTGTTATCCCACCACTGTACAGCGGGGTCAAAATGAACAAGCTGCATCGGCTTGGTTTTTGAGAAGTTTTTATAGCCCTCTGGCATATCCAGACGATAGAACCACGTTTCTGTTGTCGGGCCAGTACGGTCAAAGAACAGAATATTGGTTGTGATGGATGTATAAGGCGCAAAAACGCTGTGCGGCATACGAATGATAGTATGTACATTACATTCTGAGAACAGCTTTTTCTTGATTGCCACCTTCGCATTATCCGTTCCAAACAAGAATCCATCTGGAAGAATAACCGCCGCACGACCACCTTTTTTCAGCCGATACATAATAACAGACATGAAAAGGTCTGCGGTCTCAGAGCTTGTCAGGTCATCAGGGAAAAAGTTTTGAATAGATTTATCCTCATGTCCGCCATAAGGTGGATTCATTAAAATAACATCAAACTTATCATCATCTGTATAATCAAGCAAGTTGTGTTTCAATGAGTTCATGTGATAGATGTTCGGAACTTCAATATCGTGCAACAGCATATTAGTCACACAGAGCAGATAAGGGAACGGCTTTTTCTCAATTCCGTAAATACTATCATCAAGCTGTTTCTGAGCCGTAGTGTCAGTTACCTGCTTGGAGAGCTGTCCAAGCCAAGAGGTGATAAAGCCACCAGTACCGCAAGCAAAGTCTGCCATCTTTTCGCCAAGCTGCGGCTTGATCATTAGAGCCATAAACTCGGTTACAGCTCTCGGCGTGTAAAATTCACCGGATGAACCGGCAGACTGCAACTCTCGCAGAATTTCCTCATAGACAAAGCCAAAGTCATGGCTTTCCTTAACATCATCAAACTCGATTTCATCAATGACATCAATGACTTGACGGAGATAAACGCCATCTTTCATATAGTTATTGGCATCTTCGAAGGTGGACTTGACAATGGCTTTCTTAATTGGGGTATCGGGTGTGACCTGGATACCCTCATAGAGAACCTTTTCACTTTCTTTGACATCATTGCCTTTCAGCACCGGGAACAGGGTGTTATTGACGAAGCTAAGGAGCTTGTCTCCAGTCATAGCATGACCGTTTTCGTCAGCTTTCGCCCAATTTCTCCATCTAAGATCTTCGGGAATGATAGATTCATAATTATCCTCATTCAGTTCCCAATCATCTTCCTTTGCGTCATAAACCTTAAGAAAGAGCATCCATACCATCTGCTCAATTCTCTGGGCATCACCGTTAATACCTGCGTCCATACGCATTATATCTCTAATTCTTTTTATAAAACCTGACTGCATCGCCATAATTATCCTACCTCTATTTCTTCATAAATATTTGCTTCAAGTTCTCTAACAGCGGCTTCATATTGCGCCTTGCCACCAAACAGCTTGACAATTTTTGCAGGCTTACCGTAATTGGCAAAATCTGCAAGAGAAAGCACCTTAATATCTTCAACCTCTGTGATGCCTTGGTTCATGTACTTGTCCAGCAATATATCAAGGACAGCCTGTGCATCGGCTGAATACTTGCTGAAAAAGTCTTTCTTCTTGACGTTGTTTGCTCGTTCTTTTCGGGTCAGCGGTTTCTTGCCATATGCGACATAACAGATAAAGTCAAAATCGTCTACATCTTTCATTCCCTGATCTGCTTTAAGCACTTTCAAATCAATACCCATTGCCATAAAGGATTCTTCAATGGTTTTCTTCTTGTCCGATGCTTTCCATTTGCGGATGAAGTCGGACAGAGAAGCGTATTCGCCCTTGATGTTGGTTCTTGTATAATCAATAATGTCTTCCTGTCTGAGCAGTTTGCCGTTGGCATCGTAGACAGAAACAGTCTTGTTGATAATTTTCACCTTGCACCCATCCTTATCAACGATTGGAGTTTCTACGGGGTCAACAGGAGGTTCCTTACCTCCACCTCCGCCATGTCCGCCGCCTTTTGGCTTAGTGCCGCCATGTTGGAAGCCCTCATCCTGTTCAACCGGGCCGTCCCAATCCGGGTCAGAAAATAGCCTTGTCACATTTCTAAAGTCCATAACGACAAAATGTGTCTTGCCGTCCTTTTCTCTAATACGGGTTCCTCGTCCAATAATCTGCTTAAAGGTAGTCATGCTCTCAACCGTCTTGTCGAGAACAATCAGCTTCGTCATCTTGCAGTCAGCTCCGGTAGAAAGAAGTTCCGAAGTTGTTGCAATGACTGGATAAGGCTCGGATACAGAGATGAAATAATCAAGTTTGGACTTGCCATAAACATCCGAACCTGTAATTCTCACGCAATAGTCCGGGTTCTCCTTAACCATGTCAGAATTGCGGTTGATAAGGGCAATCCTCATGCGTTCTGCATGGTCTTCGGAAGCACAGAAAATGATAGTTTTTTGCATCCTGTCGGTACTTTTCAGATATTCCGTGATTTCTCGTGCAACCTCGTCAATACGGTCTTGGAGAATAATGTTGTAGTCGTAGTCCCTGTTATTGTAAATGCGGTCTTCAATCACATTGCCGTAAATGTCGGTCTGTCCGTGGTACGGTCTCCATCCATCTCCAATGTTGGTCGTGATATTGATGACCTTGAACGGAGCAAGGAAGCCGTCCTCTATACCTTGCTTCAAACTGTAAATGTAAACCGGTTCTCCAAAGTAATCTATGTTCGACACCTTTTCACTTTCCTTTGGAGTAGCGGTCATACCAATCTGAGTGGCAGAAGAAAAGTATTCCAAAACCTTGCGCCAGTTGCTGTCTTCCTTAGCACTTCCACGGTGACACTCGTCTACCACGATAAGGTCAAAGTATTCAGGCGGAATCTGCCTGAAATGCTCCTCGTCATTCTGTCCCACCATCTGATGATAGAGGGCAAAATTCACTTCATGGGATGCAATTTCTTTCAAACATTCTTTGTCAGAAAAATCAACCTTGTAAGTTGTCTTTTCAAGCGGTGCGAAGTCCTGTGCAATACTTTGGTCTACAAGAATATTTCTGTCCGCTAAATACAAAATTCTCTTTTTAAGGTCAGAACGGAGCAGACGATATACAATCTGAAAAGCAGTATATGTTTTGCCTGTTCCGGTAGCCATGACAAGCAGCAATCTCTGCTGTCCTCTGGCGATTGCTTCAACGGTTCTGTTTACAGCATTTCGCTGATAGTATCGTGGAGGATATGTATTTTGCGAGGAATAATAGGGCTGTAAAACAATTTTCTTTTCCAAATCAGAAATGCCCTTACCGCCGTTCAGTTCAGCATAATACCTCGCCACAAGCTCATCCTGTGTCGGAAATTTATCTAAAGCAATTTGCTGTTCCTGTCCGGTCAAAAAGTTATGCTCATAGAAAGCGTCTCCGTTTGAGGAATAGGCAAATGGTAGATCCATCATCTGAGCATAGGTCATAGCTTGCTGCAAACCATGAGATACAGAGTGGTTATTGTCCTTTGCTTCAACAACGGCAATAGGCTTTCCGTCGTTGAGGTAAAGCATATAATCAACAAACTTAGGCTTGCTACGAGCCACGATGTTTCCACGGATATTGATGCGACCATCCGTGATTTTAGTCTCCATCGTGATATGACCTTTCCAGCCTTTCATAATAGCAGGAGTAATATAATTCAATTTGATGTCTTCTTCTGTCATTTGTTTCTTTGATAAAACAGTACTCATCAGTATATCCTCCTTGCCTTAAGCTGTCTGTTCTGGAATGATATCCAGAATATCATCTATGGAGCAATTTAACACTCCGCATATTTTAACCAAAACCTCTACTCGTACATCTTCATTCTTTCCCAGTTTTGCCATGGCATTTGTACTAATTTTTGCAGCCTTAATAAGTTCCGTCTTGCTCATACCACGATCAATAAGAATTTTCCATAATTTATTATAACAAACAGCCATGTTTCAACCTCCCACAAATGCAACTTCTCATAATTTTGTGCTATAAGAACATTATACCTCTTTTTTCTCTAAATTCAATTTCAAATTGCAATTCTCAATCAATATTTCAATCCAACCGAGAAAAAATCTCCGTAATTCTGTAATAGAACAACGGAGATTTCAAATACTATATTTTTATTCTTTTACAATCCAACTGCCTGTTTTCTTCGAGCCAACTCGTTCCAGTCGTCCCATTTCAATCAGTTCTTTAACTGTTCTCTGAACAGTACTTCTGGATAGAGAGGCACTTTCAACGATTTCCTTTTGCGTAATGGTGGGATTGTTTCGCAATATATCAAGCAGTAACTTTTGTTTTTCTGTTAAAGCCTCATTTAATGTTTCATTTAAAGCCTCATCGCCTGATGCTTTAAAGTTCAAATTCGGAAGCTTTACTGTAAACTCTACACGATTAGAACGGAAAGTAGGTTCCATACCAGCTTGATAATTTGCAGCATTTTCATAGGCAGTACATATCTTGCTTAAACCACTGCCTTGACGTTCCATATATCCAAGACGAGCAAAAATATCTGCAAGTATGGGATTTCTTCTGGTGGAAGGAATATCATCAATATCACGTTCCTGAATCTGTGTTCCGTCAGGCATACCACCCGGAGAGTAAATTACAAGGCGATCATCAAACATATCCATATGAACTTCGCTTCCATTAATCAGGTAATCTCGGTGAATCAGAGCATTGACCAATGCTTCAAATACACTTCGCTCACAGTAATCCGGCATTTCAATTCTAGAATCAGGAGTTTTCTTCCAAAGCGTTTTCATGTTACGCTTTACAAAGCTCACGCCCTCATTCAGAAGAATAATAAGGCTACCTGTATACTCGGCACTATCCAAAGCATCAATCTGTCCACCGCTCTTATCCAATCCATTCCATCTTGTACAGAAAAGGCGAGACCAGCGGACAGGAGAATCATCGGCAAGTAATGCGCCTGCATTTGTAAGATGTCCCTGTGCATCTCGAATACCGAAAGATTCAAAACTTTTTTCTGTCATACTATTTCCAGTCCAAGATTTATAACGCTCTCTCAGTTTGCTGAAAGAGAAGTCATCATAGTTGTATGGAGATATTAACGAATCATAAGAAGAATTTCTGCCACGCATAACCAAACGCTTTAATTCGGTCGCATCAGCAACAACACTTTCATTTCCAATTCGTATATATGCTTCCGTTACACCGTCGCCGGTATAGTAATATGGGGTTTCTGCTCCTGCCGGAATTTGAAGGAGTAATAGTTCTTTTTCGTCTTCAGTTTTGTGAAGCTTCATTATCACTTCAGGAAATGGCGAAATTCTCTCTTTGATTTTCTGACTGATAAACTCGGAGTCAGACTTAATATCTTCCAAACCGACAATTTCTTCCTTGTCTGTGATACCAAAGATCAACATTCCGCCTGCTGTATTTGCAAAGGCACTGACACTCTTAAGCCAACTTTTTATTTTCTTTTTCTCAACAGCTTGTTTTTTATCGTATTCGGTTGCTTCACCAAGAAGATCTGTTATCTTCATGTGCAGTCCTCCTTTCATGGCAAATGGACGTTGTCGCAACATTGTTATTGTACCATACAGAATCGAATTTTAATAGTGGTTAAACCATATCTTACAAAACGGAAAAATATATCTGCTCCGTTCCGGACCGGAAGGGAGAGAATCAGTATTGTTATTATCAGTATAGTTACATTGTGCTTTTGACAGTTCTTGAATTGTCAAAAGCACAATTCTGGAACTGTCAGAAATACAATTCAAGAATTGTCCCACCAAAGGAATAAGGCTGACCTGTTACAGTCAGCCCTAAGTAAAAACTTTATTTCTATTAGCAGAAAATCAGTTCTGCATTAACCATTTCCTCTGCCTGCGCTTTCAGGCTATTCATGTGCTGTGCCCATGCAAGCTGTTGAGTCGTCATGTCTGGAGCCGGATTTTTCTCCAGAAGTTCAGCCATTATCTGTTCCACTCTACAACGAGCTATTTCGTCAATTTCCCACAAGTGTAGGAACAAGGTCTCCGTCAGAATCATGTCATCCAAGAGCATTGGATTGTTTTCTGCAAGAAACGCTCTGCGCATCCTTCCATATTTCCCAAGCGGTTTATCGCTTGTGTGGCTCAACTGAATATCTGGGATAAGATAATCACCGCAACGAGTATAAGTCAAATTCTGTGCCATAGTCACTCCTCCAATCATTTTTTCTTTCACTTTCATTGTAATGGTTGCGCCCATAAAAGTGAAGTTTGTCGACCAGTCGCTTCGAGTGCAGCACATATCTTCTGATAAACCTTTCGTGACGGTCTGCGATTGCCTTCTTCAATCTTATAGTAGTAGCTTGGCACAATCCCTATTTGCTCGGCAAAAGCCTTCTGAGACAGTCCCAGAGCTGTTCTAACGCTCTTTAGTGCTTCGGTATAGGGTACGGCAAGGAAACGAGAGAAATCATCATAGAGCAAAGATGCTTCGATTTCCAGAACATCTGCCAGTTTGATAGATACAGCGTAAGGGATGGGATGCTTTCCGTTTTCATACATCACAATAGTCGCTGGCACAATATTCAGCTTTTCTGCCAACTGCCTTGTTGTCATCTGTTTTCGCTGACGGTAGTATCTGAGATTATCGCTCGGTAGGTTGGTCTTTGGCTTTTCTTCGAAAGGTATTGTTAAATGGAGCAGCAACTTGCCCTGATGAAATTCACACAGCGATGTGTGATTGAAAATATCATTGCAAATACAATGTGATACTTGCACATCCATTTTGTATGTGCCATAGAATTTGTTTGATTTGCCATTAAAATCACCTTTCCTTTCGTTAAATAGTAGCCTGAACAACTCTATTTTAGCGGAAAGGTGATTTTTTTGTATAACAAATTTGTTGCACCACCCGCATAGCAGGTAGTTTATTGTTTCGCACATCTCCATTTCTCCGTTGGGAGAAACTCCGATGCACTCAACAGGCTAAAGCCCATGAATCAAAAAAAGCGTCAGAACCCTCTTAGTTCCAACGCCTTTGTCAATAATTTTTATCATTTGTATGTAATATAGTCGATAGCTATATTTTTGTCAATATCCCGCTGTTTCTATATTTCAGTGGAGAAATGCCATATGTTTTTTTGAAACTTCTGATAAAATAGCTTACATTCTGGTATCCGCTCTGCATAGCTGTCTCCGTCACTGAAAGATCGGTGTCCTGTAACAACTGTTTTGCATTCTCCAAACGTAAATATGTTATATATTGCGACAATGTAATATGGAAATGTTCCTTAAAATACCGCGATATATATTTTTCCGAAAGATGAAACTGTTCCCCAAATTCCTTTAGCGATATCTTTCCTGTAAAATTCTGCTGTATATATGAAACCATCTCTTTTTCTACAATATTTCTGCCGCTTGTATCATTTTCTATTACAAATCCTTTCTTCCACATTTCAAGAATAAATTGTAAAAGAATTATTTTTGTCTTTATCTGCGCAGTTATTTTTGACTCAGTTTCATCATTTTCTGCTATATATATATCAATCAGCTGCTCACACAGTTCTTTTGCCGAGTCTTTTACTCTTGGGTTTATCATCAAATGACCGCTATTTAATGGTTCAAGCAATTTATCATCTAACATGTCATCGGTCCGAAAAGATATATATTTTAACGGAAACAAAAATGTAAAATAATCCACAGTGCCGGTCTGTGAGCCCATAAGATGCAGATTGCCCGGCGATACAACGAACGCATCCCCTGCTTTTCCAATATAACTCTCTCCTGATATACTTACCGTCAGCAAACCACTTTTTACATATATAATCTCAAATTCATCATGCCAATGTACCGGTATCTGAAATGACCGCCCCGCATTCTCTATGTGATATATACTAAATGGATTGTCCTTTGTACCATGTGGTTTATTTTCCTTTAATTCAAAGTACATACTCTCTCCTACAATTCTACAAGGCTCTTGCTTTTCCATTTTCCGCTCTTCCATCTAAGCACCATTCCAACAGCTCTCGCGCACTCATCACCTGCCATGGCAATATATGCTCCTACTGCCTGAAGTCCCATATGTATTCCAAGAAAATATGTTCCACCAACTGCAAACAGATACATAAATATCGCACCCATTATAACCGGAAAAACCGCATCTCCACTGGTTTTTAATGCCTGACCATATACAAGATTTGTCACCCTTCCAAATTCAAGGAATATATCTACTATTAACAGCCTTACCACAAGATTTATCATTTGCGCATCATCCGTAAATATATGAACTATAAAATGTCCGGACATCGCAAATGTCACAGAGAAGCACGTCGCTGTTATAAGACCATATACCACAGCTTTCCGCGTACCCCTGTCACATTCTTCAAACTCCTTTGATCCAATTCTCCAGCCAGTCATAATAGCATTAGCCTGTGCAAGTGCAGCTCCTATACAATACGAAAAATTTGCTATCTGCATAGCATATGAACGGGCTGTAACATTCATTCCGACTGCATCCATCTGATTCATGAATCTTACTATAAGCGTCATTGCAACATTATAAAGTGCTGTTTCAAATGCAGAAGGAAAACCTATCTTAACAATCTGCGCAAGTATCTTCCGTGGCGGAATGCGCTCCGGACTCTGCTTTGCCTTTATCAGTACAGCACCCATGCCTGCTACAATGATAAGGTTCACAACTTTTGAAATAACTGTGGCAATAGCAACGCCCATTACTCCCCAATGAAATACAAACAGGAACACTGAATTAAATATTATATTAATGGCATTTCCTGCAATCGTTCCTATCAAGGAATGCTTTGTATATCCAAACACTCTGAGATAGCTGGAAAAAATGGGAATAAGCGCATTTAAAACACATGCACCTCCAACAATTTTAAGGTATGTTTCTGCCGGCTCAAGCAAAGCCGGAGAAATACTTACGATTCTAAGTATTTCTCCAGAAAAAAAGGCAATAATAACCGACATAAGGATACCTGTCAGTGCGTTAAACATAAGTCCAAGCTGTCTGGCCTGATATGCAATTCCAGGTCTCCCCGCTCCGATATTTTGTGACATAACTGCTACCATACCGGATGATATTACCCCGAACATGATGATAAAAACACTTATATACGTATTTGCTGTTCCGACAGCTCCCACAGCCTGGTCGCTTACAGACGATAACATAAGTGTATCGACCATGCCTGAAAGCATATAAAATAAAGTCTCTAAGCATATTGGCACAGCCAGCTGTGTCAATGTTTTTCTTTCAGTTGCCATGTTTTTCTCCTATGAAAACTAATATAACATACATTATCAATAATATGGTATTTTTCTGCATATTTCTTGTATAATATTATGCAAAAATTGCATTATTTCTACTTATTTACGAAGTGAATCAGCAAGTCTGTTAATTTTGCCCTGATCTGCATTATCATAGGAAAATATTTTATGATTCCACATTCTCATCTCTGCATAAAATGTTGACGTTTCCCCCCAAATAGACTAGGATAGAATTTGAATGATAAATACGCAAAACAAGGAGGAAAATCCTGCCCAATGTGTTGGGCATTGCTCCTGCAATGGCAGTCGCATTTTGCTCCGCAAAACAAGGAGGATTTTATGTTAGATAAAATGATTGGTTTTATCGGTGCCGGCAATATGGGAAGCGCCATGATCGGCGGTATTCTGGATGCATCTTTAGTGACGACCAGCCAGATCATCGCAAGTGCACACTCTCCTGAGACACTTGATAAGATCCGGACAAAATTTTCCATAGAGACAACCCAGTCAAACGAGGTCGTTGCAGAACGAAGCGATATTTTGTTTCTCGCTGTAAAACCAAATAAATTTTCCGAAGTACTTCCGCAGATCAAAGGTCATTTAAAACCGGACTGTATCGTAGTTTCGATTGCAGCCGGACAGCCGATCGCAAATATCGAGGCGCTGCTCGGTGAGGTCAGACTGATCCGCGCCATGCCAAACACCCCGGCGCTTGTAGGCGCTGCGATGAGTGCACTCTGTCCGAATGACAAGGTAACACCAGAGGAAGTAAAGCTCGTTGAGTCCTTATTCAACAGCTTCGGCCGTGCAGAAGTTGTACCGGAAAGCATGATGGATGCCGTTGTCGGCGTTTCCGGTTCTTCCCCTGCCTATGTCTATATGTTTATTGAGGCAATGGCAGACGCCGCCGTTGCAGACGGCATGCCGCGCGCACAGGCTTATAAATTTGCTGCCCAGTCTGTTTTGGGCGCCGCAAAAATGGTATTAGAGACCGGAAAGCATCCGGGCGAATTAAAAGATGCTGTCTGCTCTCCGGGCGGTACGACCATTGAGGCAGTTGCAGCTTTAGAACATGGCGGTTTCCGTGATACTGTGATCAGTGCACAGCGCGCATGTTCTAAAAAATCATATGATATGAGTCAAAAATAATTTGGAGGTTTTCTTATGTGGGCTTACGAAAGTGTTTTTTATCAGATATATCCGCTTGGATTCTGCGGTGCTCCGTTTGAGAATGACGGCGTTTTAGAACATCGTATTTTAAAGGTCAATGACTGGATTCCGCACATCAAAAAACTTGGCGCCAATGCCATCTATTTTTCCCCGGTCTTTGAGTCTGACACACACGGTTACAATACCAGGGATTATACAAAGATCGATACCAGACTCGGTACGAATGAAGACTTTGCCACAATCTGTGACAATCTTCATAAAGAAGGCATCAAAGTTGTATTAGACGGTGTATTCAACCATGTTGGCCGCGGTTTCTGGGCATTTCAGGATGTTTTGGAGAAAAAATGGGATTCCCCGTACAAAGACTGGTTCCACATCAGTTTTGACGGCAACTCAAACTATAACGACGGTCTGTGGTATGAGGGCTGGGAAGGTAACTACGATCTGGTCAAATTAAATCTCAGAAATGAAGATGTCATCCAGCACATTTTTGCAGCGATCAAAGGATGGGTGGAAGAATTTGATATCGACGGCCTGCGCCTCGACGTTGCATACTGCCTTGACCATGATTTCTTACGCCGCCTGCGCAGCTTCTGCGACAGTTTAAAACCGGACTTCTTCCTGGTCGGCGAGACATTACACGGCGATTACAATCAGTGGATGAACGATTCCATGCTGCACTCTGTGACCAACTATGAGTGCTACAAAGGACTTTATTCCAGCTTCAACAGCATGAATATGTTTGAGATCAACCACTCCCTGCTGCGCCAGTTCGGACCGGACAACTGGACACTCTATAAGGGTAAACACCTGCTCTGCTTTGTGGACAATCACGATGTCACAAGAATCGCAAGTATTTTAACCAACGAAAAACATCTGCCGCTGATCTACGGCATGCTGTTCGGTATGCCAGGTATCCCGTGCGTTTACTACGGCAGTGAATGGGGTGCAAAAGCGAGAAAAGAAGAAGGCGATCCGGCTCTGCGCGCATGTTTTGACGCACCGGAATGGAACGATCTTTCTGAGACGATCAGCCGGCTTTCCGAGATCAAAAAGAACTCGGAAGCATTAAATTACGGTTCCTTCCGCTCTGTGCTCCTGACAAACCGCCAGTGCATTTTTGAACGTAAAAGTGAACATGAGCGCATCTATGTAGCGATCAACGCGGATGAAAACAGTTTCCACGCAGATTTCGATGCCGGATGCGGCACGGCACAGGAACTGATCACCGATACCCCGCACGACTTTGGCGGTGGAACAGACCTGCCTGGCTATTCTGTGGCAATATGGAAGATGGAACATTAATCTTTTATGCTGTATAAAAGGACGGGAATCCGCAGTCCGGATGTCATTTTCGTGACATCCGGACTGTGCTTTCCCGTCCTTTTTTCTCATTCTGCCCCTGTGATCCGGAAATCTCCCGCATCTTTTGACTTAATATTCATTGTGATACAGCAGTCTGCCATATGCTCATAATTGACCTCGAGTTCGTAATTGACCTTGACATCAATATCATTTTCTGTCTCCTGCACATCCACACTTTTTGCGTCGATCCCGATCAGAAGGCTTCCATACGGCGTATAATAATAGGTCACATTCTTCCGGTTTTTCTCAAACATCATATGTACATTCGATACACCTCTCCTGGTGATATCCATAAAATCATCATTCAGTTTGATGATATTTCGTGTTGTCTCGGAAAATCCCTCGTTGACTTCATCATAGATGATATAATGTTTTCCATTTTTTTTATAATAACTGCCGGATGTGATCAGTTCCACGGATTCACTCTCAGTTTCCGGTGAAAACTGAAGCCCGCTGATGGTTACCAGTACTTCTTTTGTCATTCTAATCCTCATTTCCTGTTGTTTCTTTACATCAGAACTATATTATACGCTTTTCGCCTGATATTCAATACTATTTTTCATCATACAGCCCTTTTAAAATTTCAAATGACTTAAATTTTACCTGATAATCTCCGGAGGCAAGTACCTGCTGATACTCATCTTCCGACAAAACTCTTTTTAGCGAACTTCTTGCATCCTCATCGATCACCTCATACATGGTATCCGAAAAGCACATGTTCGGGTACATCACACACCACCAGTTGTGTCCCTTTCCCGCTCCGATCACGATCTCAAGCGCCTCATAATTTCCCGCCGGAAATGTATACGCACCATACGTTTTTACCGGAAAATCCGTATCTGTCAGACAGATATCCACATCATAGTCATAACCTCTCTCCGCAATGACTTTCTCTGCCGTCTGCTTCATGTCCTCCATATTTTTCCGGATCACAGCCTCCGACCGGCTCCGGTCGGCTGCATCTTTTAAAAGCCCTGACATTTTGATTCCGACTGCATCACGCACAGCAAGTTTTAAATTCTGATCCGCTTTCGTATCACTGTTTGCGATCACATGAAAACGTATAATCTTTTCTGCGATGCCTTTTTGCATCTCAAGCCGCTGCTCGTACCGTAACCCGGCAATGCAGGCAATGGAAAATAAAAAAAACAGGGTTATGTAAAGGGAATCTTTTTTTGATTTTATGGTTGGAAATTTCATTGGAATACTCCTTTTTTTTGTTTGATAGGAGGAGTATTCCACTTATCTGGGTTTTTATACAGTGTTAAATAATCCCTTTTTCACTCACCCATATTTACCCAGTCAACCTTCACCCGGTAAATGATTTCCATATCTTTTTCATACTGCTCCGGCTGCTTCTGATAAAGCAGATACCAGTCCCTGCGCTGTCCGCCAAGTTTTTTATAACTGTTCGCGCAGTCGACTTCCACTTTCTGTGCAGTTTGCTGAAAATAATCTTCAAGTTCCTTTTCCAACATCTTTTTTATATCCCCAGATTTTAAATTCTGACCATATTCAGACTGCAATTTCTGTCTCCATCCCGGTTTTTCATACAGGATCTCTCCGCTGCAGCTTATTTCTGCGATAATCTGTTTTTCTTTTGTCTGTGAAAAGACAACCTGATTATGCGGTGCAAACAAACGCACATCCACTCCGTCCGCAAGTGTCAGTGTGTATTCTTCCTTCTGATTCTGTGTAAAAAAAGAAAGCAGCGCCGTCTGGCTGTCAAACATTCCTTCCGCCTCCCCGCGTTTCCAGACATAATACTTTGTCACGGCAGGCTTTTGATCCACTTCTTCCACATAGGGGATAAACAGGGTTTCCATTTTGTTTTCCTGCTCCTGATAAAGCATCCCGAGTGTCGGATAGGCAGTTTTTTTGATCTCGGACACATTTTCAAAATAATCTTCAAGATAAGTGCCAACGGACTCTTCCATATTTTTCTGTAATTTTAATACAGCCTCTGCATCCTCTGCCACCGCAAGATAGGTGTTTCTCGGCACGTCACTCTTTTTTTCCAGGATTTCCAGAAATGCATCCATATTTTGGGCATCTTCCAAAAATTTCTGATCCAGTAAAATGACTTTCATGTGGCTGTAATCCACCACGCGGTTCCCGGATTCATCGGCATTCAGCCATTCCCTGTCAAACTGCTCCATGTCACTGACTGCCATCTCGATCGGGAAATTGCGCTCCTCAAGTTCTTCCGTTGCACAGCCGGAAAGCCCCATCAGTCCTAACAGGACACAAATAACCGCTCCGGATCTCAGATGTTTTTTTCTCTGTCCTGCACACCGTATGATCGCCAACACTACCGGGACAAGCACCAGAAATGGTGTTCCGATATACCACAGAAATTTTTCATACAGCACGGTATTTTCTTTCGAGTTATACAATAACACCGCCACACCAAAAACTGCTGCAAACACCGCCGCCCGCTCCCACTTTTTCCACAATGCCTGTCTTTTTTTTGCATGATATAAACCATTTAATAACATTTCTGCATAAAATACTGCACTGTTTAGCAGTGCATACAGTGTAAAAAACCAGATTCCAAACATAAATGCATCAGCACGCTTTAAAAATCCACCTGTGATTTTGATCGTGCTCATCAGTGTGATCGCCGGAGTCTGCATGTCTGAGAGCGCAGCACCACCAAACACCCCCAGTAAGATCAGATAAAGTCCTGCCTCTAAGCATCCGGTAAAAATCAACGCAAGCCTCCCAACTTTCATCAGACTTTCCCGCTTTCGCAGATACCCTCCCAGAAACAAAATCAGAAAAATAAGTGACGAACAGATAAACACATAATAACTTCCCGCAAAAAAATCTCTTTTTCCCGTAAAAAATACAGGATTCCAGTAATCTGTTTTCACTTCATCCAGTGCGGACGCTAACATGATAAAAAGCGGTATCAGGATAACCCAGAATAGCAGTTCGTAGACACGCGCCCGCCCCTCAATCCCGCTTAACAGCCCATACCAGACAAGTCCAAGGATCAGCACCAGTACAAGATAAAAAGACTCCCCCCGCAGCAGGTTGTTTAACACCGTCACAGAAAACAGATACGCCGTATACCCTGCTAACAGCATCAGATACAGAAAATATCCCGCCTGTATGGTCTTTCCGAAAAATGTCCCGCACATTTTTTCCGTATATTCTGCAAAGCTGCCCTGCATATCCCCCACTGCATACACCAGAAGGCGTAAAAATAAAAGTCCAAGCACTGTTCCCACAATAATGCAGAAAATGCCGTCCCGCCCGCAGAACCCGGCGACCGCAGCCGGGATCAGAAGCGTGCCAAGTCCTAAAAGATCAAATACCAAAAGGCGGAATGCCTGGCGGCCTGAAATTTTTTCGTTTGATGAAAACATAATTCCTTGTACTCCTTTTTATTTGGTGTTTGTTTCAAACATTCATCCTTATTTCAATTTCAGTTTCACCCGCTCCTCCCGCCTGGCGTAAATCGGACGTTTTGTCAGTTTGCGGATCGGCCATCTCCACAGGAAATCACGTTCGTCTTCATAGTCCGTCAGATCTGCCCCGACAAACGGCATCAGATATGGGATGCCAAAGCTTTTTAAATGCGCAAGATGGATCAGTACAAAGAGCAGTCCAAGCAGCATGCCAAAGTAGCCTAACCACGCACACATTCCGATAAAGAAGAACTTCAACAGACGGAATGCCGTCGCAAATTCCTCATTTGGAATTGCAAAGGAACAGAGCGCAGTAAATGAGATGACGATCACCACGATCGGACTGACAAGATTTGCCTCGACCGCCGCCTGTCCGATGATCAGTCCTCCTACAATACCGATCGTATTTCCCATGGCGCCGGGCAGACGCACGCCTGCCTCTCTTAATAGTTCAAATGAAAGTTCCATCAAAATCACCTCAACCACCGCCGGGAACGGCACACCGCTCCTCGCATCCGCAAAAGACAAAAGAAGCATCGTCGGCAGAATCTGCGTATGGAAATTTGTCACGGCAAGATAAAATCCCGGCAGAGTCATGGCAAAGAAAGATGCGACATAGCGCAAAAGCCTGCCGAAACTTGCGATTTCCCACCGGTTGTAATAATCATCGCTCGTCTTAATGAACGAATTATAATCAGTCGGCAGGATCAGCCCCACCGGGGAATTGTCAGAAAGCACAACCACCCTTCCCTCCAAAACAGCCATTGCTGCACGATCCGGCCGCTCTGTCGTCTGAAACTGTGGAAATGGGGAATACCACTTCTCCTCAGTGAGCTGTTCGATCACACCACTGTCTAACACCCCGTCGATCTCAAATCCCTCCAGCCTGTGCCCGATCTCCCGTACCAGTCCCGGATACACCAGATCCTCCATAAAAACAAGATAAACATTGGTATTCGAGCGCATACCACATTTTTTCTGCTTCACCTTGACTTTCGGGGAACGGATACGCTTTCTAATCAGCGCCGCATTCTGTTTTACCGAATCACAAAACCCCTCGTTTGAACCCCTTATGACCTTTTCAGAATCCGCCTCCGTGATCCCCATATTCGGATAACCGTCGTCCGGTATCTTTACCGCCCTGTCAAATCCGTCCACAAACAGGATCACCTCTCCGGTCAAAAGCCCGTCCACCGCATCCTCTATCGTATCAAAATAAGTTGCATCCGAAATTCCCAGCGCATTCTGCTCCAATGCCTGATAAATTTCTTCCTTCCCAAGCCCCTTTAAATACTTCAGCACCTCACTCAGTGCCGAAGTCCCCATGTCCACCGACACCTCAATAAACGTCAGATAACATGCCACATCCATCTGCCTGCCAAGCATCAATTCCTTCTTTTTAATATCATCGCACTCATGAAAAAACTCCTCCATCTGCGCGATATTCTCACTTAATCTCTTTGAAACCGCTACCTTTTCCTTCATAATATCCCTCATTTCCCGGCAACTAAAAAAGGATAAGCCTACGGCTTATCCTCAAAAATTCATTTCCCTTATTCTATGCAATTTTAACCAGATTATACAAAGCTCCCTTACTCCTGCTCTCTGATCATTTCCTTGACCGCCACAACCTGATTTTTGACATGCTTATGCATTGCTTCTGTCACACGTCCCTTATCCTTTGTCATCAATCCTTCCACGATCTCACTATGTTCCCGCATCAGTGTCGGATAATTTCTCTCATCCTTTAAATATTCCACACGGTAACGGTACATCTGCTCTCTCAAATTATTGAGCATATTGACGAGTTTTGGATTGCCGGTCGCCTGATAAATAATATCGTGAAACTGCACATCCGCAGCGGCGATCTTTTTCAAATCCTTTGATTTGGTAGATTCCTCAAACTCATGCATTGTTTCCGTCAGAGTATCTAACTGTTCCTTTGTCATCTGCTCACATGCAATCGATGCTGCAAGTTCATCTAACGCATCACGGATCTGAAGCACATCCTCCATATCCTTTTCTGTCATCTTGGCGACTTCCGCACCTTTTCTCGGAATCGTGACCGCTAAGCCCTCCTGCTCTAACATGCGGATCGCCTCACGGATCGGTGTACGGCTGACGCCTAACTTTGCAGCAAGCTGCAGTTCCATCAGACGCTCTCCGGGTTTTAACTCTCCTTTTAAAATCGCCTCACGCAGTGTGTTAAACACCACATCCCGAAGTGGCAGATACGCATCCATATTCAGCGTCAAATCGTCTGTCATAAACCTGTTTTCCTCCATTTCTTCGCTTATCTCATGTTGTTGTAAATACTGGTCAGGTAAACCTGCTTTGCCAGTCCGGATGCCTGCATCGCCTCATATGCCGCAACCGCTTTCTCCTTATCATCAAACAGTCCGAATACCGTCGGACCACTCCCGCTCATCATAGCTCCCGCAGCTCCATGTTCCATCATATGTTCTTTGATCTCTGCGATTACCGGATAATTCGGAATCGTCACAGTTTCTAAAACATTTCCCATATCTGAGGTAATGGCTGCAAGGTCTTTTCGTCTGATGTCTTCCACCAGACGGTCAATATCCGGATGAACTGTATTTTCATCCAGCTTCAGATTCTCATATACAAACTTTGTCGATACAGAAATCTGTGGTTTTGCGATCAGTATCGGACATTTTACCATCGGTGGAAGTGCGGTAAGCTGCTCACCAATTCCTTCTGCAAGTGCGGTTCCACGCATAATGCAGTAAGGAACATCTGCACCGATCTTAACCCCACGCTGCATCAGTTCTTCTTTGGACAGTCCAAGTTCAAACATACGGTTCATACCATAAAGCACCGCTGCAGCATCTGTACTTCCACCGGCCATTCCCGCTGCGACCGGAATATACTTGTGCAGCTTCACATCGATACCGTCCCTGATCTGAAATTCATCCATCAGAAGTTTTGCTGCCTTGTAGACAAGATTATTCTCATTTGTCGGCAGAAAAGACAGATTTGTCGTCATTGTAATCCCGCCTGCTGTCTTTTTCATTTCAAGACGGTCAAACAGGTGGATGGTCTGCATGACCATTTTCACTTCATGGTACCCATCCTCACGTCTGCGCACAACATCAAGCCCAAGATTTATTTTTGCAAGTGCTTTTACTGATATTTCCTTCATAATCCCCATACCATCGTCATGTATTTTCGTTGTTTTTTGTATACAACATAAATTTTATCATTTTAAGGCAAAAAGGTCAATTCCATCTAAATTATTTTTCCCGAAAAGCCGATATATTTTACAGAAGAAAAAGGAAAAAATGCATGAACAAATCAGTCATTCATTTACTGGAATGGAGGAATTATTTATGACTATGAATGCAATTAACAGCGTAAATTCAACAACTAACAGCTATCAGACAGGCACAGCTTCTAAGACAGCTTCTACATCTACAGACAAAACTACAACATCTGATAAGGCAGAAACCGGTGTCGTATATGAGAAATCTTCTCAAACAGACAAGGATACCGTTACCAAAAAAACTGACTATGCAATGGTTGCAAAATTAAAAGCAGATGCTGAGCAGCGTACTTCCCAGTTACGCAGCCTGGTTGAAAAAATGATGACCAAGCAGGGAACCGCAATCGCAAATGCCGATTCCATGTGGAGCTTCTTAGCAGATGGTAACTTTACCGTTGATGAGGAAACACAGAAACAGGCTCAGGCAGATATCGCTGAGGACGGCTACTGGGGTGTAGAGCAGACCTCTGACCGTATCCTTGATTTTGCAAAAGCCCTTTCCGGCAACGATCCGGAAAAAGCAGATCTTCTGATCGACGCTTTCAAAAAAGGCTTTGAAGATGCAACAAAATCCTGGGGCAAAGATTTGCCGGATATTTCCCAGCGTACCTATGATGCCGTATTAGATAAATTTGACAAATGGAAAAACGGTTCTACCACCGAAGCTGCCGGAACTGAAACAGAAAATTAACATGTAAATTCTATCACATGAAAAAATGCAGGAATCATATTTTATGGTTCCTGCATTTTTTTACTTACAAACTTCTTTGCTGCGGTAATTCCTGTATTTTGGATAATAAGTTTACCGCAGCGTGTGTAATCCAATCTATTATTTTTCTTCTAAGATTTTCTCAATACTTGCCAGTTTGACACATACCACAAAAATCTCTGCTGCTGTCGTCAGATCCTCTAAGCTTGGATAAGACGGTGCAATACGGATCACAGAATCTTTTGGATCTTTTCCATACGGGAATGGTGCACCTGCCGGAGTCATCACAACGCCTGCTTTTTTTGCTTTTGCAACAACATTCTTTGCACAGCCCTCTAAAGTCTCATAAGTGATGAAGTAGCCTCCCTTTGGTTTGTACCAGGTTCCTACGCCCAAATCGCCAAGTTCTTTGTCAAACATGTCTGTGATCATCTCGAACTTCGGACGTAAGGATGCAGCATGTTTGCGCATATGCTCTGTGATGCCGTGAATGTTCTTAAAGAAACGTACATGGCGGAGCTGGTTTACCTTATCATGACCAATGGTCTGAACCTTTAACTGTTTTTTGATATCCTCCAAGTTGTTTGCGGAAGTTGCGATCGCAGCAACACCGGAACCAGGGAATGTGATCTTACTGGTGGAACAGAATTTGTATACCATATCCGGGTTTCCTGCACGCTTACACTCTGCAAGGATCTCAATCAGATGATCCTGATCGATATCATATAAATGATGTACACAGTAAGCGTTATCCCAGTAGATACGGAAATCTTTTGCAGCCGGTTTCAATCTTGCAAAACGGCGTACAGTCTCATCTGAATAGGTGATACCCTGTGGGTTGGAATATTTCGGAACACACCAGATACCCTTGATTGCCTCATCTTTGCTGACTAAATCTTCTACCATATCCATATCCGGACCGGTTGGCAGCATTGGTACATTAATCATTTCAATGCCAAAATATTCTGTGATGGCAAAATGTCTGTCATATCCCGGAACCGGGCATAAAAATTTTACTTTATCTAATTTGCACCATGGAGTACTTCCCATAACACCGTGTGTCATGGAACGTGCAATCGTATCGTACATGATATTTAAACTGGAGTTGCCATAGATAATGATATTATCCGGGTTGCACTCGATCATATCGCCGATGAGCACTTTCGCCTCATGGATACCGTCAAGCACACCGTAGTTGCGGCAGTCTGTTCCGTCTTCACAGGTCAGATCCACATAGGATGCTAAGACGTCCATCATTCCCATTGACAGATCAAGCTGTTCCTGGGATGGCTTTCCTCTGGACATGTCAAGTTTTAATCCACGCTGCTGGAATTTCTTGTACTCTGCCTCGAGTGATTTCTTTTCGGCTAACAGTTCTTCCTTTGTCATTTCCTGGTAAGATTGCATTGTTTGCTTCCTCCTCTTGGTTCGCTATACATTATTTATCATTCATGGGAATATTCCCCTTTGATCTTGTGGAAATATTCTCTGATCTGCTTTTCATAACCGTTTTCTGACGGTCTGTAAAACTTCCGGCCGGTCAGTCCGTCCGGCAGATACTGCTGCTCTACATAATGATTCGGATAGTCATGTGCATACTTATAGTCCTTGCCGT
>ENA-OPMG01000758-OPMG01000758.1-human-gut-metagenome-genome-assembly--contig:-NODE-758-length-22578-cov-3.369800_pt1 | contig 22578 bp, 24 predicted proteins | sample MGYA00241522_ERZ501741 | MGnify/ENA primary metagenome ERZ501741 (study PRJEB25962, sample SAMEA2042616) | human gut metagenome | biome: human gut; feature: human-associated habitat; material: faeces...
ACAAACCGAAAACAAAAAAGCCGTCACAAAACAGACCAGCCCTGCCTTCGCTTTTTCTGGAAGGTCATGCTAGTCGGTTATGTAACGGCTGAAAGCCAAAATGTTCAGCCCCGCAGGGTCTGAACGAATATGTAAAAATATGTTATATTCAATTGTTGGGATAGATTACCACAAAAATCGAGCTGTGCCAACAGAAAGTTTTGAGAATACGCTGATTTCGGCAGAGTGCAAGAAAAAGTAATGGAAACTTTGGCAAAAAAGAGAGAGCCGGACGGTGCCAGCCCTCTTGACAAAGAATAAATCAATCGATTGTTTTTAATAATCGTCCATATTATAAATAATTGTCCATAGACAAACACAAGAACAACTTGTAAAATACTTGGCGGATAGTCAAGGCTAACCACAAACAACCTGAGAGGATGATCCATGTATGAAAAGGACGCGGCTGACGATCTTTTTGTTGATAATAGCATCGATTGTATCTGCGGTCATTACGCTTTGCATGGGCGCAGTTCAAATCCCGGTACAGGATACCTTGTCCGTCCTGCTTCAGCATCTGTTTGGGACAGATACTGGCACGCCTGTGTCCATTGCCTTCGAGCAGATTGTCTGGCAAATCCGGATGCCTCGCATTATTCTGGGCTTTCTGGCCGGAAGCGGTCTAGCCCTCTGCGGCTGTGTGATGCAGGCCGTTGTCCAAAACCCAATGGCAGACCCATACATTCTTGGCGTGTCGGCAGGTGCAACGCTGGGAGCCACTGGTTCGCTCTTTCTGGGGCTGGGCGTGATTTCCGGCTTCTGGGCCTTTGTAGGAGCTGGCAGTGCCTGCTTTCTCGTATTGGCCCTCTCCTCGGCGGATGGCAAGACCACCTCAGTCAAGCTGATTCTCTCTGGCATGATCGTCAATGCGCTACTGACCGCATTTTCCAACTTTATCATTGCAATAGCAGGTGATTCTGACGGTATGATGTCCATCAAGTTCTGGACGATGGGCTCCCTGACCCGCGCCGGATGGAAAAATATCGGCCCCATTGCACTGATCGTACTGGCAGCAGCAGTCTTTTTTCGGACGCAGGCCCAGACACTCGATGGTCTGATGCTTGGTGAGGAAGCAGCTTCCACCATTGGCATCAACACCTTCCGGTGTCGGTTGGTTTACCTGCTGGTGCTCTCGGTGCTGACCGGTGCACTTGTATCGGTTTGCGGCACTATCGGATTTGTTGGGCTCATCATCCCGCATGTTTCCCGCGCCATTGCAGGCACAGCACACCGAAAACTACTGCCCATTGCAGCATTATCCGGCGGACTGTTCATGCTCTGGGTGGATGCCATCGCCCGCAGTCTGATTCCCAACACCGAGCTGCCTGTGGGCATCTTCACCGCCTTGGTGGGTGCGCCGTTCTTCGTCTATGTGATGGTGCGTAAAAAATATGGATTTGGAGGCAATTGAATGAGACTGGAAGCGAAAGATGTAAACATTTCGATTTCCGGCAAACCAATTGTACAGCATCTCTCCATTGAGGTGCCGGACCGGAAATTCTCGGCCTTGCTGGGTGCCAACGGCAGCGGCAAGACCACTCTACTCCGATCCATCTACCGCACACAAAAGATGGACAGCGGCATCGTTCGTCTGGACGACAAGGACATCACACATTTTTCCGGCAAAAAGCTGGCGCGGAACATGGCGGTGATGGGCCAATTCAACCGGATCAATTTTGACTATACCGTGCTGGACATCGCCCTGATGGGGCGGTATCCCTTCCATTCCCTGCTGGAGCAAGAACGGGAGAGGGACTACGAGATAGCTTTGGATGCACTGGACAAGGTAGGCATGAAAAGCTACCGCGACCGGAACTTCCAGTCCCTTTCGGGCGGTGAAAAGCAGCGGGTGGTTCTGGCCCGCGCGCTGACCCAGTCGCCCAAGATCCTGATTCTCGACGAGCCGACAAATCATCTGGATATCCGTTATCGGTTAGAAATCCTTTCAATCATCAAAGATTTGCAGATTACGGTCCTGGCAGCGCTGCACGATCTGAGCCTTGCAGCACAATTCTGCGACCACCTCTATCTGATGAAACAAGGCGAAATTGTAACGCAGGGCCAGCCTCAAGCGGTGATGACCCCCGAAAATCTGCGCCGAATCTTTGATGTAGAAGCCTGTGTGTACCCCAGCCCGATCAACGGAAAACTGATGATTCAATATCTATAACAAAAACGCGGGAGTACCCCGCAGAAAGAGGAACCTTTATGAAAAAGAAAACCCTGAGTGTTGCTGCCGCGGCACTGGCAGCCGTCATGCTGGCCACTGGCTGCAGTCAGACTGCATCTTCTGTGGCATCGTCCGTTGCTACCTCCTCCGAGATTGCTTCGTCTGTTGCCGAGAGCACCGTCTCCGCCGAAGAGACCTCTTACCCCCTGACCCTGCAGATTTATGACGCTGACGGCAATGCTGTGGATATGACCTACGATCATACCCCCAAAAAGGTGCTGTCCACCCAGTTGTCCATGACCGAGCTGCTCATTAAGCTGGGGCTCAAGGATACAATCGTCGGCGTGTTCGATAATGACAATGCTCTGAAGGGTGACATTGCTGATGAAATTGCATCTCTGAACAGCCTTGGCGATAAGAAGTCTGTTTCCAAAGAGACCATCCTTGCCACGGAGCCGGATTTGATCCTTGGCAAGGGTCCCCTGATGTTCACTGAGAGTAGCATCGGCACTGTCCAGTCCTATCAGGAGCTTGGCATTCCCGTCTATACTGAACTGGCTAGTGCTTCCATTGATCAGTCGCTGGATAACATTGTAGAGGATGTGCGGAACATCGGCGAGATCTTCAACGTGCAAGAGACCGCTAACTCTTACGCCGATGAGCTTCAGGAGCGAATCGATGCGCTGATGGACAAGGTCAGCAGCCAAAGTGGCGAACCCCTGAAGGTTCTGTTCATGGCTGGCTACGCCGATGGCACCTTTGTAGCCTACAATTCCAAGATGAGCAGTTGTATGCTGAATGCCCTGAACGCTGAAAATGTTCTAGACAAGGGCGGCAACGGCCTGACGCTGGAGAATCTTGTCTCCATGAACCCGGATATCATCGTCTACGTCCGCGCAGACCGCTTTGGTGCCGCCGATGCCGACGCTGTGGAGCAGCTGACCGCCAACGCTGTTGTACAGGAAGTTCCTGCTATTGCCAATCAGAAGGTCATTGAGATGGATTACGATGACGTGATGGATTACGGCGCACGGGTCATCGATTCTGCTGAGACCCTGTACAACTTCATGTACAGTGCATCTTAACGGAACCTGAAATCAAAAATTTCGGTTATGGCAGAATACGGGTGGGCGGAAAGCCCATCCGCTTTTTGTAAATGCGGCTGAAATAACAGGCATCTCGGTAGCCGACCTCATGAGCGGCCTGTGTCACAGTGTAGTCGCCGGAACGCAAAAGCTCAGTGGCTATTCGGACACGATAATTGATGAGGTAATCGATGGGGCGGATGTTTTTGTACTTATAAAAGAGATAGCTGACATGTCCAGCTTTCTCATTGACCTGCTCGGCCAGTGCGTCCAGCGTCAGCGGCTCTGCATAGTGCTCTGCGATGAAATCCAGCAGGATGCTCATGATTTGGCTTTCATTGTAAGTTTCCTCGGGCTGAAAATCTGCAAAAATCTGGGCGAAGAACTCTTCTGTCAGCTTTTCTTGCTGGTACTGGCTGCGGATGTCAGCGTCCGGGTGGAGCTTTAGGATCTGCTCCAAAATGGAAAAGGTCTGTTCCGGATTTTTGAGCTTGTGGGAGAACAGCAAAGGCCGGTCGTTTTCGTAGTACATATTGATATAGTGGAAATCCTGCTCGCCCAAGGCCGAAATGGTCAGGGTCTTGTCGGGACATCCGTGCAGGAATAGTCCTCGCTTGGCAATGAAGGGTTCGTGCTCAAATGAGAAGATGGCCCGACCCGACACCGGAACAATCAGTGCACTTTTCAGGGTGCGGTAGCTATTACTCTCACCAGCGTGCAGGGTAAAGCTGCGGAAGCCGACAGACTCGATTCGGCCCTGATTGTATTCCTGAAATAAAATTTCCAGCGGATTAGGAAGCGCGGATATTTGATTCATTGGGAGCTCCTTTGTGCAAAAGCGGTTAGCTGATGCTAATATAGCACAAAATGCTACCGTTTGTCTATGTGGGGAGCACCCCACACTGCGTAATAATTGACAAAAAAGGGCGGTTATGGATGGAAATTCTAAATCTCGGTTCACATCGAATTGGAGTCCGGTTCCCGGAAAAGGGACTGTGCAAAGGCAAAAATCCTGCAATCCTACTCAACGATGGGGAACTGATTGAGCAGTTGAATCTGCGCACGGAACGAGCAGTGTTGGTGGGGGTATCCCCCAATAACAGACTTTCAGAGTATACCCCGTGGCCGGAACCGGCTATTCGACCGGGCACGCCGGATTTTGGTGGGCAGCTAGGACAATATCATCGAGAACTGAACAACGAAATTCTCCCGGCGCTTATAGACGAATACGCCCTTGACACGGAAAAGCTGGCGTATGGCGGCTATTCGCTGGGCGGTCTGGCTGCAACCATGAGTCTCTGGGAAACAGATGCCTTTGCTGCAGTATTTTCCCTCTGTGGGTCGTTCTGGTATCCGGGTGTTGCCGATTTCATAGAGGAACATGTCCCCAAAAACTACTCCGCACAAGTTTATCTGCAAAATGGTATCCGGGAGGGCAAAGGCCACAACAACCGCCTGTGTGATGTCTATAGCTATGCCCAACGAGTCCACACTGCCCTGCAAGCGACATGTGGAGCCAAAACTGTGCTGGATGACTACGGGCATCATGACCGGCAAAGTGAGCGTCTTAACGCTGCACTGCGTTGGGTGGAACGTGTGCTATGAATCATTGGCGTAAATTTTGGCGTATGCTGAATCAAGGTGCATTTTATAATCACCAGCGACGAGCTGATTTAACCGCAGGGAACGCCGATTGGTAGCATAAAATTCTTATATGAAACAAAAAGCGGCAGCTACGTTGTTTTTCGCAACATAGCTGCCGTATCTTCGTTTTGGAAGTTCGGTGTATCTACTACACCAATCCACCTATTCAATTCTTACACCACACCGCTTCGTAAGGCTCCTTTTCGGGAAAACGTCCCCAAATTGGTGTAGTTGTGGTGTAGTACCACAGATGTTGTTTGAAATTCACTTGAAATTTCATCGCATCTGCGTTTCAATTTTGCATTTTACTGCTCAATCGGCTTCATCATCGGGAAAGCTGACAATATAGCCGTCCTCGGATTCGTGAAAGCCGGCAAGACCCGCAAGCCCTGCCATCTCCGCAACCTTGACTAAGGTGTGGTAATCATACTCACTGTTGTTTATGTGCAAAATCATGGGGTTCTCCTAACTGCTGCTGTTTGTTGCGGATTTGTTCGACAAACTGGAATTTTCAAATTAGTCTTTGCAAATAACCTTCGAACCTTCACCATCAATTACAATTCCCTGACGGTTGTTAATTGGGCATAGATTCAAATCCGAAAACTCAGTCATTATTTTCTCGGTAACTTTCTTAAATGGTGCTGTAAGATAATGCGGAAGAACATAGAAATCAATCAAATCAAGCCCTGCATCATCTTCTTGTGAGTAGTCCTCCGGCTTTTCATCCATTTGCTCGATATATTGGATGCTTGGAGCGCATATAATCGCACCTGCCGATTCACCAATCATCAGTTTTCCCTTTGCCAATTCTTTCTTCAACAGCTCATCCGTTCCCGTTTTACGGAGCTGGTCTATAAGGAAAAAAGAATTTCCGCCGGTAAAATATATCACATCCGCATCTTCAAAAACAGACTGTATCGTTGAATAAGCCTCCGTTGAAATATCAATTTCAGTTACGATTGCTCCCAACTTTTTGAATAATTTTCGAGCCGAGCCGACATAACCGGTGTAGCCTTCACGCAGCGAAGCTGTTGGAATAAATGCGACTTTTTTATTTTCAATTTCTTCCTTTATCAGACTTCCTACACTTGAAAAGTGCGAACATAAAAACAGTTTCATCAATATTCTCCTTTATATATAAATTACGATTTGTCTTTGTATAATTATATCATATCGTCTGGTTTTTTCAATGCTTAAAATGATAAAAAAAGTCGGTCTATAAGAAAAGACTTATAGACTGACACACTTATTTTCAATAATAGGCTTTGAATTAAATAATCATTACATGCATTCTTAATCTTTTCAAATCCTGATCCAACCTCATCAGCATATCCTATCATTCTAAATACTCTAGCTATTGTAGAATTCTTAGAAAAAGGTTCACTATTATTTAAATCTACTTTTGTAAATAACTTTGGTTAGTTATTAGCATATAACCTAATTTAGTTCTTTGTCGTAGAATATTCTATTTACAATTAGCAACTCACTTTGTAAAACCAATATCTGATGCTTTTAATCCTGAATATTTATATGATAAACTATAACTTGTGATTCTTGTTGTTCCAGAATTTGGAATTAATATTCCTTTTTCAACCCATTCATTCGTCCATTTAGATATTGCACGTGGTGTTACACCAAATAAATTTGCAATCTCTTTGTTTTTTACAATTTTTAAATTATTTTCTATACAATATCTAAGTAATGTTAAATCTTTTTTATTTAGGCATTTTAAAAAATCATTTAACCCACTTTGTGATGCTTCTAATGCCTGCTCATATATCTTTTCAGCATTAAGCGCCATAATTTTACAGAAATACTCAATCCATATTTCTAAGTGAGGCGGATTTTCTCTACCAGAATAAAATAATGCAGGAAGTCCCATCTGAATAGATTCATAATATCCATTTAAATCAGACATATAATATTCTTCAAATGAATTAAAACCTTTAAAATCATAATCATGCTGCATAAGTACATATGTTGATAAAGCCCTTGATGTTCTACCGTTTCCATCTGTAAATGGATGAATTGTAACTAATGCATAATGCATGATTGCAGATAAAATCGGTACTGGTAAATCTTGATTATTATCATACCAGTTAATCAATTCATTAATAAGTGGTTCAATATCTATCCATTCAGGTGGAATATATTCAGCTTGCTTTGATATAGAATCATATACTGCAAATAATACTCCTGGAGGAGTTTGTCCTCTAAAAGGTATTCTTGATAATTTACCTTTTTTTTGAATAATATCATGAAGTTTTAATATGAATTCCATATCAATTTTTGTATTTTTCTTTTTTTCTTCTTCAAGATAAGTTAGTGCATCCCAATAATTTTAAACCTCTTGTTCAGCGGTTATTCTATTATCCTTTTTATTTGCAATAACTCTTTCAACTTGATTATATGACAAAACATTTCCTTCTATACTTGTAGAAAAATGAGTTTTCTTTAATTTTGCTTCATACATTAACTTTTGCTTCTCTCTTGTAGGTAGCAACAAATAATCTAATGCTGTTTTATATTTTTCAATTTTTAAAAGACTATTTACTAATTCATTAGTATATTTAAATTCCAATTTCATTATATCAACCCACCTATATTATATCAAAATAAGGAACATAAAAGCAATATTTTCGTTCCTTATTTGTTCCTTATTTAATCATTTATGTTCCCTAATTGTTCCTTATTTCATTATAAATAGAAAGAAAAATAGACTTTCAGCAAAAAAATATTATTAATAAAATTTTATTTGATTATGCTTGGTAAAAAAGCAAAAAAAGTGAACTACTCATAAAGAGTAAATTCACCAATATTATATTTATTTTTCAAGCTTTTTTGTAAGAGAAACTACCGATTCAACGGTATATCACAAAACACAAATTGAAATTTTTATAAATGATGATGAAGTGGATTAAAACCGTTCTGTAGCTTTATAATCTTCGCATTGTATTCATTTAAAACACTTTCAATTGAATCATCATAATCTGTACTAATCACAATAATTTGTAAATTCGACTCTTGAGCATATTTCATTAATAATTTTAAAACATTTTTATAATTATTTTTTTCATCGCTATTGTCAAAAGGTTGATTTAAGCCATCAATGCAAATAAATGGCATTAAAGGAAGTCCAATACTATTATCTTTAATATATTTATGCATTGATATATAGGTAGCTACTTGCATCGTTGTCATTCTTGCTAAACTACCTGGAACAAAAAATTTATCAACATAATCTCCATTACTTTCTAACTTATAATAGCAATTAATAGATAAACGACTTGTATCAAATAGAATCTTAAAATCTCTTTTATTTCTATCTTCATCAACAAATCCAACTTTTAAATCGTTATCAAGATACAATTTTGTAATTATTTCATTTATAATTGGATTACTGAATTCTTTGATAATGGTATTTAATTTTTTAATTTCTTTTTTAGTATCTTTAATTTGATCAATAATAAAAGTTGCATCTTTACTGTCATTAGATTTTAGAACGCTAAATGAATCATTTAATCGTTGTATATCAACTAATTTTTCATTCAAAGAAAATCCAGACAGTGAATTCCTAATATTGTTTATTTTTTCTAATATTGAATCTTTTTCATCATTTAAATTACGAATAGTAGCATCATAATTTTTAGACATTAATATATTTGATGAATATTTATTTGAAGAAAAAATATCATTTATTTTTTCTATATATGTAGTATACTTCTCACTTCCAGATAAAATTTTAGCAAAATCGTTCAATAAATTATTTACTTTTTCATTTTTTTCAACCAAAATTTCAGATTGATTCTTCAACTGTGTTTCAATAAGAATTTGATTTTCAACTTTATTTAATAACTCCATTAATTTAAATAAATTTTGTTTTTTTCCTGTGCTAATTTCAATTTTAAAATCTCCTTTAAATGTCAAAAATCTATTGTAATTTTCATCTAAAGAAGTATATTTTATCCCATATTTTGCATATACATCCTTAATTATATTATTTGCATAATCAATCTTTCCTACTATTGTACTTATGTTTTTATACTTTATTTCAAGATTCTCAAGTTCTTTTTCTTTATTCTTTAATTTTTTTAAAAACTCAAATTTAAATATAAAATCCATTATATCTTTTACTCTAAATATATGTTTCTTTTCATTTGCTCTTGTAAAAACTGTTGATATATTTCCAATTCCTGTTTCATCCAAAAAATTCATAAATGACAATGCTCTACAAGTTAAATAATTATTATTTAATTCATAATATAAACTTAATTTATTTTTATCTATATTGGTAAATAATTCTGATAAGGTTTCTTTATACTTTTTATCATCTACCAGTGAATATTCACTATTAATATCATATTTTATATAATATTCTCCATTTTTATTACGTACAAATTCTACAAAACGGTTATCATCAATAAGAACACAACTTAGTGCAGTTATTTCTTCTAAACCTTCTATATTATTTATAAGCATATTCTCTGTTGAACCCAAAACATAATCCAAAGATTTGGCTAGCAATGTTTTACCATGGCTATTATCACCAAACACATAAGTTATCACGTCAAATTCATATTCTTTAACCATTTTATTTGCAGAAAACAATCTCAAAAATTTTATTTTAAACATTTTCAATCACCATCCCGTAGAATACATCATCAGAAATTTTTTCTAATTCTTTTAAAATACTTATCTGGTTATTTGATAGATTAAAATCTAATAATAAATCTTTTCTTTTTTTTATGCGAAAATCAGAAACACTTATTACTTTTGTATCATCCATAATTATAAGAGAATCAAAATAAAAAACTAACTCATTTTTTTGGCTTTGGTAAATTTTAGATAATTCGCGAAAAAACAATGACACTAAATTCGTATTATTTCTATTTGTAAAATTACAATTACAAAATACAAATGAAATAAAAACACATTTTAAAAATGAAATATCAGAGCAGTTTTTAATAATTGAATATTCAATTAAAGTAATTTTAGCTTTTTTTTCTAAATTCATCATTCTATCTCCCATGAAATTTGTTTTGATTTATCTGCTTCATCAGATGTTAAATATATGTAGCAACCTTTAGAACAAAAATCGGCGCCTTTCATTTTAGTAATAAGCGGATGATTTATAGTTTTTTCTACTGTGTCAAAATAAATATTTGTTGGATTTATTTGTCCATTGGCTTTAGCTCTTTCCACTACTCCAGTGTTATTTTGAAATGCAATTTCTTCAACATTTTCTATTTCATTTGATAGATTAATATCAAAATAAAATTTTCTAAACTCTTTATAAAAAATTTCGTTTATTATTTGTTGAATAATATGTCCATCAGACAAATTTAATATTTTTAATTGTCTTACTTCTCTTAAATTATCATCAATCAATGTAGAAACATCAACACTTTTCTTTAATGCTGTATAATCATTATCAAAAAAATCATATGGATAAGTATTTCTTGCTTCAATATAATAATTCATATATTCATTATATGTAATTTCAACAGCGCTATTCATATCATCAACATATTCGTTATGTATCTTAGATAGTATTTTAGTTAATATATAATATATTCGTGATTCTAAAGTTGAATCAATTACACTATCATTCTCTGCTTCCTCTTTCATTTGTCCTCTTAATTCAGAAAACATTGTTTCAACTGATTTTATATCCATCTTAGACAGATTATCTTTAATCAATTTTATGTCAGAACGTAATTTGATTTCATCAAAACCACCATTAGAAATGTATTTTTTATAAGCTATATTGGCATTTGATAAATCTGAATCCTCTTTGGCATTCTTTATAATTTCAATTACATCATCAGCAATTAATGAAATATCATAATCATTATTTTTTTCACAAAATAAAATATATTTATCAGCAATCTCACCAATACTAAGCCATTTGATAAGTATTTTTTTCTTTTCTTTTAGAGCCAAATTAGCTGTTTTAACCTGAACAAATAATTTTAATTTTTCTTCAGATTTAGAAGACTCAAAATGAATATCTTCCTTTCCTTCGTAGTAGTATTTGTCATATTTAGTCTTAAAAGAAGAAATTAAGTAATAATAAACAAATTTTTGATATTCAAAACCATGCTGAGCTACTCTTCCAGGATCAAATTTTCTAGCCATATAATCAACTTTCCTCTCAAATATAAATTAGATATTTTAATTATATCATTTTTCAACAAATTAATAAATAAAAAAACAAGCTACAAATCTGTAACTTGCTCTTCGTTTATCAACTTAAAATATACTAATGCCTTTTCTATTACATATTGGACATTTTTAGGAACTGATTTTTTACATACAGCATTCTCTTTAGATCGTGAGCTATGCATTTGTAAGCCATGCATTCTTTTAACTTCAGCTATATATCTTGGTTGAGGATTTATATTAAAGTATTTTTTAGTAAATTCCTGAATCATTTGATATGTTATAGGAATTCCATCATAATCTCTTGATTCATATTCATTACTTATAACACCAAAATATAGGAAAGCATCTGTAATTGCGTCTTGCATTTCTTGTGTTGGATGCTTTCTGGGATGTTTAAGTTTTTCTACTTTATTATAGGCTTCTTCCATTTCACATCCATATTTTCTTTTCATTTCAGCTATATATGCTGTATGTGCTACAATGCCATATTTTTCCTTAACATATTCTTTAATTCATTTATATGTAACTTTATGTTTATTATAAGGGCCTCTTCTTGATCTAGGATTATAAGTTAAAGCAAGTGCTTCCTTTGCTCGTGATACTAAAATATTATTTAAACCAAATTCTTCTATATCAACAGGAACAGAGACGGTTTTAACCTGAGCTTCATTGCTCATTGCGTCAATTATTTCCTTTGAACTTTTAGCTTCAACTATTTGTTCATTTATTTCGTCTTGTTTTTTATAAGCTCTAAAGTTCAACTCAACTAATTTTACTATTTTACCTACATCTTCAAAATCAGGATAAATTGATATTGATTTAAATAAATATCTACAAAATGTTTTCTTTTCCTCTTTTGTTAGGTTTCTAAATAACCTGTCATAATCAATTACTTGATCCTTTATTGACTTAATACCTATTTCATCAAATGAACAATCCTTTAATTCATTTCGAGATTTTTCAATACGATCATTTATTTCTTCAATTTGACCATATAGCTTATACAATCTTTCCGTATTTTTCTTCCTAATAATTTCATAGCATGGGATATCTATTTTTAAATTATCAATTTCATTTTCAAGATTTGTTGCTATAGTTGTTGTCTCAGCTAATACTCTCTTATAATTTAAAATAATTTCTTCAAGTTCATTTTTCTTTGACTTATCCTCTAATTCTTCATTTAAAACAGTTAATAATTTTGGTGAATTAAGAAGCTCAGGTATTAAGCCTTCAACATAATAATCTATAACTTCTTCTCGAACATGCTTTCTATAAGTACATTTGACTGACTTTGGTCTTCTTGAATTATAACAAACATAGTAGTAATAACTTCCGTTTTCAGGTTGCTTTTTATCAATTGCTGTCCTCAGTATATGCATAGGGCCTCCACATACTGGGCATTTTAATATTCCTGATAGCATATGTGCCTTTTTATAACCAGCAAGTGGTGAAGACCTAAAACCTGTTCTGTATCTTTTTTCTTGAGCTTTATTCCAAATCTCTTCAGTAATAATAGGCTCCTGTTGTCCCTCTCCTAAAATATAATCATTAGACCATACAATATGATAATCATCTCTTGTACCTTTTATTTTTTCTTTTTTCTTCTACCAAAGGCTACCTTTCCAATATATACAGGATTATCTATTGTAGATTTTACTGTTGAAGGAATCCAAAATTCATGTACACCATTTCCCTTTTTACCTTTGGTATTCCCATTAAATTTAATTTTTTAGCAATCTTTTCCATCCCAACATTTGAGGAAGTATACATTTCATATTTTTTTCTAACCGCAACAGCTTCCTTTTCTTCAATTAATAATTTTCCATCTACAAGTTTATATCCGTAAGGTGCAAAGCCTCCGTTACAACCTCCTTGTCTGGCTTTTTCACGTCGTCCATTCACTGTTTGCTCTAAAATGTTTTCTCTTTCAATTTCAGATACTGCTGAAAGTACTGATATTAAAAGTTTTCCACTTGTTTGTGAGGAATCTATGCCCTCTTCAGTAGCAATTAAATTAATATCAAATGATTGAATATATTCAATTGATGTTAAAATATCTGCCGTATTTCTTCCAAATCCTGAAAGCTTATAAACTAAAATATAGTCTATTTCTAAGCCTTTTGAAATATCATCTAGCATTTTTTTAAAGGCAGATCTTCCTTCTATTGATCTTCCAGATTGTTAGTGTACAATACATGTGAGACCATTAACCATATTTTGAGTTAATAAACAAAAAGTGTTTTAAATCCTATATAATGTAATTGAAGAAATAAACAAAAGAAAGGATTTAAAACACATGACTATTATATCAAAAAAATTATATATGTCTCTCACGATTTAATTACTCGCTTTCATGCTTGTAAAACATATTCTAATAAAACATTCTCTGTTGAAGATATTTGCAAACTTTATCACTGCTCTAAAGCTTCTTTAATGCGTTGGGTGAAACGTTTTGACGGAAGTAAATATTCTCTTAAAGATTTATCTAAGCGACCCCATACACCTCATCCTAATGCACATACTTCTGATGAAATAAAACATATAGAGGACTTGCTTCGAATGAATCCTTATATTGGCCTTTCTGAGCTTTATGGTAAACTTAAACGAAATTATTCATATACTAGACATCCTGCTTCATTATTTCGCTTTCTCAGAAAGAAAGGAATCTATGTAACCCCTGAAGCTACTAAACCTAAATATGAGCCTAAGCCATATGACACTCCAAAGGCTCCAGGCGAAAAACTACAGTTAGATGTCAAATATGTCCCTAAAGGCTGCTATAAGGGCTCTGATAGTGATAAATTCTACCAATATACTATTATTGATGAAGCTACACGTGAACATTTCATATATGCATATTCTGAACATTCATCATATTCAACTTGTGACTTTGTATTAAAAGCTATCATTTATTTCGGTTACATTCCTAAATGTATTCAAACAGATAATGGCTTAGAATTCACTAAACATAGGGAAAATGCATCTAGTGGTCCTCACATTTTCGATACACTTTGCAATAAGCTTGGCATTAAACATAAGCTGATTAAACCTAGAACACAAAGACATAACGGTAAAGTAGAACGTAGCCACAGAAATAATCAAAAGCGTTTCTATGGCTGGTTATCATTCTATTCACTTAAAGATTTGAACCATCAAATTAAGGATTATTTAAAGCGTTCAAATAAAATTCCTTCATCATCTTTAAAGTGGCTTTCACCCTTAGAATTACGATCTTCATTAATATCTACAAAGCATTATAATAAAACTCTTGTTAAACATATAAATCTAGCTACTAATACTCTCACCTAATTAACAATTACATATACATTATTTTTTATACTTTTTTAGTCTCACATCATTTACAACTTAACAATAGCCAAAAATATTATACTATTTCATAAGATTCTAAAGTGCTTCATCGCATCAACAATAGCATCGTATTGCTTTTTTGATAGAATTCGATTTACTTTATCAGCATCGACCGTCCTTGAGTCATGTCGCTTAACAACAATCCATAAATCCTTTCTAACGTATGATATCATCGGTAAACTAATAGTGAATCCTTACATTATTTCAATATAATCAACTATAACAGGATTTGTTACTCTTGCTTTTTTCTTTGTGTTTTTACAAATATTATCATAAACAGATGTAAGCTTATTTAACAATTCATATTCATTACCAAATATATTATTATATTCTAGCAATGTCTTTAAAACAATCGCCTCTATACATTGTTCCACCTAATTCTCTAGCTTTATCTACTATCGTGTCAAATATATCCCATTCACAAACAAAATTTGCAAATCCTGAATTTTTAACACCATCACTAGTTAACCAAATAGTTAATGGTTCTCCTTTTAACATATGGCATTCTGACTTTGCCACCATTTGAGTCTAATAATTCAATAATTTTTTGGCTTGCTTTACCTTTGCCATTAGAATCAATATTATTCTTGTAATCATCCATGTCGTATTCCTCCTCATTACCTAATTTCACATTAATATCTTTAATCTTGCTTTTAACTGCAAAAGAACCAATATTCATTTCTTCTTGTACTTTAGTAAAATTACCTTCATGTTTTAAGAATACTTTTGAGAAATCAAATTCATCTTGAGATAAATTAAAACTTGAATTGTTATTAGACGTTTCAAAATCTCCTTTAATTTCAATACCACAATTACTACATTTAAAAGTTGATAAATACATGTCAGCTCCACAAGCAGGACATTTGTCAATAAATTTTGTTGACATATTACACTTCCCCGCCCTATTGTACTTATAATTTATCATACAATTATTCAATTATTTTTACGTCAACAAAATATTTAATACATATTTCTGAAATGTAATAAAAAGGACTAACATCAAGCTAGTCCTGTGCAGAAAGGATGTGAGATATTTCACAAAAATAAGTATCTAAGGAGCATAGATATCTTATTTCTTACTTCCTTGATAATTTGTGTTATTCGGATTTAATTGATTTGCGTGATTATTATTGTTTGCTTGCTGTGAATCATTATTAGGATTATGCTGATTAGCATAATGATCACGTTGTTGTTGAGTATGTGTATTTGAAGATACACCATTTCCATGTTTAGACATATCTTTTACCCCCTTCATCATTAATCATCATATTCGTCGTCATCATAATAATCATCTTAAAAGCCACCATTGTCATTAAAAACAGCAGCAACTGTTTCTGCGAAGATAGATCTTGATTTTTTGTTTGGATTATTGTTACTATTCTTTCTTTCAATATATGAATCTCGTACTTCTTGCCATAAGTCATTTTCTTTAATCCAACCAATCTTCTCATCAAGCATATAAAAGCCTTCAGGTTGTTCTTGCCATTCATATGTGTTTTGCTTTTTGTTAAAATATATAAATTTCTGATGGTAATTGCCTTGATTATCTGTATAATCATTTGCAACTGCAAAGTCACAACTATGTAATATTTTTGAATTCTTTCTATCTTTAACTTTAATAGTTAGAACTCTTTTACTATCTTCTGCATAATCATACTGAAACCTTTTAGAATGTTTATCAAATCCATCTTTAAGAATCCTTCTGATTTCTTTTGCAGAATATTCATTATCGTCATCGTTAACTCTAATGTTTACATCGAAATCATAACCAATATTTGATTTTTTATCTCTAGTTATCATGTTTCTACTTGCACTACCAATAAAATCAAATCTAAAAGTAAACTTATCTCTTACTTCATCTTGAACCAAATTGATTAATTCAATTAATTCGTTTTTCACTGGTAGGTATTCTTTTTTTGTTACATATTCAAAATCTTTCATAATAAATCCTTTCATCGCCCATGCCACCCATTTAGAACTTGAATATCTAAATCGTTATAGTATAAAGGATATAACCTTATAATGCAAGGGGTAATTAATAATTTCTTTCGTTTAGTCTATCTTGATATAGTTCTACAAATGCTTGAGCAAACTTGATTGCTTCAAAGTCATCTTCATATGAATCAGATTCTTTGTTAAGGTTATTTATTGACTTAGATAAATATTTTAATAATTCATCACCTAATTTTACCGATTCATCTAATTCATAGTTTTCAATAAAAATTTGTATCTTTTCAAATACTTCATGTTTGAATCTACTAGCATTAGCCATTCCTGTCCATGTAAATAATACAAACATTACATCTTCTAATGGATTACCTATTGAACAATATTTCCAATCCGTAACACCATCTAATAAATCATTCTTAAATGAGCAATTATCATAAACTAAGTTATTATGAAGATATGCTTTACCTTTGCCAAGTTTTTTTTCAGCTAATTTATGGAATTCTTTTAAGAATAAAGCAATTTCTTCTACTTGTCCTTTGCTTATATTGAAATAAAATGATGTTTCTTCTGGTTTCTTGAATTCAATTATATCAAGATTATTAAATTCATCATGTTCATATAAAATAGGGATTTGAGTAAATTTCTTTTCATTCATGTATGTCATCATTTCATATTGAACAGGATTATTTGAAGCATTTAGATATACTTTATTATCTTTTACTTGAAATAGTCGTTTTCCAAATTTATTTCCTTCTTTAGCTTCTAGTTCTACTAGTGGCTTAGCTAAATTCATAATAGCTCTTTTAACTGCCATAGGGGCTTCAGGAAGAACCAGAAATGGATATTTAACAACTAGTCCATATACAATCCAATCAACCTTTACAAAACCTTTGTCATCAATTTTAAATTGATCTTCATATTGCTTTAAAAAGTTAACTATATCTCTATTAATGTAATATGCTTTATTTAGAATCTTGACTAATACTTCTTCATATTTAATGGGGTCTTTCATTCCAACTTTTAAAATAGTATTTAAAAGCATATTCGCATATTTACCTTTTCTATCAAAAGATGCTTTATGAATTGAATTAACTGTATCGATATCTAATTCTTTAACCTCAAATAAAGATTCTAGAATTTTATTCGTCCTTAATATACCTTTAGCAAAGCCTTCTTCTTCATAAACATTCTTATGATCAAATGATGAAAATCTTATAGAAGAGAACGAATCAAACATTCTATTAAATAATTCAGCATCATCAAATTCACAAATCAAATTTGCTATTTTAATAGGAAGTTGTTCATTCCTACGATATGTAAACAAATAATTTCTACTATTATCTGATGTAAAATTATCATTAAAACCTAATCTAATATTGTCAGTTTCAACAATATATCTTAAACAATTAATTGCTTTGTACTCAATAATATAGTCTATAAAGAATTTGTTATATTCATCTGAATTAAAAATAATTTGATCATCATTTGCAGTTTTTAAAGCAAATTCTTTTGTTTTCTCATAGTCATTAGCAAAAGCAATAGAACGTAAACTGTCATATTGAAGTTTAGGCTTATCATCAACTAATGGATTAATCATATCTATATATTTCATATCCAAAACTTTTTCTAATGCAATAATGTATTCTCTAGGGAAATCTCTACTAGTTCCTTCAATCATAGTGTAGTAATTTTTACACGTTGTCGCTTTCTCATATGCTTTTGTTTTATCCTTTAAAATAACAGCTTCAACAGCAATCATCAAGTCAACAACTGATTCATATCCTTTATCTTTAATCACCTGCAAAAATTTCTCTTTACGATTCATATTAAGCCTCCTTATTTTCACCTATAGTATACCATTTACAGCATTTAATAATCAACCAAAAGTATTCATCAATGAAAACTTTTAGTATTCAAAATTAAAATAAGAAAAATAAAAACACCCTAAGTTTTTTGAATACTTAAGGTGCATCTTAAAGCTATATTTTAAAATATGTATCAGTTTTTATAATTTTATTTTTACTATGTAATAGTATTTTTATTTTAACTCGTTATTTTTTCACGTTATCTTTAATGATTAAAAGTGCGACTGTTTCTGTTGAGCTTGTATTTGGGAACATATCAACCGGTTGAATTGAATTAACCTGATAATTATTACTTAAAATAGCCAAATCCTTTGCTAATGTTGCCGGATTACAAGATACATAAATAATTCTTTTAATTCCACTACCAGCAATCGTTTTAGCAACATATTCACCAAGTCCTAAACGAGGTGGATCACAAACTAAAACATCAACTGCCTCTTCTCTTAATGTTTGAGGAAGTAGCTCTAAAACCTTACCAGCCTTAAATTCAGCATTTCTAACCTTATTAATTACAGCATTAGTTTTAGCATTTTCAATTGAAATTTCATTTTGTTCTATTCCTATAATTCTTTTGGCAAGTCCAGATAAATAAATACCAATTGTACCAACACCACAATAAAGATCTAATACTGTTTCCTTCATTGAAAGCTTTGCAGCCTTTTTAACAACATCATAAAGCTTTTCTGTTTGAACAGGATTTAATTGGAAGAAGGTATCAGGACCAAGCTCAAATTTATATTTTCCAATTGTTTCTGTTATAGTATCCTTACCTTCAAGCTTCTTAGTTTGTCCAAAAATTAAAACACTATCTTCTTCATTATAAGACATAAAGACAGATACAACATGCTCAAGCTCCATTGTCTTTTTAGCAAGCTCACGTAAATTAGCCTTTTTATCTGTAACTACAAAGGTGACCTGTGCTTCCTTATTAAAATGAGATACACGAACAACTAGGCTCTTAAGAATCCCCTTATTTTGCTTAGGATCATAAACACTAATATGACACTCATCAATAAGCTCACATATCTTTTTATTAAGATTATTAACAATATCATTTTGATTTAAGCAAGAATCAATACCAACAATTACATTACTATTAGGTGCAATAAGTCCAACCGTTGTTTTGGCCTTAACTACCTTTAAAGGTAGAGCAGACTTAAACCGATAGCCCCATTGATTATTCGCTCCTATTGTTGGTTTAATTTCAAAGCTTCTTGGGTTAAGCTTTGTATATCTTGTAATAGCCTCAATTACACCATCTCTTTTAAATTCAAGCATCTTTTGATAATCAATATGAAGAGTTTGACAACCACCACATGCCTCATAATAAGGACATTTAGGTGTAACACGAAATGCTGCTGTATGCTTAAAATCAATTACTTCCGCAAATGCCATGTTCTTTTTAATATTTGTAATTCTTACATTAACACCCTCACCAGGAAGAGCATTTTTTACGAAGATTGCAAGCTTTTTATAATAAGCTATACCCTCTCCGTTAATACCTAATCTTTTTATATCAACAATTACTTCATCATTTACCTTTAATTCTGTTTGCATAAAATCACCACTTTTTTAAAATTACAACTAATTATATCATAAAAAATTTTACTAAACAATTACATTATAAATTACTTTTGATCTGATGGTAATATATCATTATAATCATGGTCAATATCAACAATTGCATAAAAGCTATTGTTAGCCTCATGAATTAAATTTTTAATATATTCTTCAATCTCTCCATCCGTTTGCTTAATACCATAAGGAACAATAATATCAAAAATAATATTTGTATGGGTAGGTCCTGACACAATTCTAAAATCATGAATTGACCAGTTAAAATCTAAATTTTCCTTTAAAATTGTTTTGGTAAATTCCTTAAGCTCGTCCGTTTTTTTATCTCCAACTAAAACCGGATCAAGGTGAATAGTTAAATGAACATTAAGCTCATTTCTAATTTCATGCTCAATTTGATCAATTTTATCATGAAGAAAAACTAAATCACCTTTTGAATCAACCTCTACATGACATGATGCAAAAATAATAGAAGGCCCATAACTATGAATTTCAAGGTCATGAATACCAATAACTACATCATGAGCTTTAATCCTTCTTTCAATTTCATGTACAAGTTCCTTACTAGGTGCTTCTCCAAGTAAAGGATTAGACGCCTCCATTACAAGCTTAATACCACTATAACAAACAAGTAGACCTACTGCTAGTCCAAAATAACCATCAAGATTATAGCCAGTAAATTTCGAAATAATTAGTCCAACTAATACAAGTGATGTTGAAATAACATCATTTCTCGAGTCAGTTGATGTAGCAATCAAGGTTTGTGAATTAATCTTCTTTCCAATTGAACGATATAAAATAGCTTGATAAAGCTTAATTATAATAGCAAAGCACAAAATACCCAAATTCAAATAAAAATAGCTAACCTCAGAACCTGGATTTCTTATTTTATCAATTGCTTCCAATATAAGTTGAACTCCAAGGACACAAACAATAACAGATACAATAAAGCCTGCAATATATTCCATTCTTTGATGCCCATAAGGATGCTCCTTATCAGGCTTTTTTTGACTCATTTTAAAGCCTAATAAGGATACTATACTATTTAAAGCATCCGATAAGTTATTGATTCCATCAGCCAAAATTGATAATGCTCCACTTATTACGCCAATAACAATTTTAAACGCACAAATGATTACATTTGATACAATACCAAAAATGGAGGCTAAAGCTCCATATTTTATTCTAACATCTTCAGATTGCGTATTTTTATAATCCTTAATAAATAATTTAACTAAAATGCTATCCATAAAATCACCATCTTAAAATTATACTTATATTATTATAGCATTTATAATTAAACAAATCTAGAGTTCATATAAGCTTTTAAAGCTATAACCATCACTTTTTAGCTTCTTAATTATTTTATCTAAATCCATCATATTATCTTTAGAAACTGTATGCATTAAAATAATAGCTCCATTATGAATTCTTTTCATTACCTCATTATAAGCATAATCATTTCCATTATATTTATCCTTATACCAATCAACATAAGTAAGAGACCAAAATACTGTTTTATAATCATTATTTTTTAAAGTATTAAGTGCCTCTTTATTAAATTCACCAGCTGGAGGTCTTACAAAATGAGAAATTTCACTACCCATTAAATCATAATACTTTTCTTCAAGCTTACTGATATCCTTAAGCATATCTGAACTACTTTCTTTAGTAAAATGCTTATGAGCATAGGTATGATTTCCGATAATATGACCATCATCTGTCATTCTTCTTACAAGTTCTGTACTTGATGTTAAATAATGTCCGGTAATAAAAAAGGTAGCCTTAACATCATTTTCCTTAAGCGTATCTAAAATAGATGATGTATAGCCATTTTCATAGCCACAATCAAAGGTTAAATAAACACTTTTTTCATCCTTACCTAAATAATAACCGTTATTTTCTTCAATTTCATTTTTATAGGGTAATATTGGTCTTTCATGATTGTTTATTTTTCCAACCCCAAACCCAGTTGCGAATGTTACTGTTACATTTGTAAATATCATAAAAAAAGCGAGTATACTAAATATAAATATTTTTTTCATTTAATTCACCATTTATATTATTACTTAAACTTTTTGATTAATTATTCTATTTTTTGGTATATGTTCATTTGCAACAAGGCCAATTATTAAACCAATTATTAAAATATATAAATAAATTACACCAATTATTATCATTGTAAATATACCATATAAAGCTTTAAAATTAGAAAAAAAACGTAAATAAAGCTCTAAAGTAAATGTGGAAATAATCCAGCTTGAAATAGTTATTAAATAACCAGGAATTATAGCTTTAAAGCTAATTTTATAAGGTGGGACAAAAATTAAGAAAAAAATAATAATAAACGAGGGAATAACCATCATCATTAATGTTTCAAATAATGATTTTAGCCAAATATTTTCAATATATTTTAAAATTATATTTCCTAAAATAATCATAAAAATCATAAGTAAAATTAAAACCATAAAAATAACCACTAAAAAGATAGCTACTACTCTATGCATTAAATAATATCTTTTTCTTTTTTGATTATAGATTATTTCACCAATAAGCATAATATGATAAAAAAGAGTTGATGATGACCATAGTGAGGTTATACTTAATATAACATGTGAGGCATTAATTCTTTTAGTATTTTCATCAAAGAAATTTAAAATATTAGTAAAAAAATCATTAGCAAATACACCTTCACTTGGTATTTTAAAATTAAAAA
>ENA-OPMG01000759-OPMG01000759.1-human-gut-metagenome-genome-assembly--contig:-NODE-759-length-22571-cov-3.322260_pt1 | contig 22571 bp, 18 predicted proteins | sample MGYA00241522_ERZ501741 | MGnify/ENA primary metagenome ERZ501741 (study PRJEB25962, sample SAMEA2042616) | human gut metagenome | biome: human gut; feature: human-associated habitat; material: faeces...
TTGAACTTCCACGGACGGTATGAATTCCTCCCGGTCAAGTCGCTTGAAAAGAGCATGGAGACGATCGTTAAAATAGCAGAACTATTGGTCAAAGGTAATTATACATCATAAATCACAAATCATAAATCATGAAAACAACTCCGTTTACCGATGTGCACATTGCACTCGGTGCCAAAATGCATGAATTTGCAGGTTTCAACATGCCGATCGAATACACCGGTATTATCGACGAACACATGACCGTTGTGAATGGTGTGGGTGTGTTCGATGTCTCCCACATGGGCGAGTTTTGGGTAAAAGGCCCGAACGCGCTGGCTTTTATCCAGAGCGTTACCTCGAACGACGCTTCCGTGTTGCCGATCGGCAAAGCTCAATATACTTGCTTTCCGAATGACAAGGGCGGTATCGTGGACGACCTGCTGGTCTATCATTATGAACCGGAAAAATACCTTTTGGTTGTCAATGCGGGTAACATCGCCAAAGATTGGGATTGGTGCGTGAGCCATAATACAGTAGGGGCGGAACTGGAAAACTCTTCCGACCGTACTGCACAGTTGGCTGTCCAGGGCCCGAAAGCCGTCGAAGTTTTGCAGCGCCTGACTCCGGTCGACCTGTCTTCCATTCCTTACTATTCGTTTGTGACGGGTGAATTTGCAGGTTGCAAGAACGTCATCATCTCCAATACGGGATATACCGGAGCCGGTGGCTTCGAACTTTATTTTTACCCGGATGATGCCATGACGATCTGGAATGCCATCTTCGAAGCCGGTAAGCCTGAAGGTATCAAACCGATCGGCCTGGGTGCACGCGACACGCTACGTCTGGAAATGGGCTTCTGTCTGTACGGCAACGATCTCGACGACACGACTTCGCCGATCGAAGCCGGTCTGGGTTGGATCACCAAGTTCGCCGAAGGCAAGAACTTCACCAATCGCGCCGAACTGGAACGCCAGAAGAAAGAAGGCGTTAACCGCAAGCTGTGTGCCTTCGAGCTGGTTGACAAAGGTATTCCTCGCCACGGCTACGAGATTGCCGATGCCGAAGACAATATTATCGGTGTGGTGACATCTGGAACCATGTCGCCTGTCTTGAAGAAAGGTATCGGTATGGGGTATGTGAAACCTGAATTTGCAAAAGCCGGGACGGAAATCTGTATCAAGGTCCGGGGGCGTAACTTGAAAGCCCAGGTCGTAAAAGCGCCATTTCGCAAGTAAGCTTGACGATTGATACAATCGACGGGTCGCGAAGCTTCAATCGCAAGCCTCTTTAAGCGGCTCCGTCAGGCAACGAAGCCTGTTTCGTCACACGGCGGAACAGGCTTTGATATATCTGATTATTTGTCGTACCTTTGCGCCCGAAAATAAAAGAAGGTGCTATGTTGAATTTTCTGAAAAACTGGACATTGCCCGTTGCGATGCTTGCCGGTGCGTTAGGGTATTTTATCTTTGCCAACTTCGCTTTTCTGGAGCCGACGAAACCGTTCATGAGTTCTTTTGTGGCCTATCTGACTCCCGCTTTGATCTTTGCTCAACTATTGCTGACTTTCTGCAAAGTGCAACCGCACGAGTTAATGCCTTCTCTCTGGCATGGATGGCTGTTGTTGTTCCAGCTTGTTTCGGCTTCGCTTGTAGCTGCCTTGTTGATATTCGTACACATGGATGGTGCTTACAAGGAGGTTTTCGAGGGTGCGATGGTCTGCCTGATCTGCCCGACGGCTACGGCAGCAGCTGTCATCACCGGCAAGTTAGGGGGGAGTGCATCCAGCCTGACGACTTACACGTTGCTGTCGAACGTTCTGGCGGCGATAGTTGTCCCGTTGATGTTTCCGTTGGTAGAACCTCATGCCGATATAACCTTTGTGACCGCTTTTCTGAAGATATTGAGCAAGGTGTTCCCTTTGTTGCTCTGCCCGTTTTTCCTGGCGATGTTGTTCCGCTATTTCCTTCCGGGACTGCATCATTTCCTATTGGGTTTCCGCGACCTTGCTTTCTATCTCTGGGGTGTCGCGCTTGCCATCGTGACGGCCCAGACCGTGAAGTCTCTTGTCGAAAGCAATGCTCCGGTAGGAGTGGAGGTGCTGATAGCCTTGGCGGGCTTAGTGACCTGCGCTGTCCAGTTCTATTTGGGTAAACGGATCGGAACCCGCTATTCCGACCGCATCAGTGCTGGGCAGGCCCTTGGGCAGAAAAACACTGTACTTGCCATCTGGATGGCTTATACCTATCTGGACCCGCTTTCATCGGTCGGCCCCGGATCATACGTCCTGTGGCAAAATCTTTTTAACAGTTATCAGTTGTGGAAGAAGAGGAAAAATGATCCCATTTAGAGCTTTTTTCAGTCGCAGGCCGGGAGCAGCAGAAGTTCGTAGTCTGCGACATCCAGCCAACGGTCGAACTTCAAGCCGACCTTTTTGAAGTGGGAAACCTGTTTGAACCCAAGCCTTTCATGCAAGATATTACTGGCTTCGTTCCCCTCCGTGATGCAGGCGATCAAGGCTCGGTAGCCATTTTCGCGACATGCTTCAATCAATCTTTGCATCAGGAGCATCCCGATGCCCTTTCCGGTATGTCCGGGAGACAGGTAGACAGTTGTTTCCAGCGTATAGCGGTAAGCTGAACGCTCTTTCCACGTATGGGCATAACAATAGCCGGTGATTTCTTTGTCTTCTTCGTAGACGAAATAAGGAAAGCGGGAAGATATTTCTGCAATTCGGGCACGCATTTCTTCTTCCTGCACCGGCTCCGTATCGAATGTAGCCACGCTGTGCAACACATATTCGTTGTAAATATTTGTGATCGCCTTTGCGTCCTGGAGCTCCACTTGTCTGATCATATCCCTTTTATCTTGTATTCTTGCCGCAAAAATAATGTATTAGAAGGAAAATAATCTGTATTTTTGTAGAATAATTGATATTGATATGAGATTAAGCAACGAGTGGTTTACCGCTCTTTCAGAGAATGAATCCGGACAACTGGTCACCGTTTCCGGTCGTGATGAATTAACTGAATTTATTCAGTCGGGCAAGTTCAAGGAACGGGTGGAAATCACCTGGAAATATGAAGGTGACGATAAAGGAATGCCTTCCGAAGCGCTTGCCGAAAAGATGGAGGAGGTACAGGAAGTTTTGCGTAAGGCGATGGAAAAAGATAAGCTGTCGATCCTGACCGGCGTTTATACCGGCGGCGGAGAGAGGATATGGGTCTATTATACCCGCACCGTCCGCGTTTTTGGTGAACGGTTGAATGAAGCCCTGGCGCCGTTTGAAATGTTGCCGATCTCTATCTATACGGAGGTGGACCCCGAATGGGAGGAATACTTGGATATGTATGAGATGAAGGAGTGGGCCATTGAATGATATGTTTTGCCCGTAGGAAAAAAATCAAGGGAACATGGTTGTAGAACTCGGAAACATGTTTGGTGATATTGTCCGGAGTTTTTGCTTCTGAGTTCTAAATAGCTTCTCTTTCCTGAAAGTTTAGAAAAACGAATGCTAAATATATTTACATATATTTGTGAGATTAGATAAAATGTATATTTACCATGAAGAATCACAACAGGAGGGATTTTATCAAGCAAGTCTCTGCTACCGGGGCTGTTTTAGCAACCGGAGCATTTGTTTCGTGTGCAGAAAAGGCATCGGCAAGCTGTTCGGGCGCCGGCACGGAAGAGAATATCCAAAGTAAACTAATCATTCCGAAGGCGCAGGGGCTGAAAATATCCGGAACTTTTTTGGATGAGATATCCCATGATATCCCGCATCAGAATTGGGGGGAAAAGGAATGGGATCGGGATTTTGCTTATATGAAAGCGATCGGGATCGATACGGTAATCGTGATCCGGAGCGGTTATCGCAAGTTTATCACCTATCCTTCGGAGTATCTGATGAAAACATTCGGCTGCTATATGCCTTCGGTCGATCTGATTGACATGTACCTGCGTCTGTCGGATAAATACGGGATGAAGTTCTTTTTCGGACTATACGATTCCGGCAAATACTGGGATACGGGCGACCTGACCTGGGAAATCGAATCCAACAAATATGTGATCGAGGAGGTCTGGAAGAAATACGGGCATCATAAAAGTTTCCAAGGATGGTATCTCTGCCAGGAGATCAGCCGTGCGACCAAGGGGGCGATCGCGGCATTCAGCAGTTTAGGCAAGCAGTGCAAGGAGGTCTCAGGCGGTCTGCCGACTCTCATCTCTCCCTGGATTGACGGAAAGAAAGCTGTCGCTGCTGCTGGAGGAGACCTGACAAAAGCCGAAGCGGTCTCTGTGGAACAGCATGAAAAGGAATGGTCTGAAATATTCGACGGGATCAAGGGAAACGTGGATGCCTGCGCTTTCCAGGACGGTCATATCGATTACGATGAATTGGATGCCTTTTTCAGTGTCAATAAGAAGATGGCGGATAAGTACGGTATCGAGTGCTGGACGAATGCCGAATCGTTTGACCGGGATATGCCGATCAAGTTCCTCCCGATCAAGTTCGACAAGCTGCGCATGAAGCTCGAAGCGGCCGCCCGGCAAAAGTACGACAAGGCGATCACTTTCGAGTTCTCCCATTTCATGAGTCCTCAGTCCGCCTATTTGCAGGCAGGGCATCTGTATGACCGTTATAAGGAGTATTTTGAAATTGGATAAATAGGTGATTGCAAAAAGTAGTACGAAGACATGAACATCTCGCCATTCAGGGTTTCGAATTGGTTTTCACCTTGAATGGCGGGATGTTTATTTTTTTGTGCAAGATGTTTATTGTGCCAACAGATAGCTTTTGAAAGTCTCGAAGTCCTTTTCCATCCCTACGCTTTGCTTTTCTCCTTGCATGAAGGCTTTTAGTTTGGCGGGGATTTCGATGTCGGCATCCAGTATTTTGTCTACCGTCCCTTTGAACTTGGCGGGATGGGCGGTTTCGAGGAACAGGCCGGTTTCGTTCGGAGCCAGTTTGTTATCGATTAAAGCCTGGTAACCGCAAGCACCGTGAGGGTCTAACACGTAGCCCGTTTCGTTGTAAACTTGCTTCATGGTAGTCCCGATCTCTTCGTCTGTGAAACGGTAACCGCTGATCAGCTGGCTGATTTCCGCGTGCGGGTTGCCGTTCTTGCCGTACAAGTCCAGGATGCGTGCGAAGTTGCTCGGATCACCGACATCCATCGCATTGGCGATAGTCGGAACGGAGGGACGCGGCGTGTAAACCCCCGTGTGCAGGTATTCCTGGAACACGTCGTTGCGGTTGTTGGCAGCCACGAAACGTTTGATCGGCAACCCCATCCGATGTGCAAACAAACCAGCTGTGATATTGCCGAAGTTTCCACTGGGGACGGATACTACCAGTTGGTCCGCTTTGCCTATTTTATCCAGTTGCGCATACGCGTTGAAGTAGTAGAAAGATTGCGGAAGGAAACGTGCCACATTGATGGAGTTGGCTGATGTCAGCTTCATGTGGCGGTTCAACTCTTCATCCATAAAGGCGGACTTGACCAATGCCTGACAGTCGTCGAACGTCCCGTCTACTTCCAGTGCCGTGATGTTTTGTCCAAGCGTAGTGAATTGGCATTCCTGGATCGGGCTTACTTTTCCCTTCGGATAGAGCACGTACACATGAATACCCGGTACGCCGAGAAAACCGTTTGCAACAGCGCTTCCCGTATCACCGGAGGTGGCCACCAACACGTTCACCTGCTTCAATCCTTCTTTTTTAATGAAATAGCCTAACAGGCGGGCCATGAAACGTCCCCCTACGTCCTTGAAAGCCAAAGTCGGGCCGTGGAATAGTTCGAGGCTGTAGATATTGTCGCGTACAGGGACGACCGGCGTCTCGAACGACAGCGTGTCCCGGACGATTGTATCGAGCGTTTCCGGTTCTATATCTTCCCCGAAGAAAGCCTGTGCTGCCGTACAGGCGATTTCATGGAATGATTTGTTTTTGAGACCGGAGATCGTATCCTTGTCCAAAGGCCGGATATGTTCCGGCATATATAAACCTTTGTCACCGGCAAGGCCTTTTACGACGGCTTCTTCCAGTGAGGCAAGCGGAGCTTGTTTGTTCGTGCTGTAATATTTCATAATAATTCTTTTATAAATTCGTCTTTCTCTAATATGCCATATTTCCCTTCCAGTACGGAGAACTCGTCGAAACGCATCACGCTGTCGGGCTCCTGTCCCGGTTTATAGATAAGGAAAGGGACGGGAGTGTTCGTATGTGTACGGATGGCACAAGGAGTCGGATGGTCGGGCAGGACGGCAATCGCTACCGGTTCATCCCATTTCTGCAATTCCTCGAAGAGGATACCGATGGCTCGTTTGTCCAGGTTTTCGATGGTCCGGATTTTCAGATCTACATCTCCTTCGTGTCCGGCTTCGTCGCTGGCTTCGACATGAAGATAAACGAAATCGTTTGTTTTCAGTGCTTCGAGGGCGGCATGCGCTTTTCCTTCGTAGTTCGTGTCGTAGAGTCCGGTGGCACCTTCCACGTCGATTACTTCCAGGCCGGCATAAACGCCTATGCCCCGTATCAGATCGACGGCCGAGATGACGGAACCCTGCTTGAAGCCATACATTTCCTGCATGGTTTGCATAGCCGGACGATATCCCGGCGACCAGGGCCATATGCTGTTTGCCGGGTCTTTCCCGGCAGCGATGCGCCGGAGGTTGACGGGATGGTCTTTCAGTATCTCCTGCGATTGCAGGATCAGGTTGTTCAGCAGATCGGCGGTCTCCTGTGCTTCGGGTGCTTCCGGTTTGATCATCAGGGGACGGAAGGGATGTAGAGGCACATCGTGTGGCGGAGTGCAGTCCAGGCGCTTATCGCCTCCTTTCACAACTAACAGGTGGCGGTAAGATACACCGGTATAGAAATGTATGTGGTCGGACCCTAATTTCTCATTTAGAAAGCGGATCAGCTCGTCCGCTTCCTCTGTAGTGATATGGCCGGATGAATGATTCTTCAGGATATCGCCCTCCACGCAGATCAGGTTGCAGCGCATGGCCATTTCACCTGGTTTCAGGTCATATCCGATACTGGCCGCTTCCAGCACGCCCCGTCCTTCGTAGACGGTCGGGAGGTCGTAGCCCAGCACTGCCATGTTCGCCACTTCGCTTCCCGGATGGAAACCGTCGGCAACGGTCTTCATTCGTCCGGTAACGCCCATTTCGGCCAGTTTGTCCATATAGGGAGTGTCCGCATACTGCATTGGTGTCTTGCCGCCCAAGGCCTCTATCGGCTCATCGGCCATACCGTCTCCCAAGATGATGATACTTTTCATAATTCTCTTCTAATAATTGTCAATTGTCAATTATCAATTGTTTAACGGATGTTAGCGATCGAAATAATATCGGCGAAGACTCCAGCCGCCGTGACATCGGCCCCGGCTCCATAGCCTTTGATGATCATAGGATACTCGTGGTATCGTTCGGTAGAGATCATGATGATGTTGTTGCTGCCCTCCAGTTCGTAGAACGGGTGGTGGGCATCCACTTCCTGCAAACCGACTTCGCATGCCCCGTTTTCCATCTTGGCGACGAAGCGGAAACGCTTGTCTTCCGCTTCCAACTGCTGGCGCTTCTCTTCGAACCGGGCATCTAGGCCCTGTATGTTACGCCAAAAATCGTCCAGCGAGCCTTCAAAATAGCTTTCGGGAATGAAAAGGTTGCGTTTCACATCTTCCTGTTCTACTTTGTATCCGGCTTCACGTGCCAGGATTACCAGCTTGCGGATCACGTCTTTCCCGCTCAGGTCGATGCGGGGGTCCGGTTCGGAATATCCTTCTTCTTTAGCCATCATGATCGCTTTGCTGAAAGGAATGTCCGCACTCAACGTATTGAAGATATAGTTGAGCGTTCCGGAAAGGACTGCCTCCAGTTTCAGGATATGGTCGCCGCTGTTGATCAGGTCGTTCATCGTGTTGATGATCGGCAGTCCGGCCCCTACGTTCGTTTCGAACAGGAACTTGATGCCGCGGTGACGGGCTGTTTCTTTCAGTTTGATATAGTTTTCGTATGAAGAGGATGCAGCGATCTTGTTTGCCGCAACGACCGATACGTTATTGTTCAGTAATTCTTCGTACAGATCGGAGACCGCCTGGTTGGCCGTGCAGTCCACGAACACCGAGTTAAAGATATTCATCTTCAGGATTTCTTCTTTCAGATGTTCGGGCGAACTTTCCTGTCCGTTCTTTTTCAGTTCGTCAATACAGGTTTCCAGGTTCAACCCTTCGCGGCAGAAAATGGCATGCTTGCTGTTAGCTATGCCGACCACATTCAGTTTCAGCCCGTTCTGCTGCATCAGTTTCGGTTGCTGGATGCGGATCTGTTCCAACAGGTTGCCTCCGACCGTACCGACACCCGCTATGAAAAGGTTTAACACTTTGTATTGGGAAAGAAAAAAAGAGTCGTGGATAGAGTTCAATGCCTTGCGCAGGTATTTCAGCTTGATGACGAAAGAAATGTTCGTTTCGGAAGCCCCCTGTGCGCAGGCGATTACGCTGATACCTGCGCTGCCCAGTGTTCCGAACAACTTGCCGGCGATACCCGGAGTACGTTTCATGTTTTCGCCTACGATAGCGACAGTGGCCAGATCCTTTTCTGCTACCGTGTCGCTCATATCACCCTGGGCGCGTTCGAGTGCGAATTCTTCGTCCAATACTCTAACTGCCAGGTCTGCATCTGCATTCCGGACGGCAAATGTCGTATTGTTTTCCGAGCTGGCCTGTGATACCATAAACACGCTGATGCCATTCTTTGCCAATGTCTTGAAAATACGATAGTTGACGCCGATAACACCCACCATGCCCAGACCTTGCACCGTGATCAGGCACGTGTCGTTGATGGAGGAAATACCTTTGATCATCGCCTTGCTGTCATCCTGCACCCGTTCTTTGGAGATATAAGTGCCCCTTGCAGTCGGGTTGAAGGTATTCAGGATGCGGATCGGTATGTTTTTGTGATAAACCGGATAGATCGTCGGAGGATAAATCACTTTCGCTCCGAAGTTGCATAATTCCATCGCTTCCGTGAATGTCAGCCGGTCGATGACATAAGCCGAACTGATCACGCGCGGATCGGCCGTCATGAAGCCGTCCACATCCGTCCAGATCTCCAGCCTGCGGGCATTAAGTGCTGTTGCCAGGATAGAGGCCGTATAGTCGGAGCCTCCGCGTCCGAGGTTAGTCACTTCTCCTTCCTTGCTGGAAGATATAAAGCCGGGAACCAGCGATACTTTAGGCAGCGGGTCGAATGTTTCTTCGATCAGGCGGTTTGTCAATTCGAAATCGACGATATGCTTGTTGAACTGTTTGACCGTTTTGATGAATTTGCGCGAGTCGAACAGTTTGGCCTCGTTTATCACGTTCGAAACGATCAGAGAGGAGATACGTTCGCCGTAGCTGACGATCGTGTCGGAAGTTTTGGCCGACAAGTCGTTGATGAGGTACACACCTTTGTAAATATTACCCAGTTCGTCGAGCAAAGCCATCACTTGCTTCTGCACTTCGATCCGTTTTGTTTTGTCGGGGATAACACCTTGTATGACGTCGAGATGGCGGGCTACGATTTCGGAAAACTCTCTTTCATAAGCTACGTCTCCGTTCGTCGCCATCGAGGCTGTCTTCAGCAGTTTGTCCGTGATCCCTCCTAAGGCGGATACTACGACGATTACAGGCTCTTCAATGGCCTCTACTATCTTCTTTACACTCAGGATGCTATCCACGGAACCTACGGATGTTCCGCCGAATTTCAATACTTTCATCGATATGTATTTATTTAGTTGACAATCGGTAATCGACAATTGGCAGTTTAAAAACAAAACTGCATGCCGGTTTGAGAATGTCAGTTATTTACTGATTATTGATTGATTTGAAAAAAAGAAACGCAAGTGCAATGTGAGAATTGCAACAACGCGGGACGTGGTCTCCGCATTTGTCTATTTGTATATGCTAAACCCCCCAAGGGGTCATTGTCAGTGCCCAGGTATGATATGTGAAACCTGTTAATGTCATTTGCGATTTTCCTTGTGTTTATATTTACGTCGGCAATATTACGCATTATTTTTCAAATGCAAGCATTTTTTTGCCTGAAAGTTGAAATTTGACAGAAAAAAGTTCGATATCACGCCAAAAAGAAGGACGTAGTTCTAACAGGACTTGGCGGGACGATGTTTTAGCCGGTTTTCCTGGCCATCGGAACGGAAGATTATAAAACCATCCTACTTGCATGAGGGTATAGATTCGGTAGAAAAAAAGCCTGGAAAAAGCTTTCCTGATGGTCTTGTTATTTTACAATCTGAATATTTTTTAGCCTTTCCGATTAAAAAATATATTATTTTAGTTTGATTAATTATAAATTTAATATATTTGCATCTATTAGTGTGTCGAATACAATGTCCTGTTAGAACTACGTCCTTTGATTGAGGATCATTATGCTTTCTATACCTTAAATTAAAAGGAAACGTTTTTATAGGCCAATGTGGTTATACTTGAATGTATCATTTAAATCTATTGATTATGAAAAGGTTCTTTTGGGTTCTTTTTGTGATGTCCTTATGGGGACATTTGCTGATGGCGCAGGAAAAGGCTGTGTCAGGTATCGTAGTTTCTACCGAAGACGGCTTGCCGATGATCGGGGTGGCTGTCGTAGACAAGCAGACGATGAATGGCGTAACCACCAACGAAAAAGGAGAGTTTTCGATGACCGTTTCTCCTCGTACGAAAACACTGCATCTCTCTTACTTGGGATATAAGACAAAGGAAGTCACCATTTCCGGCCGTAGCATGAAGATCGAAATGGAGCCGGACATGGTAGCTATCGACGAGGTGATGGTTGTTGCTTATGGTACAGGAAAGAAGTCGACCTTTACAGGATCGGCCAGCGTGGTCAAAAAAGAATCGCTGGAGAAGATCAAAGCATCCAATGTAACCCAGGCTTTGCAAGGGCAAAGCAGCGGTGTGCAGGTGTTGAACAATTCCGGTGAGCCGGGCGAAGATGCGACGATCATGATCCGTGGTATCGGTTCCATGAACGCATCCAGCTCTCCGCTTTATGTGGTCGACGGAACGGCTTATGACGGATACCTGAATGCTATCAACCCGAACGACATCGAGTCCATGACTATTCTGAAAGATGCCTCGGCCACCGCTTTGTACGGCTCTCGCGCAGCCAATGGGGTCGTGATGATCACAACGCGTAAGGGCGCAAGCGAGAAAGGGCAGATCAATTTCCGTTCAACTTGGGGATTCTCCAGTTTGGCTGTAGGGTTGCCGGATCAACTGTCACCAGACCAACTATCGCAATTGACTTGGCGTGCTTTGTATAATGGCTATCTGGATTCAGGTTATCGGGACGAAGATTCCCGTTCCTATGCGTCTTATTATGTGATGGGTGAGTTCGGTAATAACCCTTATAACATTGATATGCCGGTCGGGACAGATGGGAAGATGGATCCCGATGCCAAGTTGAATTATTGGGGAGATTGGAGAAACGCTTTGTTGAAATCCCGTCTGCGTCAGGAATATACGATAGACTTCAGTGGTAAGAATAAAAAAGCCGACTACTTTATATCAGCCGGTTACCTGAACGATAAAGGTGTATTTTCTATCCAGCGTTTCGAACGCTATTCAACACGGGCAAACTTGAATTATAATGTAAACAAATGGTTGAAGGTCGGAACCAACATCAGTTTGTCTCATAGCGTGCGCGAAGGGTCTGCCAGTGATCAGACTGTATGGCTTTTGCGTACGATGCCGACAGTGTATCCTATTTATGAATGGGACAGTGCGACGAATGCCTACAGATTGGACAAGAACGGCAATCGTATTTTTGACTACGGAAACTACCGTACATCCTGGAGTGGGACTAACCCGTTGGCTGATGATACCTATAACAAGTCTCCTTGGACACATGACGATGTTTCCAATCGTACCTATTTTGAAATAACATTCATCCCGGGATTGAAGTGGCGTACCAATTTCAGCGTGGATTTTTATCAGTATAATTATGATGGCTATGTAAACAGCGAATATGGCTTTGCTGCCGGTTATAAAGGTTCAGCCTATAAGGAAAGTGACCGGAATCTTTCTTATACGATCAACAACCTGGTGACTTATGAGAAATCTTTCGGGGATCATTCTTTGTCCGTTTTATTGGGACAGGAAGCCTATGCTTTGGAATATAAGTTGTTATCTGCCGAAAAGCAGGGATTTCCTTTTCCTGGTGTTACGGAGATCGGTTCGGCAGCCGTGATGAGCAGCATGAATTCTTACACCGACAAATACCGTCTGTTAAGCTGGTTGAGCCGTGTCGAATATGATTATAAAGACCGTTATTACATTTCCGGTAGCTTCCGTACGGACGGCTCTTCCCGTTTTCATCCCGATAATCGTTGGGGGCAATTCTGGTCTTTAGGTGGTTCATGGAGAATATCCAATGAAGAATTCATGAAACCTTATAGTTCCTGGTTGGATAATTTGAAACTGAAAGCCAGTTATGGTGCTGTCGGTAATGATAACTTGGGGACTTATTATGCTTATCAAGGTTTGTATGCGACAGGCATGAACAACTACCGGGATCCAGGTGTTATGGTCAGCCGTTTGTCAAACAAGGATTTGAAATGGGAGACGAATTTGCAGTTCAATGTCGGGTTGGATTTTGCCGTGTTCAATAAGCTGAGCGGTAGTGTCGAGTGGTTCAGCCGTAAGTCTAAAGACCTGTTGTTTACATTGCCGATGGCTCCGTCTACCGGCATGAGCGGTATTGACCGTAATATCGGTGACGTTAAGAACCAGGGTGTCGAATTCTCTTTGAATTATGCTGCCATATCCAATAAAGATTTTAAATGGACCATCGATTTGAACGGGACATCTTATAAGAACCGTATAACCAAGTTGCCGCAGGCCGAAGTCAATGCCGGTGTCTTCAAATGGCGTGAAGGTGAATCCCGCTATAATTTCTGGGGAATCGAGTATGCAGGTGTGAACCCTGAAACCGGAAACGACCAATATTGGAAAACGATTTACGAAACAAACGACAAAGGAGAAAAAGTCGTGAAGGAACGGGTAAAGACCGAAAATTATAATGAGGTGACAAGCGACAGCCAGCAGAAATATCTGGGCGATGCCATTCCAAAATTGTTTGGAGGCTTTACCAATAACTTCTCATATAAAGGCATCGACCTTTCTTTCATGATCTATTACAGTATCGGCGGCAAGCTGTATGACAGCGACTATGCGCAATCCATGTATTACCGGAGAGGCTATAGCATGCACCCGGATATGTTGGATTCTTGGACTCCTGAAAATCCGAATGCCGAGTTCCCTCGCTTGACCACCTACTATAATTATGCGAATTATATGAGTTCCTATACTTCCAAATTTATTTTCAACAACTCTTTTGCGAGGTTGAGGAATATGACGTTGGGATACACGTTGCCTAAAAATTTCACGAAGAAGTTCCAGGTCAATTCATTACGCTTGTTCGTCCAGGGGGATAACTTGGTTACGATTGGTAGTGCAGCCCGTCGTGGTACGGACCCGGAACAAAGCATATCCGGAACGACCGCCAACCGGTTCCCGGTGACGAAGTCCGTTTCATTCGGTCTGCAACTTAATTTGTAAGAAGTCTAATTAAATAAATGATGAAGAATATGAAATCAAAGAACTATATATTGTCGGTTTTGGCTATAGGTCTCATGACGGGAAGTATGGTTTCCTGTAGTGATTTTTTGGATACGAAACCATCGACATCTGTCGATGATACGGATGTCTTTCAAACAACTTCCGGCGCACAGTCTGCTTTGAATGGTTGTTACTATCAAATGCGTGCCTATGGTAGCGGGGGAGCTAACCGGGGTGACGACTACGGTATACCTTCTATCCAGATGATTTCGGACATGTGCGGTGAAGATGTGATGAATAATGGTAGTGGATGGTATTTATATAACTATAATTATTGGGGAGAAACTCAAGCTAATATATTCCGTACAGATCAGTTGTGGACCTTCCATTACCGGTTGGTCAATAACTTGAATTCCGTAATCACTTATGTCGATGATTCGGAAGGCGAAGATATGGATAAGCAATATATCAAAGGGCAGGCTTTGGCTTTGCGCGGATGGGCCTATTTCGATTTGGCCCGCTTGTATCAGCAGACTTATGCTATCGCAAAGGACATGCCGGGAGTTCCTATTTATACGGAACCGACTGTAGACGGTACACAAGGTAAACCGCGTGGAACGTTGGAAGAAACCTATCAGCAGATCTTGTCAGACCTGACGACTGCCGAATCGATGTTGGAGGGCTTTGTTCGTAGTTCCAGCTATCCGAACGTGTTTGACCAAACGGTTGTACAAGGTGTTTTGTCTCAAGTCTATCAAGTAATGAATAACTGGGCGAAATCGGAAGAATATGCTAAAAAGGTGCTGGCGGTTTATCCTTTGACGACTGCAGAAGAGTATGCAAATGGATTTAATGACCATCTTACCAAATCTTGGATTTGGGGAATTAAACAGACGGAAGAGCAGAATATGGGCGACTATTCTCCTTTTGCTATGTGGTACAACGGTGATCGTAAATGTTGGACTTTTGCAGGCTTTATCCTCTCTGATCAGTTTGTGGATTTGTTTGACGAAGATGATATTCGCTTCAAACAGTTCGAGAATTGGTCTACGGGTTCTGGCCAGACGAAAAAAGAATTCTGGATTTCTCATAAGTTCAGGGATAATGAGGACTGCCGCGGATCGATGGTTGTCATGCGTTCCGACGAAATGTTGCTGAATGCGGCGGAAGCTTGTGCGCACCAGGGAAAAGATACGGAAGCGAAAGCGCTATTGTGGCAGCTTCAGGACTTGCGTAATGCCAAGCGTACGGAAGCAAGTGGCGATGAACTGATCGAAGCTATTTTAAAAGAAAGAAGAAAAGAACTCTATGGAGAAGGTTTTTCTTTGTTTGATATGCTTCGGACGCAGAAGGGCCTGGAACGAACCGGTAACCATATGGACTGGGGGGGCTTGATCACGTTGCCCGCCAAATCATGGCGTTTCATCTTCCAGTTGCCGGGAGCCGAAATGAAGAACAACAAATCTTTAGTCGATGAAATCTGGCCGGCCGGTGACCAGAATCCGTTTGACGGGGTCTATGAACCGTGAGATTTTGGGCGGTATGTCGGAGCTACCTCCTTCTTGGTCAAAGCGATGACATACATAGTCGATGATTAAAGGAGGATTTGTATTCCCATGATCACCGGCCTACATTTGCAGGAACGCAGGCCGCCGTTTATAGGAACGCAGGCTGGTGATTGCAGGAACGTCGGGAGACATTCCTTACGGGATTTGACACAATTGGCACATTTGACATCGGTTTGCTAAACTATATATAGGTAATAATATATATTCAGGTATATATATACCTACATAGGTATATTAAATAATTAATTATTTATCTCGCGTATATATATTTCTACAACCCCATGTCAAATGTGCCAAATGTGTCATCGTTTCCCTTTCTCCATGTCTTCCCGGCTTTTGCTCTGTGTCACGAGATAAACACCTGTGAAGACCAAGACAGCCGACAGGACTTTCTGCCAGGAAAGGGTGTCCTGGCCGATCATGACGGCAATGAACGAGGCGACGATCGGCTGCACGTAGTTGTACATGCTGACTGTTGTCGGGCGGATTCTCTTCAACGACATCGGGATGAGCAGGTAGGGGAGGAACGTCGCCCCGAAGAGGACGTAGAAGATCGCGCCCAGTTCCGTGAAGTCCCAAACCTCCCGGTGGAAAGCGGGAGCGTCGAGCACATGCCGGAAGGTGAAGGGGACCAGCGTCAGTGTCGTGAAGAGGAACATCCATTTCATCATCGTGACGGATGAGTACTTGAGTGTTAGTGGCTTGGATACTACCAAATAGATCGAGTACATGAATCCGCTAACCGTAATCAAGAGGTTTCCCCCTAGACTGCTCGCTTGATTGGAACCTTGCGTGGATTGTAGTATTAAGGAGATCGCCCCGCATATACCAAGCAGTACCCCGAACGTTTTCATCCGTGTGATAGGTTCCTTTAGGATCAGGGCCGCCAAGATCATGACAAAGATGGGGACGGCGGTCGCTATGATGGAAGCGTCTACCGGCGACGTGGTATTCAATCCCCAGATAAACAGCCCTTGGTTCAAGCCTACTCCGCAAAGGGCGCAAAGGCATAGAAGTCCCAAGTCTTTCAACGGCACTTTCTCATAGGGAACGAATAGGGAGGTGATCCAGAACATCACGCAAGCGAAGCTCATCCGCATACTGGTTAACGCCTCGGGTTGCACATGCTCGGGGAGTAGATATTTGGATACGGGCATATTAATGGCGAACAGGATGTTGGCCGCTAAAATAAGGAGATGCCCTTTTAGCTTTTCTTGATTCATCATGAGTACGATCCTAGATTGGTATAATATAATGTATATAGGCTTATGTTTTGGTGAGCAAAGGTCTTACTTTTTTTTGTAAATAAGAAATGATCCGTTAGTAAAGTGTTTTACATACGGATCATTGTCTGTTTAGTCAAGGAAGCATCCCGTTTTTATTACGATGAAACGGCCGCTCCCCCCATGATATCCAGCAATTCGTTGGTGATGGCTTGCTGGCGGGTTTTATTATATTGCAAAGTTAATTGTTGGATTAAATCGTTCGCATTGTCGTTGGCGGTCTGCATAGCCATCATACGGGCGGCGTGCTCGGCGGTCGAGGTGTCGAGTAGGATCGTATAGATGGTTAGGTTCAGCAATTTCGGGAAAAGCCGGTTACGCAACTCTTCCGCCGAGGGCTCAAGGATGTAGTCGGTGGCCGTTTCCGCCGCTTCCGTATCCGAGAGGGAAAGGGGAAGATACGTCTTGTGGGTTACGACTTGTGTCGCCATGTTCTTGAAATGGTGATACAGTAATTCCACCCGGTCCGCTTTACCCGTGACGAACAGCTCCATGAGACGGTTCGCCAAGGATACGGCGCTTTCATAAGACGGCTTTTCGCCGATCGTGACGAAATCAGTGTCGAAGCTATACCCCGCTTTATGAAGCTCATCCGCTATTTTCTTGCCGATAGGGTAGAGGCCTACCTCTATTTGCTGGTTCTTATAAGTCTGGATCGTGGCGGATAACTCTTTCCATATATTGGCATTGAATGTCCCGCATAAACCCGTGCTCGAGGCGAATACGGCGATAGCCACCTTGCTCACCTTACGCTGTTCGGTGTAAGGTGAGTCTAGGTCGCATTCCGCCGAAAGAAGACCGTTTAAGATAGCGGATAGTTTATTAGCATATGTAAGTGTGTGCTCGGTTTGCGTCTGGGCATGATGAAACTTGGCCGACGATACCATTTTCATGGCGGCGGTGATCTTCTGCGTACTCCGTATAGAGGCGATCCGGACTTTTATTTCTTTCAATGAACCCATAGCTCCTTCGCTGTTTTTTCCAATATGCCTCGTATCTCATCATTGATAACGCCGGTCTTTAAGACATCCAGTACGTCCCGTTGATGAGAAGTCCGTAATTCTTGCAAGAACCTTGCCTCGAACTCATGCACCTTGTCCAATGGAACCTCTTTCAGCAGACCTTGCGTTCCGCAATAAAGGATCGAGATTTGCTCTTCCACCGGCATCGGGCTATATTGAGGCTGTATCAGTAACTGGGTATTCTTCTGCCCCTTATCGATCGTGAAAGCGGTGACGGCATCCATCTCGCCCCCGAACTTGGAAAATGATTCCAATTCACGGAACTGAGCCTGATCGATTTTCAAGGTACCCGCTACCTTTTTCATCGCCTTTAATTGTGCGTTACCGCCTACACGGGAAACGGAGATTCCGACATTGATAGCCGGGCGGTTCCCTTGGTTGAATAAATCGGTCTCAAGGAATATCTGTCCGTCGGTGATAGAGATCACGTTGGTCGGGATATAAGCCGATACGTCTCCCGCCTGAGTCTCGATGATCGGTAAAGCGGTCAAGGAGCCACCGCCTTTCACCTTGTCTCTCATGCTTTCGGGGAGATCGTTCATCTCACGGGCTACCTCCGGCTGGTTGATGATCTTGGCGGCACGTTCCAATAGGCGGGAGTGCAGGTAAAAGATATCACCCGGGTACGCCTCACGCCCGGAAGGGCGGCGAAGGATTAAGGAAACCTCACGGTAGGCGACCGCTTGCTTGGACAGATCGTCGTAGACCACCAAGGCGTGTCGTCCGCTATCCCGGAAGTACTCTCCGATGGCCGCTCCGGCGAACGGGGCGAAATATTGCATGGCTGCCGGATCGGATGCTGTCGCGCTGACAACGATCGTATAGTCCATCGCGCCTTTTTCTTGCAACGTGTTGACAAGCGAGGCGACGGTAGAACCCTTCTGTCCGATTGCTACATAGATGCAGTAGACCGGATTTCCTGCTTCGTAGCTGCTGCGTTGGTTGATGATCGTGTCGATGGCGACGGCGGTCTTCCCACACTGGCGGTCGCCAATGATGAGTTCGCGCTGTCCGCGTCCGATCGGGATCATCGCATCGACAGCCTTGATACCGGTCTGTAACGGTTCATTGACGGGCTGGCGGAAGATAACCCCCGGCGCCTTGCGTTCGAGTGGCATCTCGCAGGTCTCTCCCGTGATTTCCCCTTTTCCGTCGATAGGGTTTCCGAGCGGGTCGATCACACGTCCGATCATACCTTCGCTGACATTGATGGAGGCAATACGTCCTGTGCGTTTGACGATGTCGCCTTCCTTTACCTGGTCTGTTGGTCCCAGCAGGACAGCTCCCACGTTGTCCTCTTCCAGGTTCATCACGATCGCTTCCATCCCGTTGTCGAACTGCAGGAGTTCGTTAGCCTCGGCATTGTCGAGACCGTAAATCCGGGCTACGCCATCGCTCACCTGGAGCACCGTACCTACTTCTTCCGTCCGGATACCGGTACTGATCCCTTCCAATTGCTGGCGCAGGATGGCGGAAACTTCACTCACTTTTATCTGATCTGTCATACTTCTTTCTGTTTTTATCTGTTTTCGAGTAACCGGCTACGGATATCCCGTAGCTGTGTCGCATAGCTGGCATCTATCCGGTAGTTCCCGATACGCAGAAACCGCCGATCAGTTCCGGTTGTACGATGCCGGAGAATTCGATGGTGCTGCCTGTCTCTTCCTTCAGCTTGTTCTGGAGATGTACTTTCACTTCCTCGCTTACCGGAACTGCGGTACTGAACTGCACGCGGGTGATGCGTTTGTCTTTCCGGTACAGGTGGATATAGATATGCGCCATGAAGAGCAGGAGGCTTTCCCGTTTATGTTCCAGTACGAGGTGCATGAAACGTTCATACAAGTCGGAGACCTCTATGCCGCCTGCCGCTGTCAGCAGCTTGAGCTTTTCCTCTGCCGGGAGGATCGGATTGCCAAGGGCGACCCGCAGTCCGGGTTCGAGCGAGAAGCTGTCTGCCAGCATCTTCATATCATCGTATACCCGCGTTTCCAGTCCTTTCTCCTTCGCTAAGGAGAAAAGGGCTTTCGCATACCGGGAAGAGATTGTTCCTATATCCATACGTTACGATTTACAAAACGATACCTCATCCAACAGCCGGTCGATGATTTGTTGTTGTTCCTTGTCGCGGCTGATCTTTTCTTTCATCCCCTTCTCTGCTATGGCGATCGAAAGGTCGGCAATCTCGGAACGGACCTCGCGGATTGCTTTCTCCTTCTCTTCGCGGATACGTCGGGCTGCCTCTTCCACCTGCAAACGAGTTTCGGCGGCAGCTTTCCGGTGAGCTTCGTCGATGATTTGTTCCTTTTCGGCAAAGGCTTCTTTCAGGATGGCATTCTGTTTTTCCTTTGCTTCGGCAAGTATCCGGGCCCCTTCGGCCTGGATATTGGCAAGCTGTTCATTCGCCTGGCGAGCCGTTTCAAGAGAGTTGTCGATGTAGGCTTTCCGTTGTTCCACTGCCTTGATGATGACAGGAAATCCGTATTTGGAAAGGATGACAAAGACAATTCCGAATGAAACGATCATCCAGAACAGAAGTCCCGAATCCGGTGTTAATAATGACATAACCTGTTACTTTTTATTGGAACAAAGCCAGGAAACATACCACGATGGCAAACAACGCCACACCTTCAACCAGAGCTCCCATGATCAACATCGAGGTACGGATCTCGCCCGCTGCAGAAGGCTGGCGGCCGATTGCTTCGACAGCTCCTTTTCCGATCAGACCGATACCTATACCTGCACCGATAGCGGCAAATCCCGCTCCGATTGTTGCTCCCATCTTCGCTATGCCCATTCCGGCAGCTGCTTGTAATAAAATAGTCGATAACATTGTGCTTTAAACTTTAAATTAGTAACCTAATATATTTAATCTTTAACCTTAGCCAGTCCGATATAATTAGCTGACAATAATGTGAATATATATGCTTGCAGACAAGCCACCAGCAATTCCAGACAGTTCATGAACGCGCAGAACAGCACCGAAACGATCGTCATTCCGAAATTCACCAACAACCCCATCGATACTGTGATAAAGATCAGGCAGGTGAGGGCGAGGATGATCGTATGTCCTGCCATGATATTGGCAAACAGACGGATCATCAAGGCAAACGGCTTGGTGAATACGCCGAAAAACTCGACAAAAGGCATGATTGGCAACGGCAGTTTCAGATAGATCGGTGCTTTCGGCCAAAATATCTCTTTCCAGTATTCCTTTGTCGCAAACAGGTTGACAGCGATAAACGTACATCCCGCCAAGACGGCCGTGACCGCAATGTTGCCGGTGATGTTGGCCCCTCCCGGAAAGACCGGGATGATTCCGATCAGATTGTTGATCAGGATAAAGAAGAAGACCGTCAGCAGATAAGAGGAAAACGGCCTGTACTCTTCTTTGCCGATCGACTCCTTGATGACGCCGTCCTGTATGTAGGAAATAATCATTTCCATCAGGCCGGTAAACCCGCTCGGAACCTGGTTCGGATGTCTCTTGTACCAATGGGCGGTCCGTAGAACTACGAACAGCAGGATGCCGCAACTCAGGAACAGGCCGCAAACATTCTTGGTCAGCGACAAGTCGACCGGGCGCACTTCTTCTCCGCGGCTGTTCTTTTCCACCACCTTGCCGGCGTGTTCGCCTTCTGTAGCGATATAATAGTTGTGATGCGCTTGGCCGTGATGTAAATGGTGGGAGAGGAACATGTCCCATCCACGCTCTTCACTTTTGACCAATATCGGCAGAGAGATGGCGATCTCCTTTCCGTTCCATTCGGTAATATGCCAGGTGTAAGCGTCTTGGATATGCGAAAAGACAATATCCTGGACATCGATGCCTTCCTTTTTGGAATCAGCATGAGCCGGGGCCAGAAAACAGAGCCACATCAGCAATACTATCCATATCAACCTGTTATTTTTGATATTGTTCATCATTTTCCTTTTTCTCTCTTTTCATTCTTTTCTTCTCGAACAAATAAACCGTATACGTTTCCAATCCCAAATAGATAAAATAGAAAAGCATCAGGGTGAAGCCGAACATTCTCAAATTTTCTCTGACCAGTGCGGCATAAAGCCACAGGAAAACAACGGCAAGGGTGAACTTGCAGAAACGGACTACCATGAAAGCGGTAATCGTCACATCGCCGTTTTTTCTTTTCTTCCGGTCAAGTATATAGGTCATCACAATTGCCATCACCCAGTAAAAGATCGGAATGGAAGGATACCATTTGAAATAATGATCCGGCCAGATCGTGTATAATAATCCTCCTAACGTCACACCGATGGCTGCATTGATAAATGTAATCAATCCCATCAGCTTTAATTTTAACCATCCAGTCATGTCGTCGTATATACTTTTATTATTCGATGCAAACAGATATGTAATCATCCTTAACCTCTACGAATCCGCTCTTGATAGCCTGTTCGCCTTTTTTGCCATCGTGTTCATATTGGATGGTTCCCTGTCGGAGGGTGGCTATCAGCGGGGCATGATGGGGGAGGATATCAAATGAACCGGCCATGCCCGGAAAGGAAACACGCTCTGCTTCGCCTTCGAAAAGAATGCCGTCCGGTGATACAATTTCCAATTTCATATCCATTTTTAATTTGCTTGTTCTGCCAATCGCTTTGCTTTTTCCATTACGTCCTCGATCGTGCCTACGTTCAAGAAAGCCTGTTCGGGGATCTCGTCCGTCTCTCCATCCATGATCATCTTGAATCCTCGGATCGTATCTTCGATGGAGACCATGACGCCCGGCACGCCGGTGAATTGTTCCGCCACGGAGAAGGGCTGGGACAGAAAACGTTGTACACGGCGGGCCCGGTTGACCGTTAGCCTGTCCTCGTCGGAAAGTTCTTCCATACCGAGGATGGATATGATATCTTGAAGTTCCTTGTTCCGTTGCAGGATTTGTTTTACCCGTTGCGCTGTGTCGTAATGCTCCTTGCCTACGATCAGCGGATCAAGGATGCGGGATGTAGATTCCAGCGGGTCTACGGCCGGATAGATACCGAGTTCCGTGATCTTGCGGCTGAGGACGGTTGTTGCGTCCAAGTGCGTAAAGGTAGTCGCCGGAGCCGGGTCCGTCAAGTCATCGGCAGGAACAT
>ENA-OPMG01000765-OPMG01000765.1-human-gut-metagenome-genome-assembly--contig:-NODE-765-length-22492-cov-5.811383_pt1 | contig 22492 bp, 20 predicted proteins | sample MGYA00241522_ERZ501741 | MGnify/ENA primary metagenome ERZ501741 (study PRJEB25962, sample SAMEA2042616) | human gut metagenome | biome: human gut; feature: human-associated habitat; material: faeces...
CATCATGGCCTTGGAGATACCCATAGCGTTGATCGGATAGGCCGCCTTGTCGGTGGACAGGCAGACAACACGCTTAACACCAGCGTCAATAGCGGCGTGGAGGACGTTGTCCGTGCCGATGATGTTGGTCTGAACAGCCTGCATCGGGAAGAACTCGCAGGACGGAACCTGCTTCAGAGCAGCCGCATGGAAAATGTAGTCAACACCCTGCATGGCGTCCTTGATAGACTGCGGATTGCGGACATCGCCGATGTAGAACTTGACCTTCTTGGCGGCCTCCGGGTGCTTAGCCTGGAGTTCATGACGCATATCGTCCTGCTTCTTTTCGTCGCGGGAGAAGATGCGGATTTCCTTGAGGTCAGAGTCAAGGAAGTGTTTCAGAACGGTAGAACCGAAAGAACCAGTACCACCAGTAATCATAAGGGTTGCGTTATCAAATGCTGACATTTTTATTTCCTCTCTTTTCTTTATTATTCATTAAAAAAGCTGAATTCTTGACGTGTTACTCTTAACACTTCAGATTTCATATCATCTTTATACGCTTTCATGTCATACGGTAACCTATTTTTCTTGCACTTATCTGCGTATTCTTTTGTTGTTTCAATGAAGTGGGCCGGTACCCCCCCCCAGACTTCTCCGGGCGGTACGGATCTAGTTACCACACTTCCAGCCGCCACAATAGAATTGGGACCAATTTCAACCCCTGGCAATATTGTTGCTCGCATACCAATAAAGCAGTTATCCCGTATTACGACAGGTGCAAATTTGAAAACATCTTTATATTCCTCTGTATCTCGAAATAAAAATGTTGCCGCATCGTGAGTGCTAAATTTAACATCAGCCGATAGAAGAACGTGATCTCCTATTTGGATAAGCCAAGGTTCACTGCCCCAACTAGGGTTACCAGTAAATCTGCATTCTTTTCCAACCTTGACGCCTAGTTTACGCGCATATTCAATTGGATTTCTCCGAGCCATTCTATCGGCTATTTTTGAAATAACACCCACTTTGCCTATCCTCCATATCGTAATTGACTCAAGCCTTCCATTTACCGGGTTGCAACTTTCCTTTAGGCTCTGTCCTTTTTCATATCCTTGTTTTGTTTCAGGTAATGAATGCCGTACACGGCCGTTGCAATGAAAATAACCGCCGCCACTGCATAACGTACAATCGCGTAATCATAAATCGAAATTGCAAAAAGCGAAACGATAAGTGTCATAATTGAAATTGCAAGAATCAGTTTGTTATCGTACACAAAATCGACTTCTTTTATATGCTTTTTAAATTCCCGATTTGCCCATATCGACAAAAGCAATGCCATAACAATGTAAGAAATCAGCGTTGTGTAAGCCGCAGCCATATAACCATATGCGTTAATCATGATATAGTTCAATACCACATTAAGCGCGGCTGCAATGGCAGATGACACCATAACCATCTTTGTTTTCTTAAGATATACCAGAATGTCCGAATACAGATTTGAAACTGCAATAAAGTAAACTCCACCGGCAATTGGAGGCATTATGTATATACCTTTGTAGTATTCTTCAGTCGCAAGAATTCGAACAATTTCCGGTGCAAGGTACACTAACAAAATAGCCACCAACGAATACATTCCAAGCATCGACATCGACAGTTTTTTAATCTTGCTTTTGGGATTCTCCATATTTTGATATAAATACGGTTCAAAAGAAGCATTGATTGCCGTCCAAACCATCAGTGAAAGCGAACTCACCGTATACAATGTGCTATAGACGCCAACAGCTGAATTACCAACCATTTTGCTAATCATAAGACGATCCGAAACACTCAAAATCTGAGAAGCAATCGAATAGCCAATCAGTGGCAAACTCAGTTGAAGTGAAAACTTCCAATATTTTGAAGAGTAAAAGCAACGCCCTTTCAGGAAAATGGAAAGCCAAATAACAAAAGCGACGCCATAGATAATTGAATAATTGGCAAAGAGCCGAACGCTTGCAATATCGGAAAATCCAATACTATTTGCATATAAAACAGCTGCAACCGCTAAGCCAGACGCCGCTACCGCCGAAAGCACTGTCATCGTACCTGATAGCTTATAGCGATATTCAAATCTCTGTCGCGAGAGCCAAAAATCTCTAGCTGGTGCAACAAGCAATCCTATCAGAAGCAATATCATCAGGTGTGTCGGAAGTCCTGTTATATTGTTCCAGAACGAGGGTGCAACAAAATAAAGAAGTGCCAGCCCAATTGCAACAATAGATGTTAGGGAGAGTACCGAAGATACATATTGATCGCGCTCTTTCTCAAACTCACGCAACGCAATAGAAAATCCACCCGACGTTAAAGCCAACGTTGAAACAACTGTTATCATTGAATACCACGAGCTGTATAAATTGACCACACCCACTTGATCTGTAGTCATAATTCTGGTAAAGATCGGGGTGGTAATAATAGCAAGTCCTCGTGTAAAAACAGTTGCAAACAAATATACTATTGCTGATTTAAACCCGACTGGTATTGAAATTTTTGATTTCTTTTTTTCCATAAATGAAGGCGGTCCCTCTCTTATTTTCTGAGTAGTATGTAATCATTGAATATTTGATACTGGTGGCAACACCCATAATAATACATCACGGTGCAGCCCAAGTTTTCATGATGCCATTTCTTATAATCCGGGTCAAAACAGATTGCGAGCTCACCTCTTTGACCAGTAAACACCAGCATATCATCGAGCTTTTGGAAATAATAACATGGCTCAGTTGCCTCATACACACATTCAAAGTGGTTTCTATTATCTATTGCATCAAGTTTTCCAACAAACACACCTATAGAACTTCTCGATATCCCACTAAGACTACTGTCATTGACTGCATTGCGCTCTAGCGTGTCATGATCTGACGCATAGATCAAATCTCCTGCGGAAGAATCATTCAGAATTGCGCCCATTGTTCTTTGAACAGAGTCATTTTTTGTATTAATTCTCCTGATGGTCAATTCTTCACTTGCGTCAGTAATAGAGTAAGTATCAGCTTTTTTCTGTTGCAGATACAAAAGCCATCCATTTGGATAGATTTCTCCCGTACCAATGATCCACCCATCTTTTAAGGTATTGATATGGTGGATGTGTCTACAAGGCAAGGTTGGCTTTGCACTGGAAACCAATTCATATAGTTCAAAGCTATGATCATCAACCACTTTAACCTTAAATTGGAAGCCATTTCTATTTCCGTTCTCATCTACTCCATCTGCAAGCATCCAGTCAATCGCATGAGGTTTGATTTTCTTGCTGCACAGTGCAATAATATTTCCCGTTGTAAGGCCGTGTGGTGTTTGTGTAATAACTTTTACTGTATCGCCTTTTTGTAATTGCGACACCATACCTGATTCATTCCATTTGAATCGTGTCCTTACAGTCCCATCCACCGTTTCAGGCAAAAGCACTGTTCTCTTACAGATAGTTATATTGCTATCAGTGCAATCTACATCACCCTCTATCCTTATTTTATTTCCAAAGTTTGTTCCCCAAGCGTTACTATGACCCTGTTGAAATTCATACTCGCCTATGTCACTAAACTCGTATTTACAATACCACTGTCTTCCGCCGTCACTGGACGCAAAAATACAAACTCTGACCCCTTCTTCAACATTGGAACAGTATGTCCCAATCAGGTTCATTTTGTCATTTCTGGTTCCTGTTCCAATAAAGCGAAAGGCATTAGCCTGGAGTGTCTGTGAGTATCGGTAGAAACGCGAACACAGTTTCGCCTCGCCCCCAATAGACACTTCCTTGCTCTTTCCAAATCCACCATTTCCATATGTATCGTGGTAGCTTGAATCTGAATTTACACAAGGTGTATAAGAATAGCAGCGGTTTGGTAGCCCCGGATAATAGCATTCACATTCCGAAACATTATTATGAGGTGCTGGATGTTTTCTCCCCGGCAGATCCCAAACAACACTTTCTTCAAATTTGATACTATCTCCAGATTTTGAAAAGCCTTCACAGGTTTTATTTCTTGCCGGCTTGTTATGATAAATTTGGCCTTTATCAGTAAAAATGCAAAGTCGAACATCTTTAACATAGATGTCCTGTTTTACAACACGCATATACGGAAGCAAAAGGCACTGCATAAAATTGCTGCCTTGAATCAAACCGGGAAAGTTTCTATCACACAGTTCAATGCGATAATTAAGAAAAGGGGCTCGGACATTTGGAATGTAAATCAACGTGTTCCCTCTTCGCTTTACCACAATATCGCCATATGCCGCGACCACAGAAGCTGCCTTCACTGGGTGTTCAAATACTGCATACTCTTCTGTGTCAATAATTCTTTTATAGCCCAGAAAACTGCGCGGGTTTGATTTCATCGCACATCTTGTACCAATTAGTTTTGCGGCATTTTCTTTTGTCAACTTTGCAGTAATCATCTTCCTCCTCCTTCCGTACACTGTATCAATCACGGTTTCATATTGACAGCTCTATCCAAAACGCCAGTGTACAACTCACCAACAAAAAGCTGCTTTGCCGTCTCTATTGCGTGTTGTTTCATAGCATCAATCGAACCTTCATCCAATAAAAAAATTCGTTCAATGGCCTTCATAATGGATACAGAATCGCATCCTTCAATTTTTACACCGTTGAAACCATCTTTAATGATTTCATCAGCACCACCAACTGCATTACATAGAACAGGAATTCCTAGTGATAGACTCTCAGAAAGCTTCGTAGAAAAACCTGCTTTTGCATACCGAAGATTCTCTCGAAAGAGAATGCTGAAGTCTGCTTTTTCAATCACCTTCACGCATTCCTCATGAGGAACACGACCATACGCGATGATGCCAATTTTCTCCGGATCATCGATTTGCAAAAGCGTTTTAACCTGCTCTTTTGTCACCCCAACGATATCCGCAACAACCCTTACTTGGTCATTGTTTATGTCCTTGATTGCGATTAGATACGGAAGAATCAAGTCCTTTTGCGCCGGCGACCCTGCATATACCAAATGGCGAACTCCATGGATTGTCGGCACAATTTCAGATTTGACACAGTTCATAATAGGCGGTATCTCAATCACATTTTTACAGCCATGGGACTGATAGTATGCTGTAAGATAAGGACTAATGGATATGACGTAATCCAACTTGGAATCCATGTTTCGGATACGATAATCCACGTTTTTAGCAACTACATAGTTCCACTTTTTTGATCGTGATAGCTCATACCATTCTGTTACGTCTGCGCCAACCGTAATCCCGCGTGGGTGGCAAAAAGCAATTATCTTTTTAGTCAGCCTCTCTTTTTCATTATAGACAATGACGGTATCCGGCTTTTCGGCAACAATCGTATCTTTAATTACACAGAAATCAGCACAACCACAAAATATGTTTTCTACATTCTTAATTTTCGACTTTGATTGTTCCTTTAAAATATAGCGGAATCCATCATACTCAATTTCGTCTTGCTTTCCAGGTGTCGGCTGACTTAAGCATAAAAAGATGACCTCATTGCCTGCTTCACGTAATACCTTGGCAATTTGGTATACCCTTATTCCCGCTGCCGTCTCAGGTAATCCCGACCAACCAATATATAAAACTTTACTCATCTGCATATCCTCCGTGATCATTCAGCGATAGAATATGCCCCATATAAAGCATTATCAATGCTTGTTTTAGGTCACAATACACAACATTAAAAATCGACAGTCCACCCAATGCCATAAACCAGCAGAGAATTGGCAGCAATGAAATCATCTTCTTCGAACACTTTTTTAATGCACAAATAAATGCCGCCAGTTGTGGTCCAAGCCACATTAGCATAAAAATCGCACCGTAATGAAACGAAATAAAAAGATACTGATTATCGATATTAGCAATGTTTCCTTGCGCAGAATCGTAGTACACTGCGGTTGCACCATTACCGAAGATCCATCCCAGCAGCGATGACGCCTTAGCAATTTCTGCATACTGATGGCTTCTGCTGTTTTGTCCAAGTTTGTTGTAAAGCAATGTCATGCTGCTAGGAAAATAGGCATTCAATATTTGTAAAACTACATAGCCCATTAAAACGAGTAATATTAGTCTAAAAATTTTACTTCTAATATTATGTTTTGAAGCGCCAAACAAATAAATCACAATGCCAACAAGACACGCTTGTATAATCCAGCTTCTCGAATTAATTATTACAGCAAAGATAATGTTGCATCCAATCAAGGCCATTTGCCAGAAACCTACACCTTCTTCTCGCAAAACCCTATCAGACAAATAAATAACAGAACACCAAAACAAAGACACAAAGTAATAAATCAAAGATGAGTTTCCAACGACAACAACGCCGTGTTCTGCCACAAGAGTTACATATTCATAAGCAAATAGTGCTATATGAATAATTATCAGAATTGGCAAGCACTTTGTTATTGTCTCCCATATATCACCATCCATTCCCACGAAAACAGCCAACGCTAGAATATAGATAATGGGTGTTGTCGGTGAAGTGATTGCTAAATAGGTACCATCTTCCAAGATTGATTTTACAAAGTAGAATAAAATAATCAGCACAAATTCTGCACCATATAGGAACCATCTTCGATTTTCACATATCTTTGAAACCGCTATTATAGTCAATACAAGCAGCGCAGAATAAATCAATATAATATAAACAAGTGAAGACGTATCTCCTCGTTTAAAAAACATCGCATATTTTTCATTGACCCATTTTGCGTCTTTATATGAGTATATAAGCGCAGCAAACAAAGCCGAAATCGCATAGACTATACACGCTCTCTTTTGCTTAAACTCCATTCTCTTTTCCTCTACAATTCTTAGTGAATAATACCAAGCCAGCTATCAGCAATTTTACACTTATCGACACGACTGCGAACCAATCTCGCTTGTGTACCCATTCGCTTAGCTTCTTTCTTTTCAACTATCATGCGCTTCACAGCATCAGCCAACATTTTAGGATTCCCACATTCAACAATCAACCCATTCTCATCAGACTCTATGAGTTCTCTTGCTCCCCCTGGCGAACAATCAGTAGAGACGCACGGAAGTCCAATTGCCATTGCTTCTATTAGCGCATTTGGAATTCCTTCATAATCCGAACTCAATACAAAAAGCGCAGCATCCTTGATGTAGTCTTGGATATTGCTTTTCGCTCCCGGAAGAAACACTCTATCCTGAAGTCTTTTTTCTTTAATATAGGCTTCAAGTTCTTCTCTAAGGCTTCCTTCTCCATACACCACCAGACTGTAATCTGCAAGCTCATCAGCAATTAATGAAAAAGCATCAATCAACAGCTTCTGGTTTTTTTGAGGTTCCAGTCTGCCGACTGTAACGATTTTCTTTTTTTCATGCGTAAAATCATGAATCGGATACCCTGCTGCATCCACAGGATTAAGGATAACTACGCTCTTATCCTGAACACTTTTAGAATAACATTTCTGTGCGCCTTTGGTTTGAAAAACTATTTTGTCTGCTCGATGCTCAACTATTTTTCGATACAGCTGGTCGCTTTTGCGCTGATTTGTTTTGTTCGGATCATTTCGTTCAGAGTAAATCAGAGGAATATGAAGCCCTGTAATTGCCAATGCTGAAAGTGCGCACAAATCATTATAGAATGAAATGACCACATCTGGTTTCCACTCTTTGCATATCTCGCGCACTTTTTTTATTATTGCAATTTGTCCAATTTTAGCTTTACTAACATTGTCATAGCAGCTAACTAGGGTCACTTTATCGGATAATGGGTACTTACTAATTGCCTCAGTCCGTGTTACCAGTATCTTAGTTTCATGACCCCTTTTCCCCCACTCGTCTGTAAGAATACTTGTCACGCGCTCTGCACCGCCAAAAAGCATTCCTGCCGATACAAATAAAATTTTCATTCCCTCGTTCTCCACTCAGCTTCTATATATTTTAATGTAGCTACTCGCCATTACTTTTGCTGAGAATTCTTCAGATCTCAATGCTGCTGCATTTCCAAGGCGAATTCTAAATTCAACATCGTTATATAATTTTTCAATCGCCTTCTCAACAGCTACATAGTTAGGTTCAACAAGAAGCGCATTCTCCCCGTTCACCAGCATGTCCGGAATTCCTCCAACATTACTTGCAACAATCGGGAGTCCTGTCCCCATTGCCTCAATCAATGTCATAGGTACTCCCTCATATTCGGAGGGCAAGCAAAAGACATCTGCTTTATTTAGATAGGGATATACATTTGACTGAAGGCCTAAGAACTCCACTTTATCTGCAACTTTGAGTTTTTCAGCATAATCCTTCATTTCATCGAGAAGCTCACCTTCTCCAAGGAGCTGCAATCTAATGCTTTCTTTTTTTTCAGCAAATCTCGCAAACGCCCGTATCAAAGTCTTATGGTTTTTCACTTTCATAAAACGACCAACATGAACAATTGTGAAAACACCGTTCGCTTCATAATCATTCTTTCTAATACACTTTGATAGGTCAATTCCATTATAAACAACAGGTATTATACTTTCCTGTAATCCGTAAACCTCGCCAATTGATTTTTTTACTTCGCTACTAAGTGCAACTGGCACTACGCCACAGTGTCGATACAGGAAAGTGTTGACTTTCTTTCCCAAAGAACCCTGCTCCTTCTGAGCCATACTATGGACTGTATGTATCTTTTTCTTAACACCTGCAATTGCTGCCGCCGGCAAAGCATATTTTGACGCATAAATATGAGTATGAACGACATCCGGTTTTTCTTTTTTGAATAAGTGTACAAGCTTAATGATTACAGAGGCGTCAAATCCAGGTTTTTTATCAAGGTACTCTATGCGAACTCCCTTTTTATCCAATCTATCTGTAATTGCGGTATTCTCCGAATATAAACTAACAGCAATTACATCCACACCCGCATTTTTCAATGCAACACAAAGGTTCTCACACATTACCTCTGCTCCAGCTAATCTGAATGCCGGTATTACCTGTATTACCTTCATACTGTTTTCTCCATCACAAACGATAATCTATATATCCCTCTGTCGCATTCTCCCGATGATAAACTTTGCCGGGGTTTCCAACAACAACCGAATGATCCGGGACATCAAAATTCACATAGGCATTGGGCGCAATTAAAACGTCATTTCCTATTTTGATTTTTCCGCAAACCATGGCATTGCTGCCTATCCAAACATCATCTCCAACGGATGGAACTCTATTTCGGTTTCCTCGGTTCTCCCTTCCAATGGTACAGCCCTTATTAAGGTTGCAATTTTTCCCGATTACCGCCGCCGGATGAACATTTATGTTATGTGCATGACCAATATACAGTCCTGCTCCAATATTTTTTGACAGTATTTCGAGTCCATATTTCCTACTTGCTCGAAGCGAAAGCAACGTATAGAGAATATGTTTGCCAGAGCGAATATGAAGCAGGTACCGCAGATCGTATCTTATAAGGAAATCTGCAATGGCTTTTACAGACCATTGTTTTCCGGTCATCCGATAATAATCCGCCTTGAAATTTTCATTCATCCTTGTCCCAGCCCCATTTCTTTTGCTATCTGCTTCATAACATAGTCTTCGCTATATGCAGCTGCTCTTTTCAAGCAGTTTTTTTTCATCGACACCATTTCATCTTGATGTTCAATCGCGTATTCTATGCGAGTCCTTAACAAGTCAGGTTCCTCAAAGTCGTAAACCAGTCCTGTTTTTTTGTCATCAATCATCTCACCACAGTACTGCCATCTACGCGCAATAATGGGGACTCCTGCCGAAAGAGCATCGATGATTGTTCCCGGAATCCCTTCATGCTTCCAATGTGTTGGAAATAGCAATGCATAGTAATCCTTTAAGGCTTCTACACTCTCGTTTGCCAGGACGACGCCTTTATATGCACACACATCATCGTCTTTAAGGATTTCCTTCAGATGATTCAAATACGATTCCTCTGCAGGTCCATAAATGTCAAGCGTGACAATTTTCTTTCCGCGCTCACTATTTATATCTCGAATTGCTTCGATAGCGTCTTCAATGCCTTTTTCCTTCATGACACGGCTGAAGGTGCAAAATCTAAACGGCGCACTATACTCTGTGCAGAGTTCATCCTCTTTCAGGATATTTAACTTCTTGAAATTCGGAAGGTAGATGGCATTTCTAACACCTAATTTTTGAAGCTGCTCTGCAAGCTCGATACTTTCCATCCAGTTACTCTTAAACGATGAGACATATTTTTTCCAGCTTGGCTTCTCGCTCACCTCTCTGGCCAGCCTACCGCCGATTCCGTAATGATACACTTCCTTATTTAAATGTCGGCTCATAAAGCTCAAAATTGGAAAGAGTACTTTCCGTCCATTTGACGAGAGTAAGACAATGTACTTTTCATCGCTAAACAATCCACTTACGAATTGTGCCATAAAAACAAACGGATTTTTCTTGATATAGTATGTATCAATTTTATCGACATCTTCGATTCCATATCTCTTGAGCGCATCATAGATTGCAATGGTCTTGACCGTTTGACCATCATTAAATTTTTCTTTTCCACCAAAGTGGCCAATAATGCCAATTCTCATTGCTTTTCCTCTTTCAGATTTTTAGTCTTGCACCCATCTCATCCAAGAACTCTTGTGTATAATGTGAGAACACACCATTCGTCGGTGAAAATGTCAGCTCCCCAAAATAAACCTTTCCATTGATATCATACAGATCGACTCGGACAAATTTGAAATCCGCAGAGAGTTTCTTTGCGATATCGATCATCTGCTCCAGATGCTCAGGCTTTTCAATCTTATCTGATGTTTCATCTGTCAGTCCAACAAGTGGTTTCCAGTTCATGTCGAAAATATGGCGGCTAACATCATTTCCCATTTCTGTTACAACCCGGTCACCACATACAAGCACAAACTGCGGAATACCGTTCATACAATGGAACTTATAATCAATCAGCTTATCCGCATCAGCCAGATAATTCTCCGCATAGATTCGGTGCGGTATTTTCAAATAATGCGGCTCCATTGAATATGTGCCGTAGGTTGTTTGCAGCCATCTGGACATTTCAGCCATACATTTCTTCTTGTCGAGCTTCGTTTTATCAGGGACGAGATAGTTCATCTTACATCCATGTGTCGCCTTAAAAACAAAAGCATCTGGAAGCGTTTGAAAGTCGATCTCATTAACACTGCTCCACGGTCCTCCAGCAAGCGGAACCAAAATATCTGCGAATCCCTTATCTTCAACATACCGGCGAACTGCATATTTATCTGTACACTCTGGGGCAAGTGGAGATTGCTCGTGTAATTCGATGTAAGTCACCTTATCCGCTAGAGATTTTGGATTTTTCAGGTTCAAATTCCGGTGAAATCTAAGCTGAGTATCGAACTTTTTTGCGCAATCAACACCGCACAACTTACCAAGACCGGTCAACATCTTTCCGTAAATGACCTTGATATTCATTCTCTCTCCTCCATCATTTATCAGATAGATGGAGAAGAATTTATCAACTTAAATCTGCAACAGTTTGCCCATCTCTAAGTCGAACTTATCGGAAAGATACGGAAAAACGCAATGCGCCGGTGTGAATGTGAGCTCACCGAAATAAACCTTTCCTTCAAGTTCATACAAGTCCACTCGCACAAACTTGAAATCTTCCGATAGGATTCTAGCAATCCGTACCATTTCATCGAGATTCTCTGGTTTCGGTAATTTCCCCTCTCCGGGATGTTCAAGACCAGAAGAAACGATTTCAGGGATAGGATTCCAATCCATATCAAACAGGTCTAATGTCACCTGCATTGCTTTATCGCCATTGCTTTTCCGATCACTACATGTCAGTACAAAGCGAGGTTCTCCGTTCAGGCAGTGAAATTTATAGTCAATCAGCTGGTCTGCCTTTTCGAGATACTTCTCAATATAGAACCTGTGAGGAATCACCGTGTAATGAGGTTCCATCGAGTACGTTCCATATGTAGTGCTCATCCATCTCTGTATTTCTTTATTACACTTTTCAGAATCAAATTTGGATTTATCTGGAACAAGATAATTCATCTTACAGCCGTGAGTCGCCTTGATTGCAAAGCTATCCGGCAACTTGCTCAGATCAATATCCTCAAAGTGGGTGTACCCCCCCATAAATTGGAATGAGAATATCGCTGAGTCCCTTATTAGCTACATATTCGCGTACTGCATATTTATCTGTACAGTCAGCTGCAAGCGGCGACTGCTCATGCAGTTCTATGTAAGACACTTTTTCTGAAAGAGTCTGAGGGTTCTTGAGGTTCAGTTTCTTATGATCACGGAACAGCGTATCAAATTTCTTTGCATTATCAATTCCCGCGACTTTCGTAATCAGAGACAGCAAACCGCCGTATACTTCTTTTTTATTCATCAGGAAGTACTTTCTCCTTTCCAAATCATTTTTACTTTCGGACAATCACCCGTGGTTTGTTCATCACCACCGTGCAATTATCAGGAATATCATCTACAACAATCGCATTAGCACCAATTCGTACATTGTTTCCAATGCGGACATTTCCGATTATCTTCGCACCTGCACCAATCAAGCAGTTGTTGCCAATTGTCGGTGCCCCCCCCCCCGAATTTGGGAGGTCATTGGAGCCAATCGTCACCTGCTGATAAATCGTGCAGCCATCACCCACCTTTGCTCTCTGCGAAATAAAAATCCCATAGAAGCCATGTGGTGTCACAAAACGGTTGATATCAGGCAAAACAGGAATGCCCGCACCATAATGCTTTCTGATAATCTTACAAAGATAATTTTCTAAGCAATGTTTCCCGGGGCGTTTCAAAATTTCCTCTCTTGCCATCCAGAAGGCATCAACATCCCCCAAGCCAAACAACGCCTTAATGTATCTCAGTGGATTCATTACACTTTCCTCTTATCAATACCCATTCCAGTGCCCTTGACCCAAGCCCAGCAGCCAAGTTCGTACAGGCTGCGAACCACATTGTGCCCTTCGATTTCATGATAGAGCTGCCAGTGGTACTTTGCCTGTTTCAGCTTATTGCTGGACACCGAGCCTGCACGACCCATGCGATATGTACCAAGAACTTCCTCCATCCCGTAGCAGTAATCCGTCTTTTTCAGAATCTTGAGCCACAGGGCAAAGTCGTTTCTCTTTTTAATCGGAGGCACCTCGAACTTGCCAAGTGCTTCCTGATCGTACATCACGGACAGATTACCGATTGGATTGGACAGCCGAATCATCTTTTTGTAGTCCGTTTTCTTCGGAGGAATGAATACCGTGTGCAGGTCGTTTCCTTCCTCGTCCATCCAGCCATAGCCGGTCGCACTAAACTTTGCGCCAGTCCGCTCCATAAAGGCGATCTGCTTTTCCAGCTTATCCGGCATCCACAAGTCATCGCTATCCAGAAATGCGATATACTTGCCAGTCGCCCGCTTCATGGCCTCCGTCCGGGCAACCGCTGGTCCCCCATTCTGCGGAAGAACATAGTAGTGGATATTGGGATACTTCTCCAAGTACGGCTTCAACACTTCGGTAGTGTTATCCGTGCTGCAGTCGTCCACAATCTGAACCTCCCAGTCTGTAACTGTCTGGGCAATCACAGAATCAAGCGATTGCAAAATGAACTTGCCGCAGTTGTAAGTCGGCATAATCACACTAACTAGCATTCAATCGTTCCTCTCTCCGCATATCAAAGATTACAGCCCAGACTCAATCTCAAAGAGTCTGAGCCGTTAATTCCTTATAAAGCTCTACTAATCATCCTCAGCAGTGTGATCTACACACTGCCGCTATGTCTTGTACCGCTATAATAAACTCTGCTACGTTACGGTAACCGCTGTCTTTAGTCCTGATGGTATCAATCCTCGCTACGGTAGCTCTTGCCTTTATTCCAGATTCCACTCATCTACGCTACGGTAACTTCCTTGCTTATGCCGGACTACCCCACACGAATGAGCATCTCTGCGACCATGTGTTCATCATCATCTTGCTCACACCCGACTTGTTATCTTCAAGACCGGGATGAAATCGCAGATGATGTTATCATCACCAAGCCCCGAAACCGCTATGTAAAAGTCATCACAGTATTGTTAGTACCCTCACGGTGCAATCAGACATAAACCCACGAGCTACTGTCGCATCCATAAAAGTGCTTTTTCGGGGCGTAAAAGCCTCGAATTGACCTCGTTTTGCTCTCTCTCACGCCCATGATCTCGGCATTTTGCACTATCATGAGTGCTATATTGCTCCTATGCAGGGCAGTCTGCCAAATTTCCAGCTTAACGCTACTGTAAGAGTCGCATTTATGCCTGACTCCACTCTGGAATTTCTTCCAATTTTCAGCAGCTTAAAATGTACAAAATCATCGATATTTAGTGATTTTCTCCACTCATAGCCGTGGTTTGACCCTCGGAAATTCCCTCGGTACTTTCAGGCATAAACAGGATTTTTACAGTGGCAAACATAATCTTGAAATCCTCTACAATGCTCGGATGAGCTATGTACATTAAATCCATAGTCAGTTTGTCGTAAGGAGTAGTATTGTACTTGCCATAAACCTGAGCGTACCCAGTTAAACCGGCTTTGGCCTGCAACCGCAGAGAGAACTCCGGCATTTCCTCACAGTACTGAGCAGCAATTTCGGGACGCTCTGGACGGGGGCCGACGATGCTCAAGTCACCCTTCAAGATATTTATAAGCTGCGGCAATTCATCAACGCGGCAAGCACGAATGATTTTGCCAACGGGCGTGATGCGGTCATCGTTTTCGCCGCTGGAAAGACGGGCAACGCCGTCCTTTTCAGCATCAACACGCATACTTCTGAATTTGAGAATGCCGAACTCTTTGCCATCCTTCGTCAAACGAATTTGCTTGTAAAAGACTGGGCCGTGATCCGTTGCTTTGATGGCAATAGCCGTCACAAGGAAGATTGGACTCAGAATCACAAGCGCAATAGCAGAAATGACAATATCCAGCAGCCGTTTTACAAACAGATACTCCGGCTGAGGATTATACCGGTCAACACGAAGCATCGGCAAGTGGAACATATGCATGTGATGTGCACCGGACATAATGGTGTCACCGATGCGTGGTACTACAAATACAGTAATGTTATTTTCTACACAGTATTTCAGAATAATATTCCGATCATGGCTGTGGATGCCGCACAAAAACACTGTGTTGATGCCGTCCAGCATGGAAAGATTCTCGATGCACTCCCCCGCCGTAGCTGTGGAGAGCACTTTGTACTTGGCATCTAGACCGTACTTACCAATCAGCCGCTCCATACCGCGTCTGGTATCATAAATAACAGCTGTGGCCTGCGGCGGGAAGGTGTTAAAGTAGGCGTGGTGAGCGTTATAAGCCCAAATTGAGGCCATAATAACCTGTCCCACAAGAGCTGCCACGCCAGGAAGAATGTTGGGCAGGTGCTTGGACAAAAGCCAGATCACGACATACATGATAAAATCGCTGACCGCAGCCGCCAAAAATTGCTCGTAGATAATTTCGGAGATACGCTGCATCGACATCAGAAAGGCGTCATATACGCGTCCAAAGATGATGAACAGTACAAAGAACAGTGCCACAACCAGGTAATCGCCCTTTGCGTAGTACGGCGATGCAACGCGCTTAGCATAGTATAGATACCAGCACATTGCAAATGGTATCGTCACAAGCACAGCATCTAACAGCTTTATCATCCGCAAAATCAAGTCATGCCTAAACCTTGTCATGTTCTTACTCCTCGTTCTTCTTTGCACACATATTATTTTCCATATTGCAATTGAAATCAGGGAAAGCCGTTTTGAGCAGCAAAAGGCATTCCCACAAATTTCTCATAGAAAATCCTTAGCACAATTCAGCAGTCTACCAACGCAATATTTTGCCAATATATGTATTGATATAATAGCACACAATTCGACATTTATCAACAAATCGGATTCACTTTAATTATACAAGTACACAAATTCAGCACATTTTACAAATACACCCTTGTTCATAAGGTGAATGATGCTAAAATTCGATAGATTGTTATATGTAGCAGTCAATTTATACACGATTCATATTTTGCTTAAAACGCAACTGATTCAAATAAAAACAGATTGCTACGCTTGCAGCAATCTGTTTTTATTTGAATCAATATTAACTACTAACGCTCAGATCATCACCTGCGTCCGAACTTCTTCCGCTTATTTGACGGGTGTTTTTCCTTGTTCAATTCACGCTGATACGCATCTTCAGAACTGAATCCAAAGATTCCTTCTGAGACCCGTTCAGCCAGTGCCGTAAACATCTCGTAATCGCGCAAGTAGTTATTCCTTGCCTTATCATCCATTACTTTAAAAAACCTCGCCATCAAACTCATGTATGCTTCATAGTCGCCATTCTGCGCAGCCTTGAGCAAGCATTCAAACCGCCTTGCAGATGGCGTCCACAGTTCTTTCTTTTTCATCTCAAACCAGCTTCTTTCTCAATTCTCTTGCAATTTTTCTTCGCGCCTTAGAAATCGTGTTGGGTCTAACCTTAAGCTTCCTCGCCACAACCTCTATAGGATAATCCAAATAAGTACGAATAATCATTAACTCCCTGGGTGAGAGCCTTTCCAATTCCTGCTTCAATGATACCAGAAGCTCTACCCGAGCGAATTCATCTTCCGCACGAACATCAATGATATCAGCCACATCATCAATACTGATAATAATCGGCTGATTTGCATTACCAGCAAGTCGCCTTTTCCCCTTGTTCCTATATCCAAGGAGACGTTTTTCCGACCTGTATTTGATTTCCTCTTTGTCTAACAAATCAAGGATATGGCTGTTGAACGAATTACTAAGCCAGTTTTTTTCTATCGTCTGGTTAAGCTGATTATAATTGGCCCATTCACGAAGAGTGAGCCAAAGTTCATACATTTCTAATTCAGTCATTTTGACCTCCTATAGCGATTTGAATTGTTTCGGTCAAATCACATCTAGGAGGTCCCCTGCTCCGAGCATAACTAAGCAGTTTCACCACAAAATCACCTATCCCCTCAGTTACAATGGATTGCGTCGCTTAGGTGATTTGGGAATCGTAAATATAAATTTCACAATTCCCACATGTGGTTTATAAAGAAGGCCACCAGAGAAGCCAAAAAAGACTTCTTAGGTGGCCATCATACTGACTGTATTTAATTTACTATCCGCATCCAGTTGAATGATTCGTATCATACTGCATTTATCCGTATTAGTTATAATACAACATTAAAACAAACCATTTCAACGTGTTTTCACTCTTTTTTCTGTCGAACTATGTTGAAATTCCAATAGAATTATATTCCAATATTCATTTCAAGCTTTTATTCCCGCACTCATTTCATCGACGCAATCAATTATACTTGATGGATAATGTGAACAAGCCAAAATGGGAAAGCTGCATAAATCGGCGCGAGTTTGCCATCTGCACGGAGAAAACCTGCCACAGCATCGGAGACTTTCCGCCACCTCGCCGGCCCCCTCCACCAAAAAGCTCCGCCGGCAATCCCACCGACAGAGCTCGGAGACACTAATCTTCTACTTCGGGAATTGGAATATTGTACTACTGTAACGTTTTTTCCAAAAGCTCAATGCGCTGCAACAGCCTGCGGATTTCAGCATCCATCTTTTGGAAGATCTATTGCAAAGAAACGATATCCCTGTACCTGAACTAGACGATTGACTTCTGCTCTGCCAGTAAAAACGCTGGCAGAGCTTTTTGCTGCCATGGTCACCGGTGAGGGTGGCTTAAACATTCAGGCAGAGTGGGCTATTATGTTATCCGTTTGTTTCCAATACATAGGTTGGGGCTTTAGCGCGTGAAAGTGGGGCTAAAAGTCAGTGCAAGCGGGGTTCTGACTCCGATATATGCACCGTGGTCGGACAAGCTGCCTGACGTTTGCAAAAAGAAAATTTGAAGTTTGCTGGAGCCGGGTTTGGCTCCATTTTTATTTTTGCTTGACGGCTGTGGTTGAGCGGTTACCTGCAAATCGTCCAGAACATAAAAAAGGACCCCTGCCATGAAAGCAGAGGTTCTCGCATTATTCAGCAATATTCCTTATTTTCTAGCTCTCGTTTCCAAGCCGTCCATATTGAGACCCTTGTGACCAACGATATAGTAGTTGCCATCGTCATCGACCGCTACGCGGGAACGTACCCAGCAGGGTTTGCTGCAATTATCCGCCAGTAAAAACTCGATGCCAGAGCCAGAGGTGTACTCGTTGAAATCTTCCTCGTATCTGCCGCTGGTGTCCAGGTGCAACCGGCTCGTACCGGCAATCGGGCGGTGTAGGTAGTTTAGATCGTCAACTGCCTTTGAGAGCAGCTTTGACGTGTTCGTGAGCTCATTCCAGCGTTGCACATCGTCTGGGTCATCCCTGTCGCAGTCGATGTTTTCCAGAGTCTGATTATCATAGTAGCCGGATTGTACCAACAGGTGCTTTACCTCGCCAAGAGCATCATTCATTCGTTTTTCGAATTTCCCGATGTCCATAGAAAGTCCTATATTGGGTTTGTCATCTGTTTTACACGATTCCGATTTCGTTGAGCAGCTTGACCTTGTCTTCGCTCTGTCGGCCTTGGTGCAGCATAAGCGTCTGATTCCGAATCCACCAATGGGACTGCGAACCTGTCGGCAAAGTTATGGTCGCTTCTTTAATCGGAAGTCCTCCGTGCTCGTCAAGATAGGCTTTGATGGCATTGTAGCTTTCTTTCCAATTATCGGCGAGACTCCCATAGACAATACCGATGTCTGCCAGCATCTTTACTCTTTCTTCCGGCATCGTGCCATTGCGCATCTGAGTACGCCGATTGGCAATCCACTGCGCACTCTGGCCTCCGTCCGGCAACTCGAAAGAATTTTTATAGACAGGAAGCTGATGATGCTCTTCCACATACGCTTTTATGCACTCGTAGTCACGCATCCAGTTCTGTTCCATAAGATTGCCTACAATGCCGATAGCGCGGAGAAGCTCAACTTTATCGGCTGGCAATCCAGATTTCTTTAACGCTATGCGCTGCTGCTTAATCCAAGACTTCGTTTGCATGCCATTTGGCATCGTTGTAGACTTCTCTCCCGTTGGGAGTGTACCGCTCTCTTCTAAGCAACGCTTTACGAAATCATAGCACTCCTGCCATTCTTCCGCAGGGTTCTTAGATGCCTTACGGCTCGGCTTGGAACTGGTCTGAGCGGCTTTCTTTACCTTCTCCCTCTTACTCTTAGACGGTTTCGGGGCATTCGCTTCGGCAACAATACCAATTTCGTTCAGAAGCTTTACTCTGTCCTCCGGGGCAGTTCCTGTTTTGAGAAATTTCTTCTGGTTGGTAATCCAATTACGAGATTGGATACCGCTTGGAAGCAGAATCGAAGCGTCCTGTACGGGCAGGTGATGATGTTCATCGAAGAACATCTTTACCGCATTGTAGTTCGCGTTCCAGCTGTTTTCAAGTTGCTCGTATTCGATGCCGATTTCTTTCAGCAGGCTTACTTTCTCGGCGGACAATGTGTTGTCCTTTAATTTCTTGCGCTGCAAACCTATCCAGTAGCCTGACTGGCTTCCGGTACTCATCTGCTGAGAATTGACACCAACGGGCAGCTGCTTGTGCTTCTCATAGTATGCCTTAACGTAGTTGTAGTTTTCCTGCCAGTCATCGTTCCTTTTAAACTGGCCGTAGATAATGCCGATTGAGGCAAGCATCTGCTGCTTATCTTCGTTCATCATTCCGTTTCGGATAGCAGCTTTCTGAGCAGCAATCCAGAATTCGCTGTTTACGCTAGTCGTCAAGGGAATAGCACTCTCACCAATAGGCAGGCATCGGTTCGCATCCACATAGGCTTTGATACCGTTGTAGTTTTGCAGCCAAATAGCTTCTTTGGCATCCCAATCCCAGCGACCTTCGCAGCTCCAATCAAAGCCAAGGTTTTCAAGTTCTTTCTTCTTGCTTATGTAGGCATCCGACTTGTCCGTTGTCGGGCGATGATAAAGTCGCCACTGACGCTTTACCCATTCGTGGAGATTGCCGCCCATCATGTCATTATAATCCTCCGGCACATCCAAGTTGCCGAATTCGTTATAATACCTCTGCGCTCGATATGCGTAAGTTGGCATTTGTAGTTTGCAACCGCAAAGAAAGAGCCTGTACTATCAGAAAGACTAGGAACCTCTGAGAGTTTTACAATAGCATTATACCGGTCTTCAAGACTCGTCAGTTTTTGTTCATGCTCACCTACTGGTTTTCCATCCTTCGCTGCAGCCGTAAATGTTTGCGTGCCTGCATTTGATTGAGTCGCGTATTCGTCTGATGCATACAGTGTAGACATCTCCGTCTGCACAGCCTGCATCAGCATCCGGGTTTCTGCCACAACCTGACTCTTTCTGGCTTTGTCGATGTATCCGGTTAGTGCCGGAATCAGCAGTGCTGCAAGAACAGCCAGAATTACCAGCACAACAATGAGTTCGACAAGCGTGAACCCGCGTTTCGTATTCTTCTTAGCCATATAATCGATATCCTTTCGGGGGTATTTTAATGATATTATCTTTAAAAGGCCTCTTAAATTGGATGTCGTGGAGCAAGTCAACATCATATACAGCAATGCAGCTGCGCTCGTCATCCCTCTAGTTCAGGCTTTGCTCGGCGAGGAATATGTCGTGTATTCCTGCGCTTTCGTCATTGTTCAGCTAATTCTTCTCTGGACGCACGCAAGTGCCTGCCTGCAAGAGGGCGCAAAACTTGAATGGAAGAAGATTCTGACCAATGTCAATCTGATTGCGATTGTCGCCGGTGCGCTCTTGTACCTTCTGCATATCTCGCTGCCCTCGCCTATTGTGAGTACGCTCAGCAGCGTAGGTGCTATGATAGGGCCTATGGGGATGCTGCTGGCCGGTATGGCGATTGCAGAAGTGCCGTTAAAGAAAGTCTTCTGTACACCGCGCAACTATCTTCCCGTTGCACTTCGTCTGATTGTAGTTCCTATCATTGTTCTGCTACTACTTCGCGTGTTCCACGCATCTGACTGGATTGCAGATGGTAAAGCAATTTTAATGACAGTCTATCTATCGGCTATTACGCCGTCTTGTGCGACAGTCACCTCAATGGCGCAACTCTACAATCGTGATGCGGCGCACTCAAGTGCATTGTATGTTCTGAGTACGCTGCTTTCCATCATGACGATGCCTCTGATGATTGGACTGTTCGATATGCAGGTGTGATACACCTTTTATAAGTACTGATTAAGAAAGAGAAAAGCGCCCACCTTTCACGGTGAGCGCTTTTTCATTTTGTGGAGTATTACTGGATACCCAGAGTGACTTTCAAATTGTCATTGAAAGAATCTGCGATGGCGTGAACATTTCTATACTGGCCAGTGTATCTCTTACATTGCCCTACGTTTCAATCGTAACAGAAAATGATTTGTCAAAAAGCGCATCATAGCACACTCCTTTGTTTTCTTTCACACATACCCTTACGATGCGTTGATTATTAACACATCTTTCTACAATTTATCGTATCTCCTTTTTCCGCATCGAATATTCGCTTTTGCAAAAGTCTTTGGTTTTGTTTTGGATTTCACTTTTTCATATATACTATCGGCTTCAGGAAGCCAACAATTACGTAATTTTTTTATATTTCAGGCTCTAACGCAAAAAAATGAATTCATCCCCCTCCGTGCTCACTTCAAGAGTAAAATTTTTATTTTCTGTCCTTCCCATTCCCACACTCCGACGCTATCCATTGTAATTGAGAGGAGATATACTTCCTCTCACCACAACTGAATAGCGTCCTCTGCCGTACCGCTTTTGGGGAAGCAGCGCGATAATCCGAATTTGTCCGGGGAGCGTGCCAAGAAGGCGTGATAACATGCTGCAAGGCCGGTCCAAAGGCTGCCTTGCAGGGCACAGCGCCGGGAAGGGTTGCCTGTCTGGAATTTGCAGGGGGAGAAAAACGCAAAACCAATATAGCAGCAGATTATGCCGTGAAAGTACCTGCTTTCACGGCATTGCTGTGCCGCCATATTGGTTCCATTCGTACATTTTTGAAATCGTAACGATTGTAGTATACTGGTTTTGCGGACGAGGAAAACGCCCCGTCCTTACAGCCGAATCTTGGAGGTGCAGTCTTATGCCACAACGCTTTGGGAGGCCCTTCTCATGACCGCCAGCTTGCGCGTAAAAAACGACAAATATTATGTTGTGCTCACACATACGACAGATGGCAAGAAAAATCAGACCTGGGTCTCCACAGGTCTGTCAGTAACAGGAAACGAGAGCAAAGCCAGGCAGCTCATGCTTGACATGCTCGGCGAAAAGCCTGAGCAGGCTGTCCCGCCCCATATGCTTTTCAGTGACGCCGTGCGCCGCTGGCTGGAAGACGTCCGGCATCGCGTGGACGAGGTCACCTATCAAGGCTACGAGGTTCAAGCCCGAGCGCACATCCTCCCCTACTTCGATGACCTGCAAATCCGGCTATGCGATGTTGACGGTGAGACGCTGCAGACCTACATCAACGTAAAGGCTAAATTCGGGCGCTCTGACGGCCACGGCGGCCTAT
>ENA-OPMG01000874-OPMG01000874.1-human-gut-metagenome-genome-assembly--contig:-NODE-874-length-20718-cov-154.183710_pt1 | contig 20718 bp, 20 predicted proteins | sample MGYA00241522_ERZ501741 | MGnify/ENA primary metagenome ERZ501741 (study PRJEB25962, sample SAMEA2042616) | human gut metagenome | biome: human gut; feature: human-associated habitat; material: faeces...
AAAGAAAAGGAGCTGCTGCTCACCTGATTTTGGATTAGGATTTTGCAACAGCCCCTTTTCTTAATCAATTTTATCTACACTTTTCATTAGGTACTCCTAATATAAATCCAAACAATAATTCTAAAACCATATAAGAATTTATTTTGAATAATGGATTTTAATAAAAAATATTTGCTATGAGTGTTTATTAAGTAGTATATTAACCTTTGCTTGTGAAATATTGAATACAAGCCAATATTATTTTAATCAAGAGAGGTAAATAGAATATGGGTAGAGCACATGAAGTCAGAGCCAAAAAGATGGCTCAAACAAACGCCGCAAAGTCTGCACTTTACAACCGTGCCAGTAAGGAAATTTACATGGCCGCTAAGAGCGGAGATCCTGACCCGAGTTCTAACCTCGCATTACGTTCAGCAATTGAAAAATATCGTGGAGAAGGTGTAACTCGTGATGTCATCGATCGTGCTATAGCTAAGGCTAAGGGTGGAGATGCCACCACTTATGTCGGTGGACGTTATGAAGGATATGCTCCTGCCGGAGTAGCAATCATCGTCGACACTCTTTCCGACAACGATAAGAGAGCTTATGCATCAGTTCGTGCAATCTTCTCTCATCGTGGTGGAAACCTTGGAGATTCAGGTTGTGTAGATTATCTTTTCACACAAACTGGTGTCTTCGATTTCGAAGGTGAAGAAGACAAGAGTGAAGAAATCGAGATGGGTCTTCTCGATGCCGGAATCGAAGGATTGAGAGGAGTTTCCTTTGAAGATGGAATCATCGAAGTTCAGGTAGAGCCCAAGGACTTCGCAAAGACTAGAGATGCTTTAAAAGATCTTGGAGTAGTTGACTTTGTCACAAACGAAATCACTATGCTTCCTATTCCTGACTATGTCAAACATGATGTAGCAGATGCTGACAAGCAAAAACTTGCAAACTTCGTTCATGCTTTGGATGAATTAGAAGATGTTCAGAACATTTACACAAATGCTGACTTCGATCCTCTTGCAATCCCTGCAGAAGAGAAGTTCCCTAAGAAGTAAACATCTAAAAATAGATTCTTTTTTGATAAGTAAGCCATCTCTAGCAGGAGATGGCTTTTTGTTATCGCTTTTATGTTCGATTAAAAATATACCGAAATATAAGACTAGTCAATTAAAATACATATGTTAGATTACTAAAGATAAATTGCTTTTTGAGGTAAATATATGAGAGAAAGAAAAGAAACACAAAGAGTTTCTTATGTTCGAATCTTTAAAATGCTCCTTAAAAGCGTTCGAGAATATAAGAAAAGCTCAATTTTAAGTTTTGTAGCCTTTGGACTACAAGCTTGCTCTGATTGTACTATTCCTTTATTGATGGGATTTATGATCAATGAGATGAACGACTTCCAAACAAATGGTGGAAATGATACACAGACAATTGTGTGCCATGTTGTAATGTATGCAGTATTGCTAGTTGTTTTAGCTTTTTTCTCATTTGGAACATCCTTATGGGGAATGAAGGAATCATCTAAAGCTGCTGCTGGATTTGCTGCCAATTTAAGACAAGATTTATTCTATAAAACTCAAGACTTCTCATTTGAGAACATTGATCAATTTTCAAAAGCTTCATTGGTGACAAGACAAACTACGGATGTGACCAACATCATGCAAGCTTATATGATGATTCTAAGAAACGGAATGATATCGCCGATATACTTTATCTATTCCATAATCGCTTCCATTGTTGTAGCTGCACCAGTGTCTTGGATCTATGCAGTTACCCTTCCTATGGTTGCGGTCATAACTATAGTCTTGATAGTCTTAGCTTTGAAATTCTTCTCCAAAGCTTTTATGAAATATGACAATTTGAACAAAGCTGTCGAAGAGAACGTTTTAGGAATTAGAACAGTAAAGACTTATTCTAGAGAAGATTTCGAGAAGCAAAAATTCAACAATGCTTCTGAAGATATTAGAAAGATATTGACCAAAGGAGAAATCTCAGGTGCTTTATCCAATCCTTTGATGAATCTTTCAATAAACTTTTCTATGGCTTTAGTAGTAGCTTTTGGAACATTTGCAATTCTTAGAGGTCAAATAAAAGTTGGATATTTTTCAATCCTTACAAACTATGCTATTTGGGTCTTATTTGCCCTTATGATGTTAGCTACTATTATGGTCATGGTCGCCATGAGTTTAGCCTCTATGAAGAGAGTGTATGAAGTGTTGGTTGAGAAATCCACAATCGAGAGCAACCCTAACGCTCTAAAAGAAATAAAAAATGGATCGATTGAATTTAGAAATGTCTCATTCAAATATAAAGATGGTAACGGAGATGAAGTCTTGAAAAATATAAATCTCAAAATCAATAGTGGAGAGACAGTTGGAATCATAGGTGGAACAGGTTCTGCTAAATCCACATTAGTCAACTTAATTCCGCGTTTCTATGATGCCAGTGAAGGCGAGATATTAGTTGGAGAAACAAATGTTAAGAGCTACGATAAAAAAGCATTGCGTGACGAAGTTTCAATGGTTCTTCAAAAGAACGTGTTGTTCTCAGGAACAATAGCTGAAAACATTAGATGGGGAAAAGAAGATGCAACCGACGAAGAAATTCAAAAAGTATGTGAGATATCACAAGCTGATGAATTCATTCAGCAAATGCCTGATAAATATCAATCCAAAGTAGACCAGGGTGGTGCTAACTTCTCTGGTGGTCAAAAGCAAAGACTTTGTATAGCAAGAGCTCTTATCAAGAAGCCTAAGGTCTTGATATTTGACGACTCTACTTCAGCAGTGGATACAAAAACAGATGAAAAGATTAGAGAAGGCCTTAAAGAAACCCTACCTGGAGTTACAAAAATCATTATCGCTCAACGTATCTCTTCTGTTCTACACGCTGATAAAATCATTGTTTTAGACAATGGAAGAATAGATGGTGAAGGAACTGCTAAAGACCTTTATCATAACAATAACATCTTTAAAAACGTCTGCGATCTTCAAGGTGTAAAGGAGGAACAGTTATGAATCAGAAAAAGAAACGTAATGTCCTTCTCTCTTTGATCAAAGAGATGGCTAGACTACATCCATGGTTATTTGCCTTATCCATCATTTGTATCATCATATCCGCAATTGCTTCTGTTACAGCACCAATAGCAATACAAAGAGTCATTGATGGATTAGAGAATATTCATTCTACAGGTGATGTCGCTGTGTCGGAAGACGTATTTAAGTCATTTGCTGAAGGCACCTTGTATCCTTGTTTGATATTCATGGCTATATCCTATACATTAGGAAACTTAGCTATGGGTACATATGCCGTAGCCTTGGCATACATAGGCCAAGATTTCATGCATAAGACTAGATGCAAAATATTCTCGCATATGGAAGATTTGCCTGTTAGATACTTCGATCAACACCAAAAGGGTGAAATCATGTCCATCTACACTAATGATGTCGATACGATACGTCAATTCACAATACAAACAACTCAGACTTTGTTTTCATCCTTGCTAACATTCATCACTCTATTTGTAATGATGTTGATGTTCTCTGTCTATTTGACAATCATCTTTATCGTTGGTGTCATAGGAATGTTTATAGCTTCTTCAATGATGGGTAAGAAAGCCGAAAAATACTTTGATGATCAGCAAAAATCAATTGGAGAACAAGAAGGTTTAATCGAAGAAATGATGGGTGGATTAAAAGTTGTTAAGTCTTTTAACCACGAAGAAAAAGCTAAAAATGAATTTGATAAGAGAAACAAAAAATTAATGAATTCATCTTATCAAGCAAACTGGATTGCCGGTGCTATAGGTCCTGTCATCATCAATGTCGGGTATATCATATATGTCATAACAATCATCGTTGGAATCATATGTTTTGCTTTCAACACTCAAAACTATGGATTCCAATTCGGATTAGGAACTATGACTTTAGGAATAACCTTAGGATTTGATCCTTTAGTACAACAAGCTATAGGATTGGTAAACACCATCGGGCAACAATTTGGATTCATCGCACAAGCAAAAGCTGGTGCTTCAAGAGTCTACAAAATGTTGGATGAAAAGGCCGAAGCCGACGATGGATATGTCGAATTAGTACAAGGCCATTGGGACGGCAATAATTTTGTCGAAGAAGAGCATGCTTCTATTCATTCAGACTGGGCATGGAAACATCCTCACAAAGCCGATAACTCAACCACATACGTTCCTGTTAAAGGTGACATTAAAATGTTTGATGTCGACTTTAGTTATACACCTGGAAAAATCATATTACACGATATAGATTTATATGCTAAACCTGGTCAAAAGATTGCCTTTGTTGGTAGCACTGGTGCTGGTAAAACAACTATTACCAACTTGCTGAATAGATTCTATGATATAGAGGATGGAAAGATTAGATTCGACGATATCAACATCAATAAGATTAAGAAAAAAGATTTGAGAAGATCATTAGGTGTTGTTCTTCAAGACACATCATTATTCAGTGGAACAATAATGGATAACATTCGTTATGGTAGATTGGATGCAACTGATGAAGAATGTATTGAAGCCGCAAAACTTGCTAACGCAGATGGCTTTATTAGAATGCTTCCTAACGGATACAATACCTTCATTGAAGGTGATGGCTCATCTTTGTCACAAGGTCAATGCCAGCTTCTATCAATTGCTAGAGTCGCTGTATCAGACCCTCCCGTCCTAATATTAGACGAAGCAACTTCTTCAATCGATACCATGACCGAAGCTATCGTCACCAAAGGAATGGACAAATTAATGGAAGGAAGAACCGTCTTTGCTATCGCACATAGACTTTCAACCATTATGAATTCTAATGTCATCATGGTCTTAGATCACGGAAGAATTATTGAAAGAGGAACACACAACCAATTATTAGAGGAAAAAGGTGTTTATTACCAACTTTATACAGGCACTAAAGAATTATCCTAATGTATATAATTAGAGCTTATTAAAGGAGGTGTGATTATATGGAAGTTTATAACTCTAACAATCAAAATGATAGCAGCACAAAGAAGCAATGCCCTTTTTGTGCTTCGATGATGAATGTCAATTGCAATTATTGTCCCAGATGTGGAAGTCCAATGAATATCCATGAAATACAAGAAAACTCATCGAGAAAATCAAATTCAACTAATCCAAATGATAATATTGTTTTCGGTGTATTATCGTTAGTATTCGGTGCTTTAGGTGGATTACTTGGACTTGTATTTGGATTTTATGGTCTATTCAATAAAAAAAGTGGAAAAAATACAAAAATATTGTGTTGGATTGGAATTACTTTATTTTTCCTTTGGATAGTAGCTCTGGTTGTTTTGTACATAATCTATTTCAATATGGGTGCAAATCCTTATATAGCTTTATTCAATTTATTTTGATAGTTAGCCTAGCTCTTGCTAGGCTTTTTTAATATAAAAATTAGTATTTATTATTTTATCTTTTATTGTTATTTAAAGATAAAAGAAAAAAGACTAAACTATTAAAGAACTGAGGATAAAGACATGATAAAAACAAGTATTATGCATGACGAGAAGACTGACTACATAAAAGTTGAAAACGGAAGGTTGACTGTTATTCTTTCTTCGATTGGTGCCGGTGTTTGGGAAGTACTTTGGGATGGGAATTTGATTAATCTCGCTCCTAAGAGAGAGATGTACCCAGAAGATACTCAATTCAACGGAAAGACCTTGGCTAGAACTGCTGGACGTATTCCCTGCGATATAACTATCAATGGTAAAAATTATCATTTGATAGAACAACAACAAGGATTCTGTATCCATGGTGGAAAAATGAATTCCATGTCATTCAAAATTTTCGATTATTCTATTATTAACGCTGATGGTAAAACTTTAGTAGAATTCACTCTTACTGATAAAGATGGTGAAAATGGATATCCCGGAAATCTAGAAACAAAAATCACTTATGAATTCATCGATGGTAAGAATCAATTCACCATCAGATATCATGCAACTACTGATAAGGACACTGTAGTTTCCTTCTCTAACCATTTATACTGGGACATCAATGGAATTCAAAATATATCTAATGATTCCTTATATATAAATGCCTCTAAATGGGGAACAAACGATGGTAAGAGTCAGTTAGTAACTGGAATCGACAATGTTCCTGAATGCATGGATTTTAGAAGCATGTCTGTATTAGGACCTAAGCTCGATGTCATTGAAAAGACAATCTGGGAAAAAACAATAGATCACTTATTCGTCTTCGATAAAGTTCAAGAAGATAAACCTCAAGTCATTTATAAAGGTGGAAAAGTTAAGTTGTCATTGTTCACTGACTTCGAAGCTATAAACATCTACGCTGATGCTTCATGCTCTAAATATGAGTTTGAAAATGCAGAAGGCCTTATCCTTCATAACAGACGTGCTTTAGCTCTAGAGCCTCAGCAAATAGCTTTAGGCTTATCCCATATAACACTCAAAGCCGGTGACTCAGTAGATCATTACGAAACATATTTAATCGAAGATAACGATTAATCAAAAAAGAGATTGCCAAACAAACAGCAATCTCTTTTTTTAATCAACTTACTAAGTGCTATTTCAAATTGCTTCTATTTGTTTATCTAGTCTTTTATTAATTATCGACTTTACTATAACTATAGCTAAGTAAATAAATAACATGATCAATCCAATAGATAAGATAGGGTCGAAGAAATAAACTGATTCAACCAAGTCACCACTCCGATACTTAGCCTTATATCAATCCAGGAAAAGTATAAATGTAATTATATTTTATGTCTGGAAGAGCAGCTCCAAAGTAATTCAAACTATATCCAAAGAAAGACCATGATCCAATTAAGAAAACTAATAATGTTGTCCAATCAAATAAAGTTTTATAACATTTTCTAAATATGGCTTCGCCTAATAGAACTAATGTTATTAAGTCTTGAAATATATATAACATCCAAACACCTAATTCACCATTTTTATATCCAGTTAAACCTATAATCATATTTATAAGTCCGAAGAATAACATTATCGATATCACAATCAAAGGATAATACTTGTCATAGATATTTGCAGAGTATTCCTTTTGAATGTCTTTATCTGTTTTTCTTAAACTTAGTTTATATGATTGCTTTGCAGTCAATCCTTTATTTGAAAATTCATAGTAATATGTTCCAGTCGACTTAAAGTATTTCATCACATTATCATGGCTTGCTTCACCATAAGGTCTCAAACTATTCCAAATGTGATACTTGATAAATTTCTCTTTAGCCATATTATCATTAATCAAAAGAAAAACTACCACAACCGCAAACACTAACAATTGGTGATATTGAAGTGCACACGTTATGTGAACATTTATGCTTTCCTGTATATCGAATTCCAAAATTACCTATAGAAACATATTTGCTAATCATCACTTTAGAATATTTTTCCCTCCTGGATTCCATCCCATAAGAACCAAATAACAATTGTCATAATAGCCCTATGCAGAATAAATGTCAATTAAAAACAATGATAACAATTAGCTAGTAATAATTATAAGCATAAGAAAAAGCACCAGTAAAACTGGTGCTAAAGTCTAACCTTACAATATGATTAGTCGTTGTCAACGAACGGAAGTAATCCCATGAAACGAGCGTTTTTAATAGCCTTTGCCAACATACGTTGATAACGTGCGCTGGTTCCAGTTGTAGCTCTAGGTGTGATCTTTCCGTTAGGTGAGATAAACTTCTTCAAAGTCTCAACATCCTTGTAATCGATGTTCTTGATGTGATTCTTGGTGAAGTAGCATACCTTTTTACGAGTGAATTTCTTTTTCACAAACATAGTTCATGCATCCTTTCTTTAATTATTATCAAATCGAATACTAGAATGGCAAATCATCGTCAGATGTGTCGATTCCTTCCACAGGTGCGTCAGCTTTGGAAGATGAAGAGAAGTCATCACTAGGTTCGCTAGGCTCATTACGTGAAGCACTGTCGCGTTTTGTTTCCAAGAACTGAACAGTATCACATACGACTTCTACAACACTGACTTTCCTATTGTCCTTAGACATATAGGTTCTTTGCTGAAGTCTTCCATCCACAGCGACAAGGCTTCCCTTGTGAGTGAATTTAGCGACATTTTCAGCAGTGTTTCTCCAAGCAACACAAGAGATGAAAGAGACATTTGCCTTTCCATCTCTAGATGGAATTCCATCCACAGCAAGAGTGAATGATACGACGCTAGAATCAGAAGTAGTTTTTCTTAACTCTGGATCTCTAGTAAGTCTTCCGACCAATACGACACGATTTACTGCCATTTAAAATGTTTCCTTTCTAGTTGATTACTAGGCATTAGCCTTAGTGATCAAGTAACGGATAACATTTGCGTTGAGACTAGCAAGACGTTGGAATTCCTTAAGAGCTTTGCTCTTGTCGGGATCAGCCTCAATCTCAAGGATGACGTAGTATCCTTTTTTGAAACCTTCCATCTCATAAGCGAAGTCTTTGAGACCCCACTCAGTGGTCTTGTTAACAACTGCACCATTATTGGTGAGGATGTCAGCAAGCTTAGCGATTTCAGCCTTGGTAGCTTCTTCGCCGAGTTCAGGTTTAAGGACATACATGATTTCGTACTTTCTCATGTTCTTTTTCCTCCCTTTGGACATGACGGCTATGTACAGCATTTCTGGTGCATAGCAGAGAGCTTTGCTAAATATTCACAAAGCTAAATAATTATAGAGATGTTTTGTCTTAAAGTAAAGAGAAATAAGCATATCACCTAATGTTATCCATAATATATGTGCCTGTTTAATAGTGAAAGAATCAAATTTTTTTAATGTTTAAGATCTAATCAACTATGGAAATAAAAATAGCTCTGCCGAAGCAGAGCTATATCGTTTCAATAGGAACTAATTAGTCAAGAATATCGATGACGGTTCCTGCACCAACGGTGTGGCCACCTTCACGGATAGCGAACTTAGTGTTCTTCTCGATAGCGACCTTCTTGATCAACTCAACGTTGAACTCGACGTGGTCACCAGGCATGACGATCTTGCTTCCTTCTTCCAAAGAGATGACACCAGTGACATCAGTTGTACGGAAGTAGAACTGAGGACGATATCCATCAGCGAAAGCAGTATGACGTCCACCCTCTTCCTTGGTCAAGATGTAAACTTGAGCACGGAACTTTGCATGAGGAACGATGGTTCCAGGCTTGGCGATAACTTGACCACGGACTACTTGGTCACGATCGACACCACGGAGCAACATACCGATGTTGTCTCCAGCCTTTGCATAATCCAAGGTCTTACGGAACATTTCGAGTGAAATGACGGTGGAAGTACGAGTAGGCATCAAACCAACGATTTCAACAGCATCGTTAGACTTGATTTCACCACGCTCAACACGTCCAGTGGCGACGGTTCCACGTCCAGTGATGGTCATAACATCTTCGACAGCCATCAAGAAAGGCTTCTCGATATCACGGACAGGATCAGGGATGGACTCATCGCAAGCATTCATCAAATCGACAATGCATTGCTCATCAGCAGATCCAGGTGCAGCTTCAAGAGCCTTCAAAGCAGATCCACGGATGACAGGGCAGTTCTCTCCGTCAAATCCGTTCTTGCTCAAAAGGTCACGGACATCCATCTCAACGAGATCGATGAGTTCAGGATCATCAACTTGGTCACACTTGTTGAGGAAGACAACGATGTAAGGAACACCGACCTGCTTTGCAAGCAAGACGTGTTCACGGGTCTGAGGCATAACACCATCAGTAGCAGCGACGACGAGGATAGCTCCATCCATCTGAGCAGCACCGGTGATCATGTTCTTGACGTAGTCAGCGTGTCCCGGGCAGTCGACGTGGGTGTAGTGTCTCTTAGCAGTCTCGTATTCAACGTGAGCGGCGTTAATGGTGATACCACGAGCCTTCTCTTCAGGAGCGGCGTCGATTTGGTCATAAGCCATAGCCTTGGCCTCACCCTTCTCGGCGAGAACCTTGGTAATAGCAGCAGTAAGAGTTGTCTTACCGTGGTCGACGTGTCCAATTGTACCGATGTTAACGTTCGGTTTGCTTCTATCGAATTTCTCCTTTGCCATAAGCTTTTATAAGCCTCCTTAAAAATTGGTTTGCCAGCATTGCTATGTAGCCTTATAAATATACATTAGTAAGGCTTTTTTTTCAATAAAGGCCCATAGCTGGTGTAGAGCCATTGAAAGCGTTTTATGTAGGTTTTTAACTAACGAATCAAATTCGACTAATTGCCAGCACCTGTACGGGCTTTGACAATTTGTTCCTGGATGGACTTAGGAACTTCTTGATACTGAGCAAATTCCATAGTGTAGATACCACGACCTTGGGTCATAGAACGAAGATCGTTGATGTATCCGAACATGTTTGCAAGAGGTACCAAAGCACTAATGACTTGAGCATTACCTTTGGAGCTTGTATCAGTAACTGTTCCACGTCTTGAGGAAATATCTCCTAAAACAGTACCGAGATATTGTTCAGGAGTGGTGATCTCAGCCTTGACAATAGGTTCAAGGATGACAGGGTCACACTTTTGAGCTGCAAGTTTGAAGGCGATTGAAGATGCCATCTTGTAAGCAGCTTCGGAAGAGTCGACAGGGTGTGATGATCCATCCATCAACTCAGCCTTGATGTCAATTGCAGGATATCCAGCAACCAAACCATGGGCAGTAGCTTCTACCAAACCATCGATTGAAGGTTTGATGAATTCCTTAGGAATACGACCACCAGTGACTTCATTCTGTGTCTCGATTCCCTTACCAGGGTTAGGTGAGAACTTGAAGATAACGTGTCCGTATTGTCCGTGTCCACCGGATTGCTTAATGTACTTACCTTCACAGGTAGCAGACTTACGAATAGTTTCCTTGTAAGCAACTTGAGGAGCACCTACGTGTACAGGAATTCCGTAGTCATCTCTCAAACGGGTGCAGTTAACATCGAGTTGGAGTTCTCCGACACCAGCAATGATGGATTGTCCAGTTTCCTTATTTGTGTAGAAGTGGAAGGTAGGATCCTCTTCGCAGAACTTCATAAGGACTACAGCCATCTTATCAGTGTCAGTGTGTTTATCAGCTTCGATAGCCTCAGAGATAAGAGGATCTTGGAACTTGATAGATTCAAGATATGTAGGATTCTCTTCAGTGCAGAGGGTATCACCAGTCTTCGTGGACTTGAGACCGATAATAGCTGCGATTTCTCCAGCTCTGACTTCGGAGACATCCTCTTCAGAGTCAGCGTTCATAAGAACAATTCTGGAGACACGCTCAGTGACATTACGAGTAGCGTTGTACAAGTATGAACCATTCTTCAAGGTACCAGAGTACACACGGAAGAATGTGAGCTTACCAAACTGGTTGGTAGTAATTTTGAATGCAAGTCCAACGAAAGGTGCATTTGCATTAGGCTTGCACTCGACATCATTTCCTTCCTTGTCTTTTCCAACAGCAGCAGGAATATCCAAAGGTGAAGGCAAATAGTCGACAATAGCGTCGAGCAATGTTTGAATACCTTTAGAACGGAATGAAGCTCCAGCGAGAACAGGGTGGAACTTGTGAGAAATGGTTCCACGACGTAAAGCGGCCTGAATTTCTTCGACAGTAGGTTCTTTTCCTTCAAGAACTTCCATCATGATTTCGTCATCGTTGTTGGCCAATTCATCCAACATCATTTGACGCCACTCTTGGGCCTTCTCCATATACTCAGCAGGAATTTCAATTTGAGTAGGAGCAGGAATAGAGTTAGTTCTAGGATCTACTTCATTAACCCACTTCCATCCTATCATCTTGACCAAGTCGATGACACCATAGAATTCCTTCTCAGTTCCCAAAGGATACTGAATAGCAATTGCGGTTGCACCAAGCTTTTCCTTGATTGAGTGGAAAGACATCTCGAAATCAGATCCGATAGAATCCAACTTGTTGACATAAACGATTGAAGGAACGTTGTATTTATCAGCCTGTCTCCAAACAGTTTCAGTTTGAGGCTCAACACCGTTCTTTCCATCCAAAACAGCAACAGCTCCGTCCAAAACACGAAGTGAACGCTCGACTTCAGCTGTAAAGTCGACGTGTCCCGGAGTATCGATCAAGTTAATACGATACTCTTCCTGAGTTGTTCTTTCCTTCCAAAGACAGGTAGTACAAGCGGATTGAATAGTGATACCACGCTCTTGCTCCTGCTTCATGAAGTCGAGTGAAGTATTACCATCATCGATATTACCTATCTTGTGGGTACGTCCGGTATAGAACAAAATACGTTCAGATGTAGTTGTCTTACCGGCATCGATGTGGGCCATAATTCCAATATTACGAACGTGGTCCTCGGCAATAGCTTCAAACGACTGTACGTTTGAGTCTTCCTTATTAGCCATTTTTATGGTTTCCTCTCTATATTTTGAGTCTTAGGACGACTAGTAGCGGTAGTGAGCATAGGCCTTGTTGGCTTCAGCAGTCTTCAAGGTATCTTGCTTCTTCTTTACAGCACCACCGACACCATTTGCAGCGTCGATAATTTCTCCAGCAAGCTTGTCTACCATGGTCTTCTCATTACGGAGACGAGCATAGTTGACGAGCCAACGGAGTCCAAGAGTAGCCTGACGGTCAGCAGAAACTTCGACAGGTACTTGGTAGTTAGCAGCACCGACACGACGAGCCTTGAGCTCGATTTCAGGCATGATGTTTCCAAGAGCGAGTCCGAAGACATCCATGGCGGGTTTGCCAGTTTTCTTCTCTACTTTTTCGAATGACTCATAAAGGATTCTTTGGGCAAGACCTTTCTTACCATCCTTCATGATCTTGTTGATGAGACGAGTAACAAGTTTGCTGTTGTACACAGGATCGGGAAGTACGTCTCTCTTCTCGATTGAACCATTCTTTCTAGGCATTGTTCATTAACTCCTAACTTTACTTCTTCTGGATCTCACCATTCTTCTTGGTTCCGTATTGAGATCTTGATTGCTTACGACCTTCGACACCGAAGCACTCAAGAGCACCACGGATGATGTGGTAACGCACACCAGGAAGGTCACGTACACGGCCACCACGGATCAAAACAACTTTGTGCTCCTGAAGGTTGTGTCCTTCTCCACCGATGTAAGCAGTGACTTCATAGTTGTTAGTCAAACGAACACGAGCGTACTTACGAAGAGCGGAGTTAGGCTTCTTAGGAGTCATAGTTCCGACACGGGTGCAAACTCCACGCTTTTGAGGAGCTGGAGTGTTGTTCATCTTCTTGTTGAGAGAATCCCATCTCTTGCCCAATGCAGGAGAAAGGGACTTCTTTACGAGCCTGCGTCTCTCATGACGCACAAGCTGGTTAATTGTAGGCATTTATCTTATCCCTCTTAATTTTATGTCCACGATTCCGGGCGTTTCGTACTTGTCGCATAAAAAATACGAACATCTCCCGTTCGTGCGTTGATAATGATATCAGTTCCGGGCGTTTTGTCAAGCCTTTAAAGAGAATTTTTAATAAAAAAGTAGTTGAAAAAGCGACATATTGAATGTAAAGCCCTAACATAGAAATGTCTGCGGCAATCCGCAGACATTTTCTTTAAATAATATGTATTTATTTAGAACCTAATTCAGTTGATTCAATGCATTAATAAAAGCAGACCTCTTCAAATATACAGTAACCTTTTTATCTTTTTCAAGCAAATAAATAGAAGTACAATCACCTTTACATTCAGAAGTACCGTTAAACAAACCACTGATATTATCTCTACCATCTTTACCATCGGCATCAGCTTGAATTTCACCTTTGTAGTTCGTCAAAATTAGACTATCATAGTCATAGTTTATTTTTTCACTTGTTTCATTTTTATCAAAAGTAAATCCGTGAGAGAAGTCCGCTGAAGTACCAACTGTAGATCCTGTCCATTTCGTGTAGAAATTAAACTTTTCACCATAATTGTATGAGAAACAAGAAACAGGCTTATTGCAATCAGTCATATTAAATTTATAAACATAATTGGATGAAATCCAACATCCAAAATCTGGTTTAACTTCTTCTTCTTTCTTAGACCACATCCATAAGTGATCAAGACCATTGGCCGAATAGTAAACTATGTTCTTATTCTTTGTAAGATCGACATCTTGATCAGTTCTGATTGTAAACTTGCCATCTTTTGCAGCATTAATATAAATATCAAATTTGGAATTGTTAGGAGGTAAAGGCAAAGCTAAGTACTCAATGTTGTTTCCTTTATTATCGTCTTTAGGAGCAAAATCTGTTCCATCTTCCGTCTTAAATATAATACCTGTAGGTGCTGTTTGAGACGTCATGATAAACCTGGATTGTTTTGTGCCTTTGAAATCATTGCAAGCTTCATAAAAAGTCTCATAATTAATTTGCAATGATTTATTATAAATCGTGCCATCTTTAGTCACAGGACCCGTCAAAGGCAATGAAACTCCAAAATCTGTTCTATCATTCCAAAGCCACACATGATCTAATTTACTATAATCTTTACTATTCTTATTGTCATTGTCGCCGCCTGTAGCTTCGTTATGGAAATAAATATTGTAATTACCTTCCTCAGGAGGAGTTTCAGTATTTCTAGGGACTAAAAATAGTATTCTAGATTTAGAAAAAGGGTATCCTATATTTTTCCTATAATCTTCAAATTTAGTAGAAGAATATGATTTAGCATCAAGCGGTTCACCCATGTCACCACTTTCAGAATTAGTGCCATTTTTATTTCTTAATTCAATGTTCTCGTATGTTAAATGATCTACTAACTTATACTTGGAATTTAATAAATCATATAAGTAAATTTTCTCGTCTGTCTCGCTAGTATCTGAGCCATAAAAGACACTAGAGCGATAAAAGACACTAGATACAAAAGAATTTAAATTTAAAGAAGGAACACTAAATACTTTCTTTGAATATCTATATTTACCATCCTCTCCTTTCTTTCCTCTGAAAGTATTGCCATTATCGGTGAAATTTTCTGAATCATCCAAGAATCCTGATTCGCTTTTAGCAAAATCGTCATAATTAGGAATCTTGCCATCTCTACAATCTATGATTTTTAAGTAACTACCTTTATCTTTTTTAAAGTTTTCTTCTATATCATCCACCTTCATATCAGCGTTAACTGTCTTTGGATTTCCAGAATTAGGGAAGTACCACAAAGAATAAGCAGTAGAAACAAAAGCGGTCATCAAAAAGATGAAGAGCATCAAAACAATAATAACATTTCTATTTAATAATGTTTTTCTTCTCATCTTATTCAAACCTCCTTTTATCTTTTAATATCCTCTTCACTATAAGGAATATATGTTTGCTTAGTAAAAGTAACAACTATGCAAAGGGATGCTTTATTACCAAATCTTTCCTTCATCAAGGCTTCATATCTATCAGTAAGTCTAAGATCGATTCTATCATAATAGAAGATATATACCATCAACACTATTGCTATAGCAAAGACTGAAATCAATCCCGTACCCGATTGAATATAGATGACTATAGATCCTAATACTTGATTTTGATAGCCATCAAAAACTCCGACTATTCTATCCGATGTGACATTAATTTCACCCGACATAGAGGCTGGGTTTGCATCTCCTCTAAAGGTGAACAACTTATGCCCTTCTTTTTCTCCTATAGATATAGAATAGACTCTATGAACTATGATCTTATCGTCCATTCTAAAAGCTACTATGTCATATACTTTTATTTGATCTTCGGATTTGAATTTATCGATTCCGATAAAAGCATACTGAGATATTCTCGTATTCATCTTATCTTTTGAATCTATACTACCATCTTTCAAATACTTGTTGTTATCGTTGATAGATGCCATAGAAGAAGTCTGAACAACTAAATATGTCTTATCTCCAAAATAAGTAGTCTGGTCATTCGACTTCATCACAGTAGCCCAGACAAAGAAACCTATGAGAGCGACTAGGAATATCCCGACAATACTATTAGAAATAATATTCCCGACTTTTTTTCTCTTTTTTCTCTTATAGTAAGTTTCTATAAAAGATAGTTTTTTATTTTTCTTCTTATCATACTTCTCAATATCTTTATCCAAAATCTTAATTACTTCGTTATCTTCTAATCTGTTTTCTATACACTTCTTTCTATTAAAGTAATAAAAGGAGAAGATACAAATATAGACAATTGCAAAACACACCAATGATATTGCAGATACAATCAGCACCAATGTTGATAAACCCATATATACCTTCTTTCTTGTTATTATTAAAGAGACACTGAAAAAGTAAAAGAAATCTTTGCATCACTAAAGATTTGAACTACATCTTCTAATTTATCAGTAATCTTAAAGCCGTCTGGAAAACTAAAATATAGATTGTCAGAGCAAAAGACGAATGTGTCCTTAGCAGCTTCCTTATCAGCTTCTCTAAGAGTAGAGTCACTCGGACTCACTACTTTATATTGATCATCCTCTATAACTTTGCCTTCATCGCTTACTGTAAACTTGTTGTAAGGATCTGAAGTAGTAGCATCTTTAGAATTTACTAGTTCAATATCTTGTCGCCACTGAATTCCATTATAAATTACTGTTCTTCTAGTATTATCTGCTGGTGTTGTTACATCTACATCCTTTTCACCAACATTAATAAGATTCCGATCTGAGCTATTATCGTGTGAATAAGGTAAATAGGACACATTCATAATATTTTTGACAGACATTTGGCTGGCAGCTGCATATCCAGAATCAACTGTTAATTGCAAGTTAAATTTAAGTACGTTTCCTGCACTAGAAATTAATGCTCCTTTCGGAAGTAGATAATGTACATAAAACGGATTAATCAAATGGATTCCATCAGATTCAACAATTATTTTAGAATTCAAAGAAGACGAACTAATATCTTCCACACAATTTTTATCATAATTAATAACTATCTTTCCAAAATCAGCAACACCTGTTATATCGGTAGAAATAGTTATGTTATCTTTAGTCACATCATTTACAAAGTACCATGTTGAATATCCAACACCAAATAATGATAAAATAGCAAAAAAAGGTACCACAAAACCAAATAGCAATGATTTCATGTACCTTTTCATATAAGAACTCCCTTAAAACTTAAAGATTATTAGACTACTTAGTAGTAACAATTTCAGCTTCAAAGCTAATAGTAATGGATTGATCCTTTACAGCGCTCTTCATAGTTTCATATTCAGCCGCTGTAGAAGGCTTTTTATCAGTATATGCAACAATCACCTCAGAAATATCGAAAACATCATATTTTGGAGTATCGCTTTTTACTTCTAATTTAGATATTTCTTTTGTAAGAGTTAAGACATCAGCGGAGGAAGTTTGGTCATTGAATGTGAAATTAACATATTCAGCAACTTTTGGAGAAATAGTAATTGTAGTAGTTACTTTATAAAAAGTTCCATCAACGAACTTATCATCAGAAGGGTTGTCATCTCCCTCATATGCTTTCAAAAACTCTTTGAAAGTTCCATCAAAATGAACATTCTGACGATCATGGGGCATTCCATCAGTTGTATCATCAGGTTGATCAAGAACTAGACTAGCTAGACTAGCATCCTCAGAATGTTCGAACACAGCACCTACAACCTTCTTTTCTGTAGGTTCTACTGTAATTCCTTTCTCACCAGTAACGATACCACTGTTGAAATACCATGTTGCATAACCAGATCCAATCAAAGAAGCGACTGCCAACACAGGAATACCAAAAGCCAAAACAAATTTTTTCATTTTTTTCAAAATATCCTTTCATTGCGTAGATTTAGAAAAAACTTTCGTGGTTTTATTTATATAACTTAGCTATATTTAATTCAAGAAATTTCAATATATTGATTTTTTTAGAAAAAATATCTATTTTTTTATAATTTTGGATTGGATTAGCAAAAAGAAAAAAGGAAAAAATGAACACTTTTAATTTTTTGTATTTAATTTTTGCTAAATACTTTTTAATAATTAAATCTTTAATCTGCTATCATACCGAGTAAATTAAGCTCAATTATGACTATTTTTTATTAAATATTAGCTTTTTTGTAATTCCTTTACAATTAACTTACAATTTGCTCTAATAGATTCTATAACTCCTTAAGTATTAGTCCTTTGATTGTGTCTATTTAATATTTAACACACATATATGAATAGGTAATACCAATAACTTGATTTTATAATAGCAACAAGTCTTACAAAATTCAGCCTTATAAGTGCAATTCAAATTATGTTTCTTCATTTTTTTAAAATTTACTATTGCATTTTTATTTCGACTTGTGTATATTTACTTCCGCTATCTCAAATAGCGATGGACCGTTAGCTCAGTTGGTAGAGCAGCTGACCCTTAATCAGCGGGCCAAAGGTTCGAGTCCTTTACGGTCCACCACCTAGATATTATCACCACTCATAATGAGTGGTTTTTATTTTATTTTTATTTACTTATATTAGAAGATATAATACTTTTGCTTGCAAAAAGTATAGAAAGAAGGTTAAAAATGAGATTACAAGGAAAAGTTGCAATAGTCACAGCATCTACTAGAGGAATTGGATTTGCTATCGTCAAATCATTTCTAAATGAAGGTGCAAAAGTCTATATGGCTGTTAGAAACATCCAAAGAGCTAACGATTCAATAGCTCAGTTTCCTAAAGAATGGCAAGAAAGAGTATTTCCCGTATTTTGTGATGCATCTAAAGAAGAAAGCTTTTCTTCTTCAGTAGAAGAAGTCGGTAAAAAAGAAGGTCATATAGATATCTTGGTCAACAATTTTGGAACCAGTGACCCTACAAAAGATAGAGACTTAAGAAATACTGATCCAAAAGTATTTATCGATACAATCAGTATCAATCTTAAAAGCGTATTTATGACTTCACAAGCAGCACTAAAGTATATGGATAAAAGCGGCGGATCTATCATCAATATCTCTTCTATCGGAGGTAAAGTTCCAGATTTGTCTCAAGTAGCTTATGGAACTTCAAAAGCGGCCATAAACTATTTAACTCAATTGATTTCAGTAACTGAAGCCAGAAACAACATTCGTTGTAATGCTGTTCTACCTGGAATTACAGCAACTGATGCCGTAAAGCAAAACACAAACGAAGCATTCCAAGAAATGTTCTTAAAGCATGTTCCTTTAAATAGAATGGCTTTACCTGAAGAAATAGCCAATGCTGTATTATTCTTCGCCAGCGATGAATCTAAATACATCACAGGCCAAGTTCTAGCAGTTGCAGGTGGATTTGATATAGCGACTCCGCTTTATGGGGATTTCATCGGAAAAGATAGATCTAAGTAAAACTAATAGTCGAATCAAATGCTTTGAATAAGTGCATGTCAAAAAGATATGCACTTTTCATTTTCATAAATATTTGCATATTTACCAAAAAAACTGAGATTTGATATTTCAAATTAGGATTTTCTAATTAAGACCCAATTCAAAATAATCTAGTTTTCTATTTATAAAACTTCATTTTTTCTCTTTTCTTCCATCACTTTGTTTTTATGGTATTTCAAAGAATAAGAGTATTGTTTCCACAAGCAATAAAGACTAAATGCAACAACAGGATAACCGACAATTGTAGGAATCATATAATTGAGCAATTCCAAAGTAGCCATATAAGATCCCAAAGCTAATACTAACACTTCTACAATAGTAAATATAATTGAAACTACTAAAGATAGAACGATATTTATATTGTTCATTCTCTCTTTATGAATTAATAAGAAATATGAGAAGAAAAGACATACTGCAATTAAGATACTTGGAATAATAACAATACAAATTAAATTTCCAGGCTGATCATAGTCATTCAAAGTACCATGAGACATATCACCTTCAATATGAAAGAAAGGCTGAGCTATAAAGACCAATAAGAGAGGTGCTAGTAATGAACAAAAAGCACCAATCAAATACAAAAAATATTTTTTCATACTATTCATTTTTGCATTTTATTCCACATATTTTCTTTTGTATCATAATGACCATACCAGGTAGAGCTTTCTACATAATTACTTGTTGAATAATCTGAATAAGCACCCTTAATATCTTTCATGACATAATATGGTGTTCTAAACCAGCCAGACCACCAAGATCTGTTGTCTGCTATATTCCACAAATCAGTAGAAAAATTCGAGCAATTGTACGTTGTCAAATCATAAGAATCATTTTTTTCTCTAATAAGTTTAGAAATATTATTGAGTTTTTCGTTATTGATTACTACTTCATAGCTGCAATCATTAGCCATATTTTCAACATTGTTGTAATAATATTCTTCTCTATTATAATAAACACCTTTATATGCATTCGAGGCTGATGAATTACCACTGGATCCACCACTACTGCTACTCCCACCACCTACGCCACTATCCCACAAGCCAACGCTAACGGAATCATGACTACCTAAATAATAATATCCTACCCTAATAGTACTAGAAGTATTATTAAACACTTGAATAAAAGAATGACCCGCGCCACTTTTCACAGTGGTTTTATCTGGCAACACATAGTACTCAGTGAATGCATGAAGTTTCACACTTATAGTTCCGGAGCTTTTCCAAGACCCAAGTAACGGGACTAACAATAATAAGCAAATAGATAATTTACATTTATTCATATCTTTTCATCCTCTCAAAACAAATTATACTACTTTTTATCACTTGTTATGTAAAACCCACATATTTTTTCAACATTTGCAATCTTAAAACTAAATTCACTTTGAATATAAAAAGGGGGCTGTTGCAAAATCCTAATCCAAAATCAGGTGAGCAGCAGCTCCTTTTCTTT
>ENA-OPMG01000876-OPMG01000876.1-human-gut-metagenome-genome-assembly--contig:-NODE-876-length-20715-cov-4.377396_pt1 | contig 20715 bp, 16 predicted proteins | sample MGYA00241522_ERZ501741 | MGnify/ENA primary metagenome ERZ501741 (study PRJEB25962, sample SAMEA2042616) | human gut metagenome | biome: human gut; feature: human-associated habitat; material: faeces...
AGATGGTATTTGTATGTGGCTGGGACGATGGTGCGGGCTGGGAAGTGACAGGACTGGATTGGGGAACAGGCGCTACGAGCCACCGGGTAATCTTCGGGCAAACCAGCCGGGGTAACGGGGCATACGCCATTATCCAATACATGGAAAACGGGGATCTATTGTTCAACTCCGTAGGCGGTCCCTTCCGGGTAAAGCTCTGATGAGATAAAAATTAAGAGGCTGTCTAAAAAATGAAGTGAACCCTAAAAGTTTTTTGTCTAACTTTTAGGGTTCACTTCAATATCTCCGATTATTTTCGCTATGTTTGCGGCAAAAGATATTCTGTATGATCTATCTGAAGCAAGTAAAATTACTGGACCCGGACTTGGTAGCCGGCAATCCCGAGGAGCTAAAGTATCCCTATAAAGCTCCGGCTGTACGTTTCACGGAATCATTCATTTTCCGCAAGCCGGTTACTTTCCTTGTCGGGGAAAACGGGGCGGGAAAATCCACCCTGCTGGAAGCGATGATGAGTAAATATGAGGAAAGAGATGAGGAAGAACCGGGTATGCTCTATGACGGAACCGAGGCCTACAAGATTTACGCCAATGTCTTACCCGAGCATATTCAGCTGATCGAGACCCGAAAACCGGAAAAGCATTTCTTCTTCCGGGCAGAATCCTTTTTTAACCATGCTGCCGAATTGGATAGGCAAGCCCAACTGGAATTACGTAAGTACAGCAAGATCTACGCCTATAAAGCTTACGGTGGTAGGAGTTTATTGGAGCAATCGCACGGCGAGAGCTTTCTCAGCGCTTTCCTGAATTACGCCAGTCGCAATACATTATTTATATTAGACGAGCCGGAAGCCGCACTCTCCCCACAACGACAGCTGGCCCTTTTGGTGCGTATCCATGAACTGGTGAATAACGGTTGCCAACTGATTATCTCCACGCACTCCCCGATCTTGATGGCTTATCCGAACGCGGACATTTATGCCATCGATGATACCGGAGCGCACATCACCCCGTATGAGGAAACAGAGCATTACCAGCTCACTAAATATTTCCTCACGCATACGGAGCAAATGATGAAAGAACTGCTTGGGTGAGATTACTTCTCCCAAGCATTTACGATCTCGGCAATGTAAACGATATGCGCATTGCCGTTCTTCTCATCATACCAACGAGGGAAAACGCTAGGATCTAAAAACTTAGCCTCCTCGATCTCGGATTTATAGACCACTTTGCATTCCAACGTAAGGCGAGCTTCCTCGAATACAGGATTACCAGCCTCCGTAAAAAACGGTGTCAACCCCGTAGCGGCCACTTTATCAATCTCCCGGCCGGATTTAGAGCCACAAATGCTATGGGCTTTCCGGTGCTCCGGTCCTAGGAAAGTAATCGTGAACTCATTTTTAGCGTCGATAAACTCACGGGTATAACGCTCCGGACGAATAAAAGCAAACACCACCGGACGGTTCCATAACACTCCCACGCCGCCCCAACTGGCAGTCATCATATTAAACTTCTCCTTATCACCGGCGCTTACCAGCATCCACTCCTTACCAATCAACTCGATAAAGTTGTCTTTGATCTCATTCGGATTAATCGCTTTCATATCTCATTTTATTTTCCCTCAAAGATATAAAATATTCCCTTATTTACCGGTACTCATTACCCCCGAGTCATTATCGGCATTATTCACTTTCTTCTGACCAGCGCTAAATTTACGGCCGAAAGAGAAGTTATAGGAAATCGTCGCCACAAACAAACGGGAACTTTCCTTGATGTAATTCGAACGGTGGAAAGAGGCGTATTGGTTCCAGTTCTCGGTCTCCTGCTTATAGTTATCCGTAAACGGATTAAAGACACGCAAGCCAATCATCAAGTCTTTATGCCTATAACCGAGCTGGATTCCTTGGATATTCTCACCCCCACTCATCGTCTCGCCCTTAAACCAGTTCCAATTCGTCATCAACATATACATGAGTGACCAATTTTTCCAAGTAACGGAAACATTCGCGTCGCACCACCAGTTCGTATATCGATGCGTGTAGGTATTACCGTTACTCATATAATGGTTCATACCACCATTGACTGAAAATTGCAAGATGTCCTTGATCGGACCGACCCGCAAGTTGACGGAAGCGACAACCCGTTGCCAGTTTTTCTGATTGTCCCAAGTCTGGATGATCTTATTCCCTTCCAGATATTTCTCGTCCATGATAGCGTCCGGCTGATACTCATAAGCGCCCAAGGCATTCACGTAAAACAGACCTTTGCGAAACTCGTAATTCAATTCCGTATAATAACTCATATAAGACTTCAAGTTAGGATTACCCCGCTGTATTTGCAAGGAATCGATCACTTGGTCGATAGCGCTCAGCTCACCCAAAGAAGGAGTCACATTCCCCATCGTTGATTTCAAACGGATGGAAGATTCCCCGGGCAAAGCATAAAACAAGGTCAACCGGGGACTCACCGTATAACGTTCATAATCCGCATCCTCACCCCGTTGGCTATAAGACGATCGATTCACGGTCACACCCAATGAGTAATCCAGTTTTTTCACCTTTCCCTTGAATTCCGCATATACGGAACTCTCCATCTGTTCCATATGCGTCTTATAGTTATGCCCATTGATATAACTGTTATCCGAGAAAGATTGGTTATGGCGTAAACCGCCGCTCAACCGATTACCATTCGTTAATTTCTTTTCATAGATAGCTTCGCCGATAATCGAGTATTTATCACCATCCACCACGTTATTTACATCAGTCAACAATTGTTCATGTTTACTCTCCTGATAGATACGGGTCGATTTCGTTTGGTTATAAGTCCCTACCACGTTAAACACCAAGGTCTGGTTATGCTTCAAATCCCGTTGGTAATACAAATCCAGCGCAGGAGCTTGATAGGCTGATCCCGATAGATCGATCATATCCACTTTATCCTCCGGATTCGCCTTATTCATCAAGACTCCTTGATAATCCCAATGCGGTTGATGATTATTCCGGTAGCGGAACGTGGCGTTAAACATATACTTATCCGGCTTTTGATAGCTATAGTTCACATTCAGGTTATGCATGAACAAACGAGCGCGCGAAGGTTCGCCTATTTCCACACGGTTCAAGGTCGTTCCATTCGCTAAATGGAACTCTTCCTCGTTATTCCGTTTCATTCCATAGAAATCACGAGGACCGATCCGATAAGAAGCGCCCCATTCCGAGTTCTTATGATTGATCTTTCCCCAAGCATTATGTTCACCCCACATGGAATTGATACCTTGCGCCATGTCCAGACCAAAACTACCTCCCGTATCCGGCCGGCGAACAATATAATCCAGCACGATATCGGCATTACCATAACGTAAGCCCGGGTTATCATGATATTCTATACGAATGATGTCCGAGGGATTCAAGGCCTTGATCTCATCCTGTTCCACCTTCACGCCATTGATACGCACTTGGACTACCCCATTTCCCGTGGCCTTGATCTCACTGTTCAACAAATCCACCTGCACTCTCGGTAGCATCATCTGCTGCAACAAATCCATACCGTTTCCCGAAGCCTTCATCTGGCGCTCCGATGGGAAGACCACTTTTTTATCGGCATGGCTCGTCTGGGCAGAGGCGCTAACCGTCACCCCGTCTAAGGATACCGCATCATCATTTAAGGATATTTCTCCCAAAGAAATATTCTTGGACAAGCCTTCCAAGGAAATATACTCCGTCTTAAAGCCTAGACTAGAGACAGATAGAATATAACTCCCTTTTTTAATCTTATTTAATAAAAAATGCCCCTTCATATCCGTAGTCGTACCCGCTACAAAAGAAGAGTCCATTGTTTGCAATACCACATTTGCAAATTCCAAGATTTCTTTGTTGCGAGCGTCCCACACCATTCCCTTTATCTCTAAGTTCTGAGCAAAAGCTCCCTGTACCATACCGCCTAGCAGTATGATCCAAATCATCATCCGTTTCATTTTTATCGTATTTTTTCCGAATATAGCAGGGTGGCCTTTCCCGCTTATCATTTGTTTCTAACTATAAGACGACAGCCGTTTGGAAAACGTTACAAGAAAATGATAAAAAAATAATATTTCGATGAATTTGCTTCGTAGATACGTATCTTTGTAACCAAACAACAGATTATAAATCATGGAGCTATTGAATAATTGGATCAACGGAGTCAACGATATATTATGGTCATACATCCTTATTATCATGTTATTGGGATGCGCCGTATGGTTTACGATAAAAAGTAGGTTCGTGCAATTCCGCATGATTGGCGAGATGATCCGATTATTAGGCGATTCTGCCGGGAAAGGAGAAAAAGGGGAAAAGCATATCTCCTCTTTCCAAGCCTTCGCCGTATCTTTAGCCAGCCGTGTAGGGACCGGAAACCTAGCCGGTGTAGCGACAGCCGTAGCGATCGGCGGACCCGGATCCGTATTCTGGATGTGGCTGATCGCTTTATTGGGTTCTTCCAGCGCATTCGTGGAGTCTACGTTAGCTCAATTATATAAAGAAAAAGGGAAAGACTCGTTCATTGGCGGTCCTGCTTACTATATGCTACATGGTTTGGGGTTACGATGGATGGGCGTATTATTTGCCGTATTGATTTCGATAACCTTTGGTTTTGCCTTTAATTCCGTACAAAGCAATACCATCTGCGCAGCTTGGGAAGGCGCTTTTGGCATCGATCATGCTTGGATCGGAGCGATTCTTACGGTACTTACGTTAATCGTCATATTCGGAGGTATTCAGCGCATCGCGAGAGTAAGCAGTATTGTCGTACCGGTCATGGCATTAGGATATATAGCATTGGCGTTGGGAATCGTACTGTTTAATATTACCCGCCTACCCGCTGTTATAGAAACCATTCTGTCAAACGCTTTTGGTTGGGAACAGGCGATAGGCGGCAGTGTCGGAGCGGCGTTGATGCAAGGGATTAAACGAGGTCTATTCAGTAATGAGGCCGGTATGGGATCGGCACCGAACGTAGCGGCTACGGCGCATGTCTCCCATCCAGTCAAACAAGGATTGATCCAAGCATTAGGCGTATTTACCGACACGCTGATTATCTGTACCTGCACAGCGTTCATCATCTTGTTTAGCGGAGCGCCATTAGACGGCTCCATCAATGGAGTCCAGCTCACGCAACAAGCTTTGAGCAACGAGGTGGGTAGCATCGGCAGTACGTTTGTCGCTTTAGCGATCCTTTTGTTCGCGTTCAGTAGTATTATCGGTAATTACTATTACGGAGAAGCGAATATTCGTTTTATCACGTCCAAGAGAAGTGTCTTATTTATTTACCGTATATTAGTCGGTGGAATGGTCATGTTCGGTGCGTTGGCTAGTTTAGACTTGGCTTGGAGCCTAGCGGACGTGACGATGGGACTTATGACGATCTGCAATTTGATCGCGATCTCATTGTTGAGCCGTCAAACATTCCTCTTATTACAGGATTACGTAGCCCAAAAGAAAGCGGGTATTAAAAGCCCTGTATTCGATAAGAACAAGATACCCGAGTTGAAAGACAAAGCGCAGTGTTGGTGATCAGACAAACGTATTGAAGTATGATAAAAAGCAAGATGATAAGCTTTTACATAGCGGTCATGATGATATGGACCTGTACGGTAAAAGCTCAAGATGATGATAAATCCATTATCCACAAAATAGGATTCGACGTACGTCCCTCGTATGTCGCCCCGACTAGCAAATTCCTGAAAGATGATGGCTATGGAAACGGGCTTACTTTACGTAAGGCGGCTTCATTCCATTTGAAATACGGGTTCCAACAGAATCCGAACTCTAAGGAGGGCCAGCTCTATCCGCACACTTACCAAGGAATAGGCATCTCTTATAATACCTTTGGCAATCGGCAGGAAGTAGGTAATCCTTGGGCGGCATATGTTTTCCAAAGCTCCCGCATCGCCAAGATCTCTTCCCGGTTATCCTTCGATTATGAATGGAATTTCGGAGCCTCATTCGGGTGGCATCCGTATGATGAAAACAATAATTACCGTAATAAGATCATCGGTTCTAAAATCAATGCCTATATCAATCTGGGATTTTTCCTCAACGCGAAACTATCCCGTTATTGCAACCTGCTCGTCGGGGCGGATTTAACGCACTACTCAAACGGAAATACTCATCTTCCGAATGCGGGATTAAATACGATTGGCGGCCGGATCGGACTCGTCTACACGCTCAATCCTATCGAGGAAAGCCATCATGAGATAGGTACCGCACGTTCCTTACCGGCAAATCAATTATACCTCTCCAGCTTTTGGCAACGTGTCAGTTACGATGTCATCCTATATGGTGCGACCCGTGCTAAGGGGGTTATGCTAGGTGATGAGGCCCATATTTTTCCAGGTCAGTTCGGCATCCTTGGATTCAACCTCAACCCGATGTACAAATTCAACCGGTTCCTAAAAGCAGGTATCTCCCTAGACGGCCAATATGACGAAAGCGCAAATATTTATTCCGACGAGATCATCCAAGTCGGCGAAGAACCCCGATTCTACCGCCCGCCCCTACACGAGCAAATCGGTATCGGCCTCTCCGCCCGTGGCGAGTTCACGATGCCATTCTTCTCGATCAATATAGGAGTCGGACATAATTTATTCTACAACAAAGGCGACCTGAAAGGATTATACCAGATCCTAGCCCTCAAGGTATCGGTTACACGAAATTTATTCCTGCATGTCGGATACCAACTGCACAAGTTCCATAATCCGAATAACTTGATGTTGGGAGTTGGGTATAGGTTCCATAATAAATAAAAGATAATATCCCGCTTGCTAAGATTATAAAGTTCAATCGTTCATAAAATCTAAGAAAACATATCGATCAAACTTCTTTTTGAAAGTAAAATTGAAGCTGTGCCTTTCATCTTTACTTGTAAGTGGTATAGCTCTATATCCTTTTTTTCTATAATAAGCTTCGTAGAGAAGAAGTTGTCTCCCGATACCGTAACAATAGAATCTTCTAACCCTTCTATTTCCGCTTTCAATAATCCATACTCTGATGAGGCGTACCCTTCAAACTCAATATCGGCCGACATACCTTTATGAACTTTCGTGATAAACCGGTAAGGTACAAGTGCCGTCACTTCCACATACCGCTCATCTACCTGTGTAACAAAAACACTCACCGTCACATTCTCCGGATAAGGTATAAAGCATGCTACCAACGCTAAACAGACAAGCACTGTTGTCAACATCCCGATGCCGTCACGCACGATTCCACCTGGAGCCTTACCAATTATCTCCTGTACCTTCTCACTACGCAACTCTATATTATCATACTCTGCCATACGCATATACCTTTCTCATTCTCAAGACCCTAATTCCAATTGATTCTCCACTAAATTATAATAAGCACCACGTTTTTCACACAATGATTTGTGATTCCCAACCTCAACGATTTTCCCGTTATCAATCACAATGATCTGATCCGCATTTTTCACGGTACTCAGCCGATGAGCGACAACAACTACGGTCTTACCTCTATAAAAATCATTCAAGTTCCCCACGATAACCCGCTCGTTCTCGGCATCCAACGCATTAGTGGCCTCATCCAAGAAAATATATTCCGGATTTTTATAAACAGCCCTAGCTATCAAGATACGTTGTTTCTGTCCTTGACTAAGCCCAACACCATCCGGACCGATTTGTGTATTGTATTTCAATGGCAGTCTCATAATAAAACTTTTTATATTCGATATATCTACGGCCCGGAGTAACCGCCCCGCATCAATCTCTCCATCATCCACGGCAATATTTCGTGCGATCGATTCAGAAAAAACAACCCCATCCTGCATAACGACACCGCATTGACGCCGCCACCATTTCAGATTCAACTCACTAATTGGGGTATTCCCGATACAGATCTTCCCTCCTGATACCGGATAATAACCTAATAACAATTTAATCAACGTAGTTTTACCACTGCCACGGGTCCCGACAATAGCGGTCACCTTCCCTCCGGGAACCGTAAAACTCACATCATCTATCGTCTTTCGGAGACTGTGCGGATCATACTTAAAATCGACATTCCGAAAAGACAAATCCCGGTTATCATCCGGATAAGTAGCCAAAGAGTCGGAATGGTCCTCCTCATTCATTTGCGCATGGATCTCATTGATACGATCCAAGCTGATCTTCACATCTTGAGACGCATAAATGAAGTTCATCAATTGTTCAACCGGCCTGTTCAACTGCCCAATAATATATTGTACCGCCAGCATCATACCCAAGGTCATCTGTCCCTCCAACACCGAGGTAGCTGCCAAAATCGTTATCAAGATATTCTTCACTTGGGTAATACATACTCCACCGGCCTCTTGTGCCTGTTTCAACTTCAAGCTACGCATTTGCAAATGAAATAATCCAGCCTGTACATCCTCCCACTCCCAACGGCGACGTTGCTCGCAATCCTGCAACTTGATCTCCTGCATAGTGGTGATGAACTGGTAAGTCTTATTATTATTCTCCGCCTGTTTCTCAAATAGTTCATAATCCAGCACCTTACGCTTACGCAAGAAAAATGCGATCCATACGCCGTACAACACGCTCCCCATCACGAAAATCAGAAATATCATCTTATCATATATCAATAGTACGATCCCGAAAACAACAAATGTCAAAAACGAGAACAAAACCGTCAATGACTGAGTTGTGAGAAATTGCTCCACCCGCTTATGATCACCCATCCGTTGTATCAAGTCTCCCATCAACTTTGTATCGAAAAAACCCATCGGGAGCTTTAGTAACTTAATAAAGAAATCCGAGATAAGGGATATATTGATGCGCATGCTGATATGGAGCAAGATCCATCGCTGGATAAAATCCAAGATCGTTTGGCTGAAAATAAGGGTAAGTTGTCCAAGCAAGATTAGCCAGATAAAGCTCAAATCCTTATGTGTGATACCCACATCAACAATCGCTTGTGTCAAGAAGGGAAAGATTAGCTGCAAAACGCAGCCTACAATCAACCCTAAGATAATCTGTCCGAAATAATATTTGAATTGCTTGAAATAACCAAGCAAAAAAGCGAAAGTACGTTTTCCCGCAGCCTGAGTAGATTCTTGTTGATAAAAAGCAGGCGTAGGCTGTATGATCATGGCAACTCCCTTATCCTCTCCTTTCGAGCGGACCGTTATCCAACGATCCACAAAATCCTTCTCCTGATATTGCATCAGACCATTTCCCGGGTCCGCCACGTAGTAAACACTTTTCCTCCCTTTTCTGGATTTGATCTTGTAAAGAACTACAAAATGATTCTGGTTCCAATGTAAGATCACAGGTAACTCAACTTTCGCTAACTGATCGATAGACATTTTTCCGCAAGTTGTTTTCAAACCTAATTCACCTGCCGCCTCGCTAATGCCCAGTAAGGATACACCGTCCTTACTGGCAAAGCATATCTTAGAGAGAGAATCTATCGAATAATTCTTCCCCAAAAAGGCACAAATCATCCGTAAGCATGCGATACCACACTGCATCGCATCGTGTTGTCGATAGAAAGGGAAACTACGCATAAGAATATTTATTTACAATCTGTTTATAACGTCTTGTCCTGCTCCCGAACCTTTGTATTTATTTCGTCCCATATTAAATTTAAACCGAACTGTTAGCCTGACAGACTCACTATCCAATTTAGCTCTTTGATAGGCAGTATTGATACCACTATACAAATCTATATTCTGTCGGCTTAAATGCCCTACATCAAACCATTGGAGATTAAAGCTCAAACGATCCTGCAAAAATGATTTCCGTAAACTTAAATCAATTTCCCCTGTCTGATTTAATATATAATTTTGTGATGCACCTTTTGTCTGATAAGAGAAATCAGCACGCACCACAAAACCTTTTGGCAAACTAAACGCATTATTGAAGTTAAACATCAACATCGGCTTATTCATAGCTTTGAAACCGTCCATCCAAGGAGTATCGAACCATTGTTTCCTAAGCCCTATATATGCCATTGGCTCCCAAAGACCAATTTTAGGAGATAAAGAGAGGGATGCGTTCAAACAATCCAGCTGTCCTTCGTTACGATAGGTTACGAACACTATTCTTGGATCCTTATCATAAGGATCTGCCACATTCAATATTACATCGTTGAATCGTTGATAATCCAAAGATAGTTGAACCCACTGATAAGATAAATCCAATCTCAAACTATGAATAATCTCCGGCTGTAACTTTGGATTTCCACCTTTATAGGAAAAACGATTTATATATACAATATTATTACTTAAATCCCCATAGTCCGGACGATGGATTTTCTCTGAATAGCTCAACTGGCTTTGAACTCGTCCTATAGGATAAGACAAAGAAACAAAAGGAAACAAGTTATCATAAGTCCGCCTAAGATCTGAATCTCCGGAAAACTTATCTTGGAAAGAATAATTCACATGCTCATATCGAACTCCCGCAGAAACATCCAGATTTCCCCAAGAACGAGTATAATCCAAGAAAGCCGTTTCCGTCTTCTCCTTTGCCACATTACCCGTACTTGGTAATATAGCTTCCTCATTTTTATAATACTCGTTTTTTTTCATGCTTGCAAATTCACCTCCAAATGAGAAATCCCCCCCCCATAAAGGATGGGATAAGATTAGTTTAGCAGCAAATAAATGAACTGAATTATCTGAAAAAGAACAAATTGCGCGATCATCAAAATGTAAGCTACTCTCCTCTGCATAATCCTCTGCATAATCTTTATTCCATAATAAATCTGCGTTAAAATCAATATTTAATTTCCCGATCATTCCTGTATAATAAGCATTTAATTGTTGTTTAGGACCTCTACGTTCATTTGTCCGACTGTTATTCTCCCAGTAGTCGTACTGACTCTCATTCGCATATACCTGACTCCTCACAAAAGACACTTTCGAGTTTTTAGGCATAGCATTGATTGAATAGCGGACTCCTGCCGAATGCCTTTCATTAAACTGATTGTTAATCCCAATATTCCCGTCATAAATATGCCGCTTATAATCCGTATCAAACGTATAATTTTGTCGCCACAACGTATCTAAGCATGTAATCTGCTCTAACGTACTTTCTTGATAAAAATTCCGCAATGTATAAGCGAATCCCCCAAATAGGTCTAATCCATTTTTGCTATATTTGAGATTAAATTGCTCCATGAGTCCGGACTTATGCGACTGTTCCACACGGGAACGTACATCCAGCCCCAACCCTTCACCAACCGGACGAGCCGTCCGAATTCGTATAACCGCTTTAACACTTGCATCATATTGGACTCCTGGATTATTCAACACTTCAACCCTAGCAATATTCTCCGATCCAAGCCTTTCCAGTTCTGACAAATCACGAACCAAGCGTCCATTCAAATAAATAGAAGGTGTACCTTTTCCAAACACGGAATAGGCACCATCTTTACCTTGTACACCGGGTATATGATTCAACACATCACTAGCTGTTCCTATTTTACTCAGCAAGGAATTTTGTACATTTGTAATTAACTTCCCATTTTTCAATTCATATACAGGACGATGAGCTATAACCACCGCTTCTCCCAACACCAATGATTGCTCTGGGATCACGATAACGCCTAGGGAACCAATCGTACAATTTCTAAAAACAGTTTGGAAACCAACAGATGATATCTTAAGTAAATAATTATCATCAGACGGAACCGGTATAAGAAAACCTCCATCCTTATCACTTACCCCTCCATCCACAAAAAAAGAATCTGTAGTCATAACAACCACATTCGCATAACTTAATGGGGCATTATTGTTATCTTTCAAAGTACCTGAGATTGCCTGAGCCCCTAAAGTGAACACAGTCATCCACCAACCTGCAAAAAATAGCAAAAACCATCTTTTTTCTTTCCCACCCATTTTCATATTGTATTATCTAATCATTATTATTAAATCTCTAAAGCGTTTCGCTTGCAATAAGAGACAGAGGAAGTAAATTTCTTGCCCTCAAAGACGGGCTTAAGTCTACAATTTTTCAATGCACATTGTTTTTTAAACTGACATTTTGGACAATCATCCAAATCATCCAGTCGAGTTATTCCTCTGAATCTATCCAATTTAGAAGATCTCCAAATATCATCTATACTTTCATGTAACAAATTTCCAATGACATATTCCTCATGATCAAAAGCATAAAAACATGGATATATATCAAGATTTTCATCCATAGCCAAAATACTATTCCCCGCTGAACAAGCGATAATATCACTCTTTTCTTTTTCTACCAAAGAAAGGTCGTCGGACAATTCAAGTCTACGACCATATTTCTTATGGGCTTCATTATACACTCTATATACTTCTTGACTCTCATCCTCACTCAAAAACAAATTTTTATTATCACCAGCTCTTCCTACGGGACGCAAACAATTCAAGAACAAGACCTCTGCTCTCAAGAAATCTAATGTAAAAGAAATCATATCCCGTATTTGATAAAAGTTTCTTTTATTAATAGAGCAAGTTATTCCAAATTTAACACCTGCATCTCTCAATCTCAATAGTTGCCGAGAAATTACATCAAAAGCTCCCTTTCCCCTAGTGAAATCATGAGTCTCACTATCCAATCCATCCAATGAAATCCCTAAATGGATATCACCCAACCGGAGGATTTCAATATCTCTATCCTTTATTAGCATACCATTAGTCAAAACAATTGTCTCAAAATGCCTTTTAGATAATTCAAGAAGAATCTGATCAAAATTAGGTACCGTGAAAGGTTCTCCTCCCGTTATTTTCAAAGTTTTCAAATTAATCCTATCAAATTCACTGAAAATGCGGGAAAATACATCTATACCATATTCTCGTATCCCAAATTTTGGAGAAGCTCCTTCAAAACAATGTTTGCAAGCTAAGTTGCAATGTTTAGTAATAACAAAATCTATTCGTCCTGGACTTATTTCTGTCAATGGTGACAAATTCTTCTTATCTTTATAAAAATCAGGTATACAAAATGATTCCTTTGTCGGAACTAATAAGTCTATGAACTCCGGATTTCTCAGAAAAACCAAAAAATCATCCATATTGATACCCATATTCTCGAATTTTTCTTTCACGTATCCCAAAGAAAGGGACGAATGTCTAAATAAATTTAGAATAAAGAATAGCTTGTATGAGAGTTCATAACGTTTTTGAATAGACTTATTATATAATGAATACTGATCATCAAGCCCTTTTCTTAGTACATAATTTTGATTTATAGTCAATTCATCTTTCATAATTTATTCTATATAAAATTCCATGGATTCAAAGCACGTTCCTCAACCCATGGAATTTAATTAATATTTACATGTATTATTTCCACATACGCCATAAAATGGATTACAAATTACGACTCCTTTTCGTCATCTTTTTTCCCATTACAACAGTTGCCGATGACAGACCCATCACCATCCTTCGCGACCTCAAACTCTGTTTTCAGAATTCTGGCCTTCCCGCCTTTAAGCAATTCTAAAGACTCATTGTCGATTGCTTCAAAAAGCTCTACAGTCATGTGTTTTGTTTCCATGTCTCTTCAAATTAGATTTTCGTCCTACTCATAAGCTTTTCGGAATTCGCTCCTATGTTATACAGATAGGTTCTGTTTCTATTTATAAATTACCGGTAAATCAAAAATCACCTAAATAATTTTGGCTCTTAATCGGATAGCCTATGTCATCAATAACATGATCTTCTATCCATATCCATTCTCCATCCACATTTACCCATTCCCCTCCACGAATCTGAGATAACTCAAATTCTGTAAGTTTTTTAAATTTCAAATTTTCCATATTCTCTGTTCTTTGTTCATAATGTAAAGGAAGAGGTTTTCAAACAAATCATTTATAACGAAAACATAATATTTATATCATTATTTTCAAACTCTTTGGTTATATTTGCGTAATCAAATCAATTATAAGATGAAAAAATTCTATTATATAACACTAATAGCCATGACTGCAATTACCTGTATACAAATAGGTTACACAAATAACCTATATAATAATTATAAGAAAAAAGAAATAATCATGATAAATAATCATTTACTGATCGCTATTGACGAGGAGCTTCATCTACGAAAATTAGTTCCTAAATCAACTGATAAACGTCTTATAACATATAAAAGATTAGAAGACATGACTCCCCAAGAAAGGGATAGCCTATTAAAGATAACCAAACCAGGGGATACGATCAATATAGATCAAGCCAGAACACAGAATATAGGCACAAGTGTTGGAGAAATGATAGGGCAGCTACGTCAAGATATGGCCTTTAGCGAAGGAAATCCTTTAAACTTAGATACCCTTAACCATATCTTCTCTGATTCTATCCCCCCAAATTTAGCCTATCGTATCGTACAATATGATAAGGATACGTTAGCCATCGATTCTGTCGGGTATAGCGGAAAGAAATCGTGGAATTATGTCTCAGAGCTATTTCCAATAGGAACCAAGGGACATGTATTCTTACAGGTTAAAGCGGCCATTCCCTGGTTTGAATTTGTCTGGCATCAATTATGGGATTTGATCACCTCTTTATGTATCATGTTGGTTACTTTCATATGTTTGGCCATCCAATTGATAGAGATTAAACGGCAGAATGAGCTATTACGTAAGCGAAAAGCTACAATAAACGGTACCATCCACGACTTAAAGTCCCCACTAAATAGCGTGGTCACGATGTTAAGCTGGTTCAAGGCCACCGAGAATGATCCGCAAAAGAGAAAAATGATAGAGACCGGGCTTTCCAGCATAAAGCATCTGGTATATACGATCGAATCGCTGCTGGTAATCGCCCGGAAAGACGAGCACCGGATCGTTCTCAATAAAACGAGGGTGGATGTCCCGAAGCTAGTGGAGAAAAACAAACAGGAATTGGCATTTCTCTATCCGGAGAAATACGAACATATCCATATCATAAATCAATTGCCGGAGGGCTTCACCGTACCGGCCGACAAGATGTACATAGACAACGTCATACGGAACCTGCTGGAGAACGCCTTGAAATACTCGGACGAGGAGGTGGAAGTGACGGTGACAATGGAGACAAAGGAGCAGATACTCGCCGTTTCCGTGAAAGACAATGGCTGGGGAATCGCTCCTCAACACCAGAAAAAGTTGTTCACCCAATTCTACCAAGTTCCTCGCGACGAGGATAAACTCCGAAGAGGATATGGAATCGGCTTGGCGCAAGCCAAATATATTATAGAGGAGCATCAAGGGGAGATAAAGGTAAGCAGCGAGGAAAATAAAGGTAGCCTATTCACCTTTACGGTCCCACTTCAATAAATCAAGAAAAACAATCGATCATGGGAAAAATAAAAGTCTTATTCATCGATGATGATATAGCATTGGGAAATGTCGTTACGGTAGCATTGGATAGTCTTGGCTATGAGACTTATTACCAGACATCCCTTGTAGCCATCCGATCTGTCATTAAAGAATTATGTCCGGATATCCTCATACTGGATGTAGAGATCGGGCAAAAGAATGGTATCGAAGCTACACCCGAATTGAGGCTTATCTTACCGGATATACCCATCCTTTTCGTATCGTCGCATACCGAAAGCTCTTTTGTGACGCAGGCATTGGATGCCGGAGGGATCGCATATCTGAAGAAACCTTTCGAGATTGATGAGTTAGTGGCTTATATCAAGAGACATACAAATACCTCATCGCATGCTTCCTTCCTACAGATAGGACAGCTCACTCTCTATACGCAAGACTATATCCTGATGAAAGGAGAACAAATCGTAAAGAGGCTCACCCTATCCGAGGGTAAATTATTGACACTCCTTGCCAATCATCCGGATGAAACCATCAGCCGACAAGAAATGGAACAGGAACTCTGGGAGGATGGCTATACGAACGAACAGAGCTTGAATAACTTTATAGCGAAACTCCGCAAGTACCTGTCCGAAGACGATACCCTGGAACTAACCACTATACCCAAGGTAGGCTACAGGCTGGCAACAAAACATAAGCCCGGGATTTGAGCATAAGTTCCATAATCCTCGCTAGCCACTCATCGGATAATCGGGAGAAAACGCATCATACATTTTGTATGATACATTTTGTATGATACATTTTGTATGATACATTTTGTATGATATTTTCGTTATCTTTGTAAGCAAACAAAAGCGTATAAGATATGGCAACTTCTAAAGTAAATCCATTTCCTACAACAGGTTATATGGGGAGAGAATATTTTTGCGACCGGGAAGAGGAACTTTCATCCTTGAGAAAATTCGTGGAAAACGGAATGATATCTATGCGAGTCAGTCCATAAAGGAATTTACGGAAAGTTTGTCACAAGCCATTTTGCAGCAAATCCCGGAACAGAAAAGTATCGGGAAACGCTTTCTGGATCTACTGAAAGGTTTCCATCCGATCCTTTCTTACGATGCGCTAACAGGACAACCGGAAATCAGTTTTGAGTTTACCGAACAAAAAGGCGCCGAGAAAACCTTGGCGGCCATTTTCCAGTTTCTGGAAACCCAAGATCGAAGAATATTGATCGCTATCGACGAGTTTCAACAAATAGCCAACTACCCGGAAACCAATACGGAAGCATTATTACGCTCCTATATCCAGCAACTGAAGAATGTACGGTTTATTTTCAGCGGCAGCAACAAGCATATGATGAACGAACTGTTCAACAGTGCCAAACGCCCGTTCTTCTCCAGTACGCAAATGATGCCGCTAGCCGCCTTCCCAATAACTTTTACGCTACTTTCATCAAGAATAAATTTACAGAGTCAAATCGTGAGATTAGTGACGAAGCCATTCATTTTCTTCTCACGTGGACACGCACTCATACTTATTATACCCAAACATTATGTAATCATTTATATGCGTCTTTCTTAAAACGCATCCAAGAAGAAGATGTAAGAAACATTTGTAGCGACCTCTTGTCTTCCCAACAAGCTACCTATATCCAATACAGACGATTGCTAAGCCCGGTACAATGGCAATTGCTGATAGCCATCGCGAAAGAAGAGCGAGTGTTCCAGCCCCAGTCTAAAGCCTTTCTCGCCAAATACAAGATCGGCACACCCGCTAATTCCAAGCGGGCGCTAGAGGCTTTGTTGGACAAAGAGATGATCTTCAAGGAAGAGGATTTGCGAAATAGCTGGTATCAAGTGTATGACGTATTCTTGTCCCGATGGCTGCAACTGACGTTTTAATCATAGATTAAGCTAAACAACCGTTCCGGAGCGAACACCTCATTCGCCACGTCTAGGATTTGCTCGGCGGTCAGTTTCTCGATCTGGGCAAAAACCTCGGGGAGAGTGTCGTAACGGTTGTAATGGAGGTAGCTTTTTCCTAAGCCAAGGAAAAGGCCCTCCCGGTTATCGCCCGACACACCCAGTTGACCGATTACCTGCTTCTTGGCGGCGGCTAATTGAGTGGCGGACAGTTTTACGTCACGTAAACGGGCTAATTCCTTATGCACCAAACGCATCGCTTTCTCACGATTCTTCGGGTCTGTCCCGAAATAGATACTGGCTAGTCCGGTATCGGTATAAGAGGTTATATTGGATTCTACGTTATAGACCAAGCCATGCTTTTCCCGCAAGGAGACATTCAAGCGGTTATTCATGCCCGGACCACCCAAAATATTATTCAACAAAAATAAAGGAATGCGCTTTTTATCGTGCATACTGAAAGCCCGGCCACCGATCAGTACATGGGCTTGATGGGTATCTTTATGGATCTGGCGTACGCAAGCCTCGATGGGGTCCGGAGCTTTCCGGATCCGTTCAGCCATAGGGAAAGAGATATCGCTTAAAGCGGATTCCGCTGATTTCAAGATCTTCTTGAAGTCTTTTCGTCCCATCGAGAAGAACACCATATTCTCCGGGGCGTAGAAACGACGCATGAAAGAACGACCGGACTCGGAGTCAAAGCGAAGAAGAGATTCCTCATCCCCTAAGATATTATGCCCGAGGGCATGACCCTTATAAAGCAAGTTCTCAAACTCGTCGAATATAAGTTCCGAAGGACTATCCTCATACGAATTGATCTCATCCAAGATGACATCTACCTCCTTCTCGATCTCCTGTTTGGGGAATTGGGAATGGAAAACCAGATCGGTCAATAGCTCAAACGCCCGGCCGAAATCCTCCTCCATAAAAATGGAATAAACAAAGGTCTCTTCCTTCGTAGTATAGGCATTCAACTCCCCTCCTACGTTCTCCATACGGTTCAGGATATGCCACGCTTTCCGTTTCTCCGTACCTTTGAAGATCATGTGTTCAACGAAATGCGCCAAGCCAAACTCATCCTCGTTCTCATCCCGTGTACCGGCGTTCACGGCGAAACCGCAGTAAGAGACCGGGGAATTAACCGGGAGATGTACCATGCGAAGTCCATTCGGCAATGTATGAGCGATATAATCCATTTTCCTTCTTGTTTGTATCAGCCCGTAAAGGTACGAAAGACTTTCCGGAAAAACATGTACGTCTTTTTCAAAAAACATGTACGTGTTTCTGGAAAAAGACGTACGTGTTTTTTTCGATCTATTTGCCTCCTTGGAAAAAATACCTACATTTGTGTAAATTAAACAGATAAGGCTATGGGAAATATCGTCCGAAAATTACCGATAGGCATACAGAGTTTTGACAAACTACGTACAGAGAACTATTTGTATGTTGACAAGACCGAGTTCATTTATCAAATGGCATACCAAGGTGTCCCTTATTTCCTAAGCCGCCCCCGGCGATTCGGGAAAAGCTTGCTGCTATCGACATTCAAGGCTTATTTCGAGGGGAAGAAAGAATTGTTCCGGGGATTAGCCATAGAGAAACTAGAGACCGAGTGGAAAGAGCATCCGGTACTTCATTTCAGCCTCAACGCCGAGTTGTACGATAGCCGCAAGGCATTGGAGAATATGCTGGAACGCCAGTTGAGGGAATGGGAAAAAATATATGATACCGGAGGAGAGGGTATCACCTATTCCGGACGGTTCATGACCATCATACGCAGGGCGGCAGAGATAACCGGAAGGAAGGTGGTCGTACTGATCGACGAGTACGATAAGCCATTACTTAGGAACCTGCACAACGAAGAGCTACAGAACGAGTTCCGGGAATTATTGACCGCCTTCTATACGGTCCTCAAAGATGCCGATCCTTGGCTACGCTTCGTATTCATAACCGGTGTCACCAAGTTCGCGCAAGTCGGTATTTTCAGCAACCTGAATCATTTGAACGACATCAGCCTAGCCCCGCAATATGCGGCCCTTTGTGGCATGACATTGCCCGAGATCGAGGCGACTTTCCAGCCGGAGCTTCATGCCTTGGCCGAGGCGAATAAGCTTTCATACGAAGGTACCATCGAGAAAATTACACGCCGGTACGACGGCTACCATTTTGATTTCCGCAGCGGTATCGCCCTTTATAACCCGTTTAGCGTATTGAACGTGTTGAGTAAACAGGTCTTTTACGACTATTGGTTTGCTTCCGGTACCCCGACATTCTTGGCGGAGATGTTACGGAAAACGAATTACGATATACGGGAGCTGGACGGGATAGAGGTATCCGAGGTATCCCTTTCGGACGATCGGGCGAACATCAATAACCCGGTTCCCATGATTTATCAAAGTGGATATTTGACGATTAAAAGTTACGATGAACGTTTCCGGTTATATACGTTAGGATACCCGAATGAGGAAGTTAAATATGGATTTTTGAATTTTGTCGCCTCCATGTATGCGCATTTACCGGAAACCGAGACTCCTTTTTATATCGGGAAGTTCATCCAAGAGCTGGAGAACGGAAACGCCGAGGCTTTCCTCACCCGCCTAAAGGCTTTCTTCGCCGATATCCCTTACGAGTTGAACGACCGGACCGAACGTCATTACCAAGTGGTCTTCTACATCGTATTCAAGCTACTAGGGCAATTCACCGAGGCCGAGGTACGTTCGGCCCAAGGACGTGCCGATGCCATCGTAAAAACTCCTCGCTACATCTACGTATTCGAGTTCAAGCTGAAAGGAACAGCGGAAGAAGCGATCCGGCAAATCGACGATCGAGGCTATCTGATTCCTTATACGGCCGACGAACGGGAAGTAGTCAAAGTGGGGGTCGCTTTCGACGCAACCACTCGCAACTTAGGTGAATGGCTGATTGAAAAAACATTGTAATTCTATGAGAAACATGAAAATAGCAACCTGTTTACTAACTATCACTTCCTTGGTTCTTTCCGCCTGTGGAGGAGGAGGCAACGATATAGAGAAAGCGAAAAGCCTTGCGACCACGGAACATCTAAAGCAATACACCGAGGCCATCTCGCATGACTCCTGCCAAGGCCGTAAACCATTCTCGGAAGGGGCCGAACGAGCGGTGAACTATATCGCCCGCCAAATGAAGGAAGTCGGCCTGAAACCCATCAACGGAGATTCTTATCTCCAACAGGTTAATATCATATCCTCACGTACGCAATGCCCGAAGCCGATGGTCTTGAGTACCCCGGAAGGAAAGATCTCATTGGATTGGCTAGAGGGCTATACCGCTTTCTCCGCACGGATCGAGCCGGAGATCGATATAGACAATGCGGAACTGGTATTCGCCGGCTATGGGATCGTAGCCCCCGAGTATGGGAAAAATGATTTCGAGGGAATCGAGAACCCGCGGGATAAAGTAGCGGTCGTTATCGTAAATGACCCAGGACTCGGAAGCGACAACACGGATTTTTTTAACGGTGATATCATGACCTATTACGGCCGTTGG
>ENA-OPMG01000893-OPMG01000893.1-human-gut-metagenome-genome-assembly--contig:-NODE-893-length-20408-cov-2.474525_pt1 | contig 20408 bp, 10 predicted proteins | sample MGYA00241522_ERZ501741 | MGnify/ENA primary metagenome ERZ501741 (study PRJEB25962, sample SAMEA2042616) | human gut metagenome | biome: human gut; feature: human-associated habitat; material: faeces...
GAGATACGGTCATTTCCAGAAGCACCATAACTTACTCTCAATTTAAGATTCGACACCACTTCACTCTCTTTCAAAAAGTCCTCATTAGACATACGCCATGCAACAGCCGCTGCCGGGAAAAATCCCCAACGATTGCCTGAAGCAAACTTCGATGAACCATCGGCACGCAAGGTCACAGTAGCGAGATATTTATCCTTATATCCATAGTAAGCACGACCGAAAAAAGAAGAAATGCGTGTGGGCGAACCGGCAGAAGACTTATTTTCGTAAGGAGTACCCAAAGACAGGTTATCAAATGCCTTTTCCGCAGTTGTATTCACCGGAAAATAGCGGGTAGTATAGGTCTTACGGCTGGATTGGGAACTCTTCATTTCTTGTCCGACCATCAATTGGATATCATGCGTATCATCCAACATAAAGTTGTAGTTAAACACATTGGATAATTGCCATTTGGAACCTTGAGACATACTCCACTCAGCCATTGGCTGGTTATTATTATTCTTGGCGTTAGATGTATCAGTGCCCCAAAAACGTCGAGACTCCTCTGCATTATTTTCAAAGCCGAATTCCGTACGGAAAGTCATGCCTTTCATTATATTCCAAGTCAGAGCACCTATCGTATTGAGAGACTTATTAATTCTTTTCTTATAATTCTTTTCAGATTCTTCTTTCGGGTTAAAGCGGGTTATCTCATCCAATAAATCAGGGTCATAATAAGTATCATCTTCCGGCAATTTCATATATTCATCCAATCCTTCAGTAGGTGCCTGACGGAGTGCATCCAAAAGACTCACCCCATCCGTACCGGAACCGTCCACTTCTTTATGCAACAAACGGGTGCGGTATTCAAAAGTCAGGAATTTAAAGAGCTGGGTATTCAGACTCACATTCAGGTTGTTCTGTTTCAACCCGTTCCCCACCATCACACTAGGACGGTCTTGATGGATAAATGCCACTTTATACTTCGTTTTCTCTGTACCGCCATTGATACTAAGGTCTACATATTTAGATACCGGATTCGTTCCAAAAATTTCATCCTGCCAGTCCGTTCCTTTATCTCCCTGATAAATATAGAATTCATATGCTTGTCCATACTTATTAAAGAAATCGTCGGGTATGGAATTCTTTTGACGGGCATTCTCATATTGCATCAAAACATATTCGTAGGGATCCATCACGTCCAGCTTGTTTGATAATGTGCTTGTCTGCAAGTAAGTATTCAAATTGATAGATACGCGTCCTTCCTTTGCTTGTTTGGTAGTCACCAGAATGACACCATTAGCACCGCGAGCTCCATAAACTGCCGTAGAAGCAGCATCTTTCAAGACATCGATGGACTCTACATCTGTCGGTGGAATATCATTTAAACTCCCCACTTCAAATCCGTCTACCAAAATCAGCGGACTGTTGTCCTGCGTGATCGAACCTCCACCACGCACCAATATTTTAATTTCCGCATCCGGTGAACCATCCACTGCTGTCACCTGCACACCCGGCATTTTACCGACAATAGCCTCTGCAACGGAAGCAGTCGGTACTTTTTCGAGAACCTTGCCCGATACACTCGATACCGAACCAGTCAGATTTCCTCTTTTCTGTGTACCATAACCGATTACGACCACATCATCCAGTTGTCCGACGGCTTCCGTCATCTGAATATGAATTCCGGAAGTACGTCCTTTCAACGGTTCTTTCACTTCATTCATTCCGACATAACGGATAGTCAACACAGCTTTATTCACATCAGGAACATTGGTCAGTGTAAAGTTTCCGTCCATATCGGTAGTAGTACCTATTTTTGTGCCTTGCACCATTACTGCGGCACCTATTACCGGCCCGTAGTTATCTGTCACCGTACCGGTTACGGTCTGTGCAAAACCACTGACCGCCACCAATAACAGGGTGAATATACTTATAATTAGTTTATTCATTATACTAAAGTTTTTTGTTACAAAATATACGGTTTACTATTTCTTCTCGATAACCTGACCGCCCAGATTCTGATTGTAAACAATATGCTGAACCAGGTTATGAAAATAAACTTCCAGATTGGAATAACGCCCGTTGGGATCTACTGACGTACTTATCTGTGCAGCATCATCCGGATTATTCGGATCAAGTCCGTAAGCTTCTTCCCAAATATCAGGAATTCCATCGCCATCCGTATCTGGCCAGGCTTTCAACGATTTAACTTCAGGATATCCTTCTGTATCCCCCACCGTATCAATAATTCCAGGGCGCGGTTTTTCATCCTTCGAACCAGTCCATGTAGAAGTACCTTCTCTGACCTCTTTCACGATACGTTGATCAATAATATCTCTGCGCAAAGAGGCGCCGGCATATTGCAATACCTTTTCATAGGCTTGCTCGGGTGTATGGCTGGTCACCTTACTAAATGGCTGCGGTTCCGCCATTCTCATTGCATGCATTTCTTCTTCTGTAGGATGCAAATCGCGCCAAAATTGACTCCAGATTCCATTCGTCCAGTTATCTGCCGTAACTTCTGCACTGGCAGTCACATGGTTGCCCTCGATATATGCTCTGGCGGTAGGATCACTTGACAGAACTCTCCAGGACATACTTCCTGTTCCGGTAGCCGGTCCTGCTTTATAATAGCAGTTGACAATATTGAACGTTCCATATTTTCCACCATAACAGCCCCCCCCCCCAGCCAAATCCGGCTTCACTCCAGTTATAATAGACATTGTTTCGTACATCAAAATATCCGATATGGTCACCGGCTCCTTGGGTTCCGGGTTCCGGCATATCAGAAATTCGGGGAGCACGGCTACTATGATGTGCCATCAGAATATGATGGTAAGAAGCATTATCACCACTAAACATCGCTCCATACCCATGAGCTCCTTTGGCATGATTGGAATTATTCAAGCTCTCTGTTGACATACACCACTGCGCAGTAAAATTCTGACAACCATAGAAAGACAGAGTTTCATCAACTCCCCAACTGGCAGTAACATGATCGACAATCGCATTCGTGAAATATCTTCCTCCAATAGCATCTTCGGCATAATCCTCGTATTTGTCACCGGGACGGCAACGTAAGAAACGAATAATTGCATTCATTTCTTTGCTGTCTGCCGACAGATTAAAAGAGAAATTATAGTTCTTCAACGTGATACCATCGCCCGGAGCTGTCTGTCCCAAGATACTTACATTGGGATGATCTACTAAAAACAATCCACGCTTCAGTTCTATGATACCCGAAACATCAAAGATGATATTCCGAGGCTGGTCGGACTTCTCGATTCCATAACGCAGACTTCCTTTGATGGGAGTTTCATTTTTGCCATAATCTTCCAAATTAGTAACCCGATAGATTTCACCGCCACGGCCTCCGGTTGTAAAACGTCCACCTCCCTCCGCACCGGGGAAAGCCAAAAGTTGTCCGGCCGATGGGTCGTCACCAATACTCGTATCAGGTTTACCATACTGAAAAATCTCTATCTTCTGTTCCAACACGCTGTTCTTTATGATCACAGAAGAAGTGCGTGGAAAACGATCTGTATTATCTTGTATTTTCAGTACGATTGCATCTTCTGTCGAAGCTTCCTTATCCAAAGTAATCCAGGGTTCGGTTGAAGTCATCGTATATTCTATTGCATATTCTTGAGTGACGGGAATAGTTAGTGCCTTACACTTATAAGGAATAATATATTCATCCTGCTCTACTTCCAGAGTCGTTTTGACTCCTTCCTGAACAATCTCCACAGTCTTACTCATGATGTAATCACCCACTGTCTTAAATACGATATTCCCTCTTCTCTCCGCTGCCACGTTCAATGCAATAGCAAAGTGAACATTATCTGTCACAAAACTACGGCTCTCCTGTGCAGACTGATCGACTTCCTTGATCCAGTCGGTTTGATCGTCAATCTCTATTTTCCATGCCACATTGGATACAACCTGACAAATCAGAGTAGTTCCTAAAAATGGAATCACTTCCTTTGAATAATCCAGCAAAATATCCGGATCAGTACCCAGTTGTTCTACAGAGATTTCCTGTTCAATCGTCGTATTAACATTCGTCAAAGTAACCTTAATCTTACTTTCACGCTTCGCGTCATCTGTGTTTTCAGTGAAGAATAAACGAAGATCGCCGTTTCCATTTCCACTTTCTTTCGAAAGAGTCAGCCAGCTACTATTACTTTCTGTGACTTTAGCTGTCCAATCGCCGGTTGCAGTCACATTGATAGTAAAAGAACCTCCTACGTTGGTGAGTTTCACCTCATTCTTTGATACTTCCAAGTTATTAGCTAATGCTGCTTCGTTCTTTTCGTCATCCGAACTACAAGCCCCAAGCAATCCTGCCAATAATATGATTAGAAATGATCTCATATCCTATATAATTTATTCGTTTATACTTTAACTATTATTTAATCCAATGCGGATCACCGATTCCTTTGGTATATACTTCCGAACTCTTGTCCTTAATAGTCAGATCCCTTCCCTCAACATCCGTAAAGAGTGCACTCATTGAAGTTGTTTCAGCCGGAAGTTCATTATCGTTTACTCCCCAAGTATTCATGACGAAACCCTGCGTATGATAATTGTCTGCAAATGTTCTGCCTGTTACATTTCTCAAATTAAACCAAGTACCACTTCCTTCTTCGGATATGCCACTGAACAGATTATTCTTAACTGTCAATGTGAAACTGCTGGTATTCTTCGGCGACAAATCAAAGAATGTCATACCTACAGGTGCCATTCCGATGAACGTACAATTCTCTATGGCTATACTCAAATCACCGGTCATGGAACTCAAACCTGTTATCAATGCTTTAGTCAGATTATTTGCATGGAATGTAGAATTTCTGAACACAATATTGTAAATAGGAGCATCCTGTTTAGTAGACAACCCAAACAATCCGCTGCTACCTGAATTTAAGCCGAAGAAACGGCAATCTTCAATAATAAGGTTATCAACAGTTTGTGCCAGTTTGGCATTTACTTCCTGATACCACATCGTGCGTCCCAAATCATTAATATCACACCCTTTCAGCGAAATCTCTTTCACATGGAAATGTTGATTTTTGAACTTGAAAAAATCCGAGTCTGTCGTTTTTATATTCAGGTTTTCAAAATGAACAGCATCAATTTTGTTATCACCGGTAGATATGCTCATATTACCCATTTCCATATGGGCCAGTTCTTGTCCATTTATCGGTTTCTGTCCTACAATATAGAGACTCTTTCCAAAATCAGTCTGTCTTCCCAACTTATACTCTCCCCCTGCTTTCAAGAACAGCTTCACTTCAGTTACAGTCACATCCGCCATCAACGCTTTGCATATCTGTTCCAGATTCTCTTCCGGATTCACATATCTATATCCATCCGGTATTCTCATCGGGGCTTCCGGATTTATTTCTTCTTCATCCCATCCTTCCGACGCTATCGTCACTTTATAATCCTGAATCATCGGTTCGTCGGCGTTATTAAGAGCAAAAGCCACCTGTGTAGTATCATCGGGCAATATAGGGAATGTACCATCAATAGTTTTCGACTGCACCACATTATTATGCTGATCCAAATAATCAATGCGAATACCTATCTCTTTTCCTATCGTCCGTGTCTCAAACAACACCATATCATCTGTATAATTCACACCACCACTGCTGGTAGCTTTATCGCGGATAATTTCTATCGGCGTTTCTATGAATCATAATAACTGGCAAGAGATCCATTATCTGATACTTTATAACCGGAAATCGGACATGAAAGCACAGCGCGTACCGTTGAATATCTCTTATCCGCTTTTTTATCTGTAGCTTTCAGACGGATCACTCCTGTCCGGTTATACATACGAATACTCAACGGATCATTGAATGGGGAACTGTATTCCACAGGAGCTGAAATAGCATACTTCACTTTTGCAGCCGGGTCTTGCCGAATAACAATATCATTCAAATTACTCGGGCAAGGAATCGAATCTGTCTGTGTTGTTGACAAAATCCTATATTTTCCATTAGGTAACTGGAAACGATAATGTGAGGTATAATTAGCAAAATACTCTCCGTTATCTTTATATATAAAAAGAGGTTTGGTTGACAATCCTGTATTCACTGCCCACGGTTCATCATCCAAAAATAGTTCAATTTGATTTACTACTGAAGTCGAATACTTATCATCATCAGAGCAAGCATACGTACCCAGCAGAAGTGCCAATCCCACTAAAGAATAAATTATATTTTTTCTCATAAGACTCCTGTTTTAAAATTCAGATTCTTCTATTGTAAATGGTTGGGGGAACATATCAGTTTTCCTCATGACCAGACTACGAGTCCACGAATTTTGTAAATACGCTTCCTCTAATATAGGCATATAGACTATAGAATGTTTGGACGATTCAAAGGCAATGCCTGTATCAAGCGGACTATTTGTGCGGTTTACTTCTTCTCCGCCTTTCAAATATACCACATCTACCGACGTTCTTAAGTCTGCATTGATTGTTGGAAACGAATAAACAGATGCACTAAAGCCTGCAGCCCGATCCACACTAATCGTTATATCCTGTTGAACACATGCACCGGTCTTTACTTTATAGGCGACACCGACATTCGTAAAAGTGACATTCAACTGGTCAAACCGAGTAATAGCATTGAGTTCATCTGCAGTTTCTCTAGGCTGGAATGTAGCTTGTCCAACCAAACGTTTCAGTTCCAGACTTAGATTACTGACAGAATAGTCTGAGGTCAGATCTACAACATCTGAAATATACACCTGTTTTTGTGCATAGATATCTTGATACACTACTACTTTAGAGAGGCTGTCTACATCGGTCAGATGATCCGCATTTGCTACAGCGAAAGTTTGCAGATTTTCTCCGAGAGGAAGATCTATTTGTAAGTTTCCATCATTTAAAGAAAGATTCTTTCCATATACCATAGAATCTTTCAGATACGCATAAATGCCAATCTCCGTTATGCCTTCTTCGGTAAAGGTTTCAAGACTTGCACGGCTAAAACTAACGCTTACAGGATGCGTTTCGTGCTCACAAGGTAACTCATCAGACTCCCATCCATCCTCCACCTGCTGTGAACAAGAGAAAAAGGTGAGAAATAATAAAAATAAAATTCTTGTTAGATGTCTCATAAATATTAGTTTATACAGTTTAAAGATATACAATATAAAAATACAACCACCTTTTTATGGTCCTTTTCACCCAAAGAACAGGGTCGCTTTTCAAGGAGAATTCATACTCCGGAATAATAAATTCATGTTTCTCATTCTGTTTAGATTTTCATTGTACATTAATGATGTTTTTCGCTAGAGTGAATTCTTTGTTCTTTCACCAGTGCAAAATTGAGGATTAAGCAAGAGAAGATAGAGTAAGATTTAGTAGAAAAGGAGTAAAAAACGGACTGGGGTAAAAAAGTGCCCCTCTGGTATAGCCATGCACAAAAAAGATATGCCCTTCAAATGTTATCATAAAACACCTGAAGGGCATATCATCTAAATTCACCGCATTGAACGGAGAGTTGCTGATTACCTATTTGTTCTGTGCGTTGACTATATTTTGCACCAAACTATTCAAATATACCTCAAGATTCGTATATTGTCCATTCGGATCTTTCGTTTTTGTATTTCCATCTACGGGATTATTCGGATCAAGTCTGTTTTTTATTTCCCACTCATCAGGTATGCCATCACCGTCCGAATCTACCGGTGCCGAAAAACCTGCTATTGATAGTTCCGGCCAAGGAGAATCACCTGTATCCTTGGGGCTATTGATAAATCCGGGTTTATTTCCTTCTCCGGTGAAAGTTGCCGTTCCTTTCCGGGTGTCGGAAATGATACGTTTGTCTACTTCATCACGATAATTACAGCAACCTGCATAATTCATCACCTGTTCATAAGCCTTGTCAGCCGAATAAGTAGTGATTACTCCAAAATCAAGAGGTTCTTTCAGACGGATAGATTCTTTGGCATCTTCTGTCCAGAGGAAATCTACTTTTTCATCATTCTTCAACTGGGCATAGACTCCGTCCGTCCAGTTATCGGCAGTAACTTTGTTGTTACCTTCTATCTTATTTCCATCAATATAGAAAGTTCCCCATTTCTGCAGGTAAGGTTGAAAAGCCAAGTTCTTTTTGGGTTCTCCATCAACGTAAACATAAGCTTGCGGATAAACTCCGACTTTGGCAATACGATATTGCACCTGTTTGGAAGCCTGTTTTGTTGCCGGTCCCGGTTTATAATAGTTATTGACGATATTGACATGCTGATCTTCCCCGCCATAGCAGCCGTTTCCAGCCCAGTTGTAGAAAACATTATTCCGGATATCAACACATTCGCCAAGAGCTAATGTAGAAGGACGAGGGCCCAGACGAGGCACGCGACTCTCACAGTGAGCGATCAGGTTATGGTGATAAGAAGCTTTATGTCCTCCCCAATTGCCTCCATATCCATGTGCCCCTTTTACATGAGTCGCTTTTCTTAATGCTTCAGAGCCAATACACCATTGTACCGTAGAGTTTTCCATACCATAAACGGAAAGACATTCATCTACACTCCAACTGACAGAGCAATGGTCTACCATAATATCTTTCTTATCACAGCCGCCCAGCCCATCGGGTTCTTTTCCACTTGCCTCTCCGGGACGGAAACGAAGAAAACGGATGATTACATTATTAGAATTAATGGAAAAGCCATAATCAGCCAGACAAATGCCACCGGGAGAAGTCTGTCCTGCAATGGTGAGATGATCTTTCCCTGTTCGTAATTCCGATTTCAGATGAATCGTACCTGCCACATCAAAGACAATCGTTTTAGGTCCATTTTGTTTCAAAGCCCAACGTAAAGTCCCCTGCGAACCATCGTCTTCCAAAGAAGTCACATGATACACTTTACCACCACGGCCGCCTGTCGTGTATCTACCGTGTCCTTCAGCTCCGGGAAAAGAGATCACTCGATCTTCCCGGCCGCCTGTCTCCTGTTTTTCGGGTATGTCATAGGAAAAGGACATCATTCCTCCCGCAACCATTGCCAGCAGACAAACATAAACTAATTTTCTTTTCATTTCCTTATTCACATTATTAGATGATGGAAACAAAAGTAGTGGAAGCTTTTCATTCTGACATTCATTTTTTGACCGATATGGGGGAAAAATCAGTTTTTATGATAAGATTGAACAAATTTTAGATCCCCAGCCGCTCTTTTAATAACCGGTAACCGGAAAGACTTACTTTAAGTTTCACGCCAGTCTTCAATAACAACTGATAAGTTTCTTTTCCAAAAAGCTCGACCCGCGAAATTTGTGTTACGTTGACAATCGTAGAACGATGCACACGCACAAAAGTATCAGGAGACAGATGGGTCTCAAAATATTTCATAGTTTGTTCTTTCAGATATTCTCCGGTAGGGGTTATCAACATTACATAATCTCCACAGGCTTGTATGTAGATCAGTTCGTCTGTCTTTACCAGATGAATGCGGGAACCGTCTTTCACCGTAATGCGATCTATTAATTCTGTCTGTGGTTCTCCTTGTTGTTCGGTCACAGTTAGCTGATGTGCAGCCAATTCTTTATCCAGTTCCTGATTCTGTACTTCTTCTTTAGTTACAATCAGGCGATACCATAAAGTAATGGCAATCAAGGTTGGCAGTCCGAACAATAACCGGAAAGGTATGGTCTGCGCAAAAGGAATATAGGATATGCCTACAATCCTCACCATGATATCACAGATCATAAAACTACCCGCCAGCCATAACAGGCTTCCAACGATTATCATGATTATATCCGTCTGGAACAACGAAACAAGACCGACCACAAACCAGGCCAAATAGGCTATGGCTGCCAGCCAACCAATTGTTGCCACTCCATCTACCAGAGCAGGAAGATAGTCGTTTCCGGTATATCCACAGACTAAAACCACCTGTGTCGCAACCAGAATCAACGCCAGCACCAGCATCGGAATCCAGCGGAATGGATAATCTATTATCGGATGTGGTTTCATACGCTAGTCTTTAACTTCCAAGCCTCCGAAAGAAAGCGTTCCACGAATGACCAATATATTCTCCTTGTTTACATTCCCATTTTGCCAGCGTTTGTCATCACATCCTCCAAAGAAAGCATTGCATTTGAAGACGACTGTCCAATCCGACGGGACATAAATCTCGACTCCTCCCCAACTGCAATCCAAATCAATATAGGTTTCTCCCGGTGCAATATGGGTATGGCGAAGATCAATAGTCGTCCCCCCGAAAGAGGTACGAATCATAGCTCCTTTAAACAACTCATCAAGTACTACGTGACGTGCAGCTCCCCAGACATTCTCCGAACGCAAAAAACCATCTACTGATTCCGATTGTTGTTGCTCACTCTCAAAGTTCATGCCGGGTCTACCCTGATGCATCTTCATCCATTGCCGACGATGTTCCATTGTATGCTGACGAGCCCATTGCGCCCTCTTATTTCTGCCGGGTTTGAAGATAAATAAAACACCTGCTATTATCAGAGCGAGGGGCCACACCATTGCCTGTGAATTTTCCGGTAACCAGGAAAGTCCTCCTATCAGAAAATAGACACCCGCCAGAAAAAGGATGATTCCACCGATGAAATGGCGGCGAATCATTGCATATATACCTAATAATATAAGGAGTGAATGCCAGGATACGATCAAATCAAATACTTCTGAAGTTATCCATCCCATATTACGGGCAAACAGTAGAATCCCGGAAAGGATAAAAAGCAAAGCTATCAGTATTTTACCGGAAAAGCCTGTAGCAGTGGGAAATTTTTGTTTCTCTTCCATTGTCTCTATTATTAATTGATTAATGGTTCAAAGATACATCATTTCCCTATGCTTCCACAGGCTTTTCAGTTGATTTACGGTATAAATTCCGATGAATGCCGGATAAAAACCGGTGAAACTGACTATAAAGTATCTTACCTGATAAAGATAATTCTTAAATACGATGTTTGCAGATTACTTCTTTCCACCGCTATTTTGTTTTTCAATAATGTCATGCACCAAACTATTCATATACATTTCCAGATTTGTATACTGGCCATATTTATCTATCGTTTTTCCATTGCCATCAGAAGCATCATGAGGATTTAATCCGAATTTTCTCTCCCATGCATCAGGCATACCATCATTATCAGAATCAATCAAGGTACTTCTTTGTAAAAGAACTGGCCATACGGAAACATTTTCCGAAGTATTTAACGAGAGCAAATCATCCTGACTATCTATCAATCCTGGTTTCGGATATCCTTCACTTTTCCAAATACCTCCTTCCCCATTATGAACATTCAAACCTTTATATCCAGCTGTTCTCGTACGTGTTTCCTTCACAATACGTGCGTCCACATCATCTCGATGCAATGAACACCCCGCATAATCCAACACTTGTTTATAAGCATTGAAAGCAGAATGTGTTGTTACCGATGCAAATTCATGAGGTTTGTCCAATCGAATCGAGTCTTTAGTTTTTTGCGTAACTACTTTCTTATAATTATTCGAAAATTGATTGTAAACTCCATATTCCCAATTATTAGCTGTAGCCTTCTGGCTGTTTTTATCATCTGCCCCTCCATCTACAACGTTACCATCAATATAATACTTTCCCCACAGATACCCCCCATTCCTATTTTCTGTTGCATCTATAGCAAAAATCCGTCCACGTTTAGAGCCTGTCACCGTTGCAGGACCAGGTTTATAATAATTGTTCACTATATTAATATTCATCCTTTCACCACCATACGAACTGTTCATACCCCAATTATAGATCACATTATTGCGAAAATCTACATAATCACCATCACATTCTCCATTCTTACGTACCTTAGCTCCTAATCCGAAACGGGGATTCCGGCTATCATGATGGGCTAATAAATTATGGTGATAAGAAGAGTGTTCACCTCCCCAAATTCCTCCATATCCATGAGGACCTTTGGTATGTCCACCTAATCTAAGACTTTCAGAAATAATGCACCACTGCATAGTAAAATCATCATTTTCATAAAAAGAGGCACATTCATCTGTACACCAGCTGATAGAGCAATGGTCTATAATCACATTCCTTGCCCCTTTTCCTCCTAAAGCATCTGCACCGTCAGGATGCACACATTCTTTATTACCCATACGGAAACGTAAAAAACGGAGAATTACATTACTAGCATAATTTGTCACCGGATAACCCGCTATGCATATACCGTTTCCCGGTGCAGTTTGTCCCGCAATAGTCAAATTCCCTTTCCGTATTTTTAGGTCTTTATGCAGAAATATTGTACCGGACACTTGAAAAATGATAGTACGAGGACCATCCAACTTTTCTATACCATAACGTAAAGTGCCAGGCATCCCATCATCTGCTAAAGAAGTAACAATATACACTTCACCTCCACGTCCGCCTGTAGTCATACGTCCATATCCTTCTGCTCCGGGAAAAGCAGCCAACTCTCCAAAATCAAGAGTGTTACCAATACCAGAAAAGGCAAAAACAGCCTCATTTCCGATCAGAGTTAATAAAACGGTTAAACAACGAAAGATCAAATTCATATTCATATTTTTATTTATGGAATAATACAAAAATACACCAAATTTATTTATTGTACTCCTCCTTTATTCTGTTCCTCAACAATCTTTTGTACCAAGCTATTCATATACATCTCCAGATTTGTATATGTTCCTTCCTCATCTACTGTTTTACCATTTCGGTCAGAAGCATCATTCGGATTCAAACCATACTTTTTTTCCCATTCATCAGGCATACCATCATTATCCGAATCCTTCAGAATAACACCTTGTACCAATTCAGGCCATGCTGAAGATTCTCCAACAGGAATCACATCATCCTGACTATCAATGATACCTTTCTTTGGATACCCCACGCTTTTCCAATCAATACCTTCAACAACTCCCTGACCATTGTGCTCGTTCATTCCCTGGTAGTTCGCAGCCCCGGTACGAGTCTCCTGAACAATACGTTCATCCACTCTATCCCTGTGCAAAGAACAACCTGCATAATCTATAACACGCTCAAAAGCCGTACGAGCATCATGAGTGGTAACAGTACCTGTTTCTACAGGAGTAGTACGTTTAAGAGCTTTTTTTGTACTTTCATCCAACGTTCCATACTTTTTATCAAACTGATTATAAACTCCGTACTCCCAGTTATCCTTTGTAGCCTTCATACAACGATCGTAATCAGCCGCACCATTAATTTGCCCATCATCCACCACATTTCCTTGGATAAAGAAATCTCCCCAAGTGTCAAAAATGGCCGGATATGATTTCTTATCCGAATCACTCACTTTTTTGTCAATGGCAATAATACGTCCACGTTTAGAAGTGCCAGTAGGAGTGGCAGGCCCCGGCTTATAAAAATTATTCACAATATTTACATGCATGGCTTCTCCACCATAACAAGAGTTTCCACACCAGTTATAAATGACATTATTACGCATATCAACAATTTCATTCTCTTTTGTCGAATTAACTCCAGGACCTAGACGAGGATTACGGCTATCATGATGTGCCAATAGATTATGGTGAAAAGAAGCTTTCATACCTCCCCATATACCACCATAACCATGAGGACCTTTCGTATGCCCACCTAAACGCAGACTTTCAGAAATAAGACACCATTGCAGTGTAAAATTCTCATTTTGATAGAAAGAAACACATTCGTCAGTACACCAACTCATAGAACAATGATCAATCATTATATTTTTATGATACCGACCGCCAAAGGCGTCGGCTCCGTCTGCACTGACATCTTCTTTATTTCCCATTCGAAAACGCATAAAACGGACAATAACATTGTCTGCTTCCAAGAAAACCGGATAACCAGCCAAACAAATACCATCCCCCGGAGCCGTCTGTCCTGCAATGGTCAAATCTCCATTCTTAATCTTTAAATCACCGTTTAAATGAATAGTTCCGGATACCTGGAAAATAATTGTACGTTTTCCGCTTAATTTCTCAATACCATAACGTAAAGTTCCGTTCTGCAACTTGTCCTCCAATGAAGTAACAATATATACATCGCCACCACGCCCACCGGTTGTGTAGCGTCCATGTCCTTCTGCCCCAGGAAAAGCTGGTATCTTTTCATCTTGAGTTTCTCCAGTCCCTTCAGGTTCTTTAGGCAATTCATTTGCGTCACCACCATCAGTACACGCCAGAATTCCAAAAGCAAACAAAATGGCCAAACACCATTTACTTAGAATTATATCCATTTTCATACATTATTAGATTAATGGGGACAAAAGTAGACAGGATAAAGAAAAGTCTTGTTCAAATTTTGTTTTTCCAAATCATTAAAATCGATAAAACAAGGCTTTTCAAGCTAGCATGTGTATTTTTTGTTTTAAAACTATTCTAAAAATGCCTGCCGGCTATTAAAAAACAAAAAATACTAGGTGAAAAACAAATATTGCACATATCTATATTCACATTCATATACTTTTGTACCGAGGAATTAACTCTAAATGTGAGTACAGAATCAAAACAATAACCATTAATTAATAAACATGCAAAGAATGTCTAACAAGGTGAAAAACATGCGCAGTTGGCTGCTAATGCTATTTGCAGCGATATCGCTTGGCGTATCAGCGCAAACAATTACCGTAAAAGGTAATGTGAAAGACACAACAGGAGAACCGATCATCGGAGCTTCTGTAGTAGAGAAAGGTAATACTACCAATGGTACAATTACCGATTTAGATGGTAACTATTCTATCAAGGTTCCTTCAAAAGCAACCCTTACAATTTCTTATATCGGAATGAAAACTCAGGATATTGCTGTAAAAGGACAAAGTCAAATTAATGTCACTCTTTCCGATGATACACAAGCATTGGACGAAGTTGTGGTAATTGGTTACGGAACCGTTGCAAAAAAGGATCTGACTGGTTCCGTATCTTCCGTTAGTGCCAAACAGATAGCTGCCATTCCGGTATCTTCTGCATCAGAAGCATTACAGGGAAAAATGGCTGGTGTATCTATCACAACGACTGAAGGTTCTCCTGATGCAGACGTAAAAATCCGCGTACGTGGTGGCGGTTCTCTATCTCAAGATAATTCACCGCTTTATATTGTAGACGGATTTCCCGTATCAAGTATCTCTGATATTGCTCCAACAGATATTCAATCGGTAGATGTATTGAAAGATGCTTCTTCTACTGCTATTTATGGTTCACGTGCTTCCAATGGTGTGGTACTTGTCACTACCAAGAAAGGAAAAGCCGGTAAGGTAGAAATCTCTTATGATTTTATGTATGGTGTTCAGCAACCTACTTCATTGCCTAAGATAGCAGACTCGTGGGTATACGCTGAACTGTATAATGAAGCGGCTGTTAATTCGGGAAGAGCTGCAAAATTCACTCCCGAACAGATTGCGCAATATAGAAATGGTGGTCCGAATGTAAATTGGGTGAAAGAACTTTATAATCGTAATTCTCCTCAAAGTTCACACAATGTTTCGATGACAGGAGGTAACGACCAGTTGTCTTACATGGCTTCTTTGGGTTATATGGATCAGAACAGTATGTTCAAGGGACCTGATTATGGTTATAAACGCTACAATGCACGTCTGAATGTAAGCCATAAGGTGACGAATAACTTTACATTGAATTTGACTTCTCAATTTGCCCGTAATGATATTAAAGAACAGTCTTACTGGACGGAATGGATTATCGAGCAGGCAAACCGCATGCCACCGATTTATCCGATCAAGAATGAGGATGGCAGTTATAATTATCCTGCCGGAAGTAACTCAAACGGTTTGCAGCGTTTGGAAGAAGGCGGTTATCGCCAGAATGTGAATGATGAATTATTGGGAACCATACAAGCCGAATGGGAAGTATATAAAGGACTGAAACTGATCGGAAGTGCCGGTGGACGTGTTTGGAATAATAATTTGCATGAGAACCGGAAGGCCTTCGAAGGTACGGGAGATAGTGAAAATAAGTTGACCGAGCAATTCTATCGTTCTAAGAATATCACTACCAATCTTATGGTGACTTATAATACGAAAATAGGGAAACACTCTATCGGTGGATTATTAGGATATGCTTATGAGGGTTTCTCTGAAAAGCAGTTCTCTACCAGTCGTTTGACGGAGGATTCTAAATATGATATTTTTGTAGGTGATTTGAGTGGGGATAAAGTTAGCAATGGTGGTTCGGCAAGTGACTGGGTTATCTATTCCGGTTTTGCAAGAGCCACTTATAATTATGATGAGAAATATCTGCTGGAATTTAATATCCGTAATGACTATTCTTCTTATTTTGCGAAAGGAAACCGTTCGGGAGTCTTCCCGTCTTTCTCGGCAGGATGGCGTATCTCGGAAGAAAAATTCTGGTCTGTACTGAAACCGTATGTTCCTTCTCTAAAAATCAGAGGTTCATGGGGATTGGTTGGTAATAACCGCATTGGTGCTTATCAATACATGCAGACGGTGTCTGTAAAGAATGGTATCAGTTTCGGCGACAAGCTGGCGCAGACGGCTGAATTCGCTTCTACAAACCCTGATCTCAAATGGGAAACTACCCGTATGGCTAATATCGGCTTCGAATTGGGATTGTTGAATAATGATTTGAATATTACTTTTGATTGCTTCAATAATCGTACAAAAGATATTTTGGTGAATTTACCGGTTCCCGGATTGTTTGGTAATGGTGCCCCGATTCAAAACGCTGGTAAGGTCGAGACGAGAGGATGGGAATTATCAGTAAGTTATCGTTTGAAGACTGGTCCGGTAGTGCATAACTTCGCCGGAAATATTTCAGATAGCTTTAATGAAGTAATAGATACACGCGGTACGGAAATTATCGGTGGCTCGGATGTACAGACAATTATTAAGGAAGGTTATCCGTTGTACTCTTACTATGCATATCGTTCGGATGGATTTTTCCAGAATGAGGAAGAATGTCAGAAAGGACAGCACTTGGAAGGTATTACACCGAAACCGGGAGATATTCGTTATTTGGATAAGAACGGCGATGGTGTGATTAAACCGGACGATGACCGTTTTATTGTTGGTAATGACTTCCCAAGATATACTTTCGGCTTCACCTATGGTTTGGAATATAAAGGTTTTGATTTCTCGATGATGTGGCAAGGAGTAGGAAAACGTAACAAGTGGATGCGTGGTGAATCTGTAGAGGCTTTCCATAATAACAATGAAGGTCCTGTAATGGATTTCCATCAAGATCGCTGGACTCCGAATAATCCGGATGCTACTTATCCTCGTCTGACAATGGGTGCGGAATCTGCTAATAATGCAGCGAAATCAGATTTCTGGATTCAGGATGCTAAATACTTGCGTTTGAAAAATGCGCAGATTGGATATACTTTCCCGCAACAATGGATGAAAAAACTCTATGTCAAGAATTTAAGAATCTTTGCCAGTGTGCAGAATCCGTTGACTTTCACAAAGATGAAAGGCGGATGGGACCCGGAATATACCGGAGACGGTAGTGGTCGTTCTTATCCTGTGGCAAGAGTATATTCATTTGGACTTAATGTTAAATTTTAAACTGTACCGTGATGAAAACAACTATAAAGAATTTGATTTTATCTGCTGTCTTGGTAGTGGGCGGTGCCTCTTGTGTTGACTTGGATACGGCACCGTATGACAGAGAAACGGACTTGACTTATTGGGAAGAGGACCCTGAAGCAGCTGTCAAGGCGTTGAATACTTGCTATACCTATTTGGGAAATATGGACGAACAGCTTTATTGTGAAGCAATGACGGACAATGCTTATACCAAGCAACCGAACGATGCTACACAGAATATCGGTAATGGCTCATATTCTACAGCAGACCCTTACGTGAAAAAGGTTTGGGACGGACGTTATACGGGGATTCGTATGTGTAATGAACTATTGGAGAATATTGATCGCGTACCGGATTTGGATCCTGAATTGAAGAAACGTTATATTGGCGAGGCAAAAGTGCTTCGTGCTTATAATTATTATGAGTTGTATACGAAATTCGGAGATGTTCCTTATACTACCAAAGTGCTTTCTATTAAAGAAAGTATGTCGATTGCACGTACAGCCAAAGCCACTGTAATAGCAAATGTTTTGGCCGATCTGGATGAAGTGATTAATGGTAACTATTTGCCGACTTCTTATGATGCGGATAATAAAGGTCGGATTACCCGTTGGGCGGCAATGGCTATTAAAGCTAAAATCTATTTGTTTGAAGGTAATTGGACGCAAGTGAAAAATATCACTTCTACCATTATGACAGAGGGGGGCTTTAAACTCTTTGGAAGTTATGCGGGATTGTTTGAGATTGCTAATGAATACAACTCTGAAGTAATTTTGGATGCACAGTATCGTCCGACTAGTCGTGAACATCAGATGATGTATGTTTTCCTGCCGCCCACTTTGGGTGGATATTCCCAGCTTTCTCCTTTGCAGGAGTTGGTAGACAGTTATATTATGCTGGATGGAAAAACAATTAAAGAAACAGGAACATCGTTTGATGAAAGTCATCCGTATGCCAATCGTGACCCACGTTTGAAGGCAACGGTGATGTACACTGGAAACTCTTATACTTTGGCCGCCGGAACAGAAGTTGTTATCAACTGTGAGAAAGGTGAAGGTAAAGATGGTTATGGGGTAGGTTCAGACTGTTCGGCTACCGGTTATTATATTAAGAAATACTGGGATAATGCGTATCGTGCTACTCTTTATTCCGGTTTGAATCCGATTTTGATTCGTTATGCTGATATTCTATTGATGAATGCGGAAGCATTGGCAGAGTTAGGTGAACTGGATAAGACGGCTTGGGATGCAACTATTAAACCAATTCGTGATAGAGCCGGATTTACACTTGCTTCGGCAGTGGAATTCCCGGAAGGAGCTTCTAAAGATAAACTGATTGAGATTGTACGGAATGAACGTCGTTCGGAACTGGCATTGGAGGGTCATCGTCATAAGGATATTATCCGTTGGAGAATTGCGGATGATGTATTGAACGGATGGTGTCACGGATTGAAGACGAATGAAGTGGTAGGTACGGATAACGGATATGTTCGGGTTGAAAATAGAGCTTTTAATGCAAATAAACATTATTTGTGGCCTATACCACAGGCTGAACGTGACTTGAATGGTAATTTGGTGCAGAATCCGAATTGGTAATTGGTTTAACGACTCAAAAAGGAATGATTATGAAAAAGATATTATTAATATGTTCAGTATTTCTGGCAATGGTATCCTGTCAGGAAGATTATGAATTGAATGCGGATTTTACAGTCCCTACGGAATTGAATTCCCCTGCCTCTATCCAGTTGGATGTGTCATCTTCAGTACCTGTTGTGCTGTCATGGTCCGGAGGCGGTGCGGCAGACGGCGGAATTGTATTGTACGAGGTTTTGTTTGACAAGGCAGACGGAGACTTTTCAAAACCACTGGCTACGGTGAAAAGTGATTTGGGAGCTGCGACCAGTTTGTCAATCACTCATGCAGCTATTAATACGATTGCTAGAAATGCAGGCATTTATCCTTTGGAAACCGGAGATATAAAATGGACGGTAAATGCTTCGAAAGGTGGAGTGGTGAAGAGAACCGACAAGGTGGCTACTATCACAGTAACTCGTGGAGAGGGAATTGATAATATTCCGGCGGAATTGTATTTATATGGTTCGGCTACGGAGAACAGTGGACAAGGCGGAATTCCGTTTCGTTGTGTAGAAGAGGGAGTTTTCCAGATTTATACAAAATTGTCTGCTGGAAATATCTCATTTAAGTCTGCTACGACAGGTGAAACATTCAGTTATTATATTGATGACAGTTCGAAGTTGAGAGAGGGTGATGGTGAAACGGCAGTAACTGCTTCCGAAGAGGTAACCCGTCTGACTGTAAACTTTAATACAATGGCTATGACGACAGAAAAAATAGGTTCTTCTGTTCGTTGCGTCTGGGGAGCAACATTTGCTGATATAGCTGTACTGGAATATGCTGGTAACGGTAAATTTGTAGGAGAAGGTGATATTCGTTTCTATGATCCGGCAAAACCGGAAACTAATCCTCCTTTTGGTTGGATAGAGGAGCGTTATTACTTTTTAGCTCAAGTGAATGATGGAACTATGTGTTGGGGTAGAGGCGATGGCGTGAGTGCCGAACGCCCAGTAGGTGGAGAACCTGCTTCTTTCTATGCTTTGTATGAGTTCCAATGGGGTCAATGGGAACACCTTTGGAAAATGAAAGGTAGTCTGGATTATACGCATGCGACTATCACTATCGATACGAACGCGGATGGATTGATGATACATACATTTACTAATGTGACTCCGATTAATTAATAAAACTAAGTTATGAAAAAGATAAAGACTATTTTAGCTATTCTTCCGGCACTATTATTCTCCTGTGCCGGAGATGACGTAGAGAAATATATTCCGCCTACACCGATTACTCCGTCAGAACCC
>ENA-OPMG01000908-OPMG01000908.1-human-gut-metagenome-genome-assembly--contig:-NODE-908-length-20253-cov-2.619220_pt1 | contig 20253 bp, 17 predicted proteins | sample MGYA00241522_ERZ501741 | MGnify/ENA primary metagenome ERZ501741 (study PRJEB25962, sample SAMEA2042616) | human gut metagenome | biome: human gut; feature: human-associated habitat; material: faeces...
CATTCCCCCTAATCCCCTTTGAAATATCTACACTTATTAATTTAAAGATTAACCTACACTTCATAGTTTATAGTCACCCCCTACACCTTAAAATTTAGTATAGCAATCTTTTTTTATACATATTTATAAAAAATGTATCACATCAATAAAAACGCTTTCATAAATATGCTTATTGTGTTATAATTTACTCACTTTGAAGGAGAAGATATAGATGAAAAGATTAAGTAAGGTATTATTATCGGCAGGTTTAATTTTAGGCCTTGCGTCTTGTGGTGATGTAGTGTTAGAAAGTACAAATAATGTTACAACAAAACCTACGGAAGTAAAGCCAACACAAAAGGCAGAGCCTACTCAAAGTGAAACACCTAAATCAGAGGCTTATAAAAAGGTTGTCGGACTTTCAGCTAAAACTAAGGCAAATATGTCAGCTTCGGGATACTTATCAGATGTTAATAATGATTATTCTAAATATGTGGGAACTGATGCATACAAAGTTGTTAATACACCAGAAGAGTTAGTTGAGGCATTGTTGCTTGCAAGATTAGATTATGAAACGAAAGTAACAGAGCATGATGAAGGCTATATTGTTAGAAATAATGTTAGAAAAAATGAAACTAATTGGAAAAATGCTATTGCCAAAGGATTATATTTGAAAAAAAGTGATGGAACATATACAAAAATTCCTGATGATACTCCGTTTTCAGATGAAAGCTATACAACAGCTATGGTATATTATGAAGATTCACCTTTAGTTAGTGCTAAATATGTTCAAACATTAAAAAAGGAACAAACAGTACATGTTATTGAAATAGCATCAGATTTAAATTTAGGCTACAATTTGATTTCTGAAGATGCTAAAAAAAGTGGTCTTGTATCTAACTATATTAAGGAAAAAAATGCTAAAACAGTTACAATGTCTCAAATGGCAACCGAAAATGGCATATCACAAATTGCGATTGAAAGAACAAATGATTTATTAATTTATTCAAAAAATGGAGCCCGTATTACACATGGTGGCTTTAAAATCAATTATTGTAATAATGTATCAATTAGAAATTTAGATATGGATGAAATGTGGCAATGGGAGGACACTTCAAATCCTAAGCAAGTTAAAATGGGTGATTATGATACCTTCGGATGGGCTTATTTTAAAATTGGATTTTCTGACAATATTTGGATTGATCATTGTAGTTTTGGCAAATCCTTTGATGGACAAATTGATGTTGCAAATCCTTATTACGAGTCACTTGGTACAGCATCCTCTGCTCCATATAATGCGGATGGTACATCTGACGTTCATATTTCTTGGTGTGATTTTCATGCCGGTGATAGCAGCGAGGATGGATATATCTATAAGATGATGAAGAAAATTGAAGATGAATACGAAAGTGCTTCTGGTGCTAGTACAAATAATTTATATTATAAGGCTTTAAGAGATGCAGGCTTAAGCTTTGAGCAAATTTTAAAAGGGATTGCTATTCCTCAAAAAAAGGCTTTTTTATTAGGTGATTCTGGTAGTGAATATTATTATAATTTAAATTTAAATGTTTCTATTGCTAATTCTAAATTTAAAAATATCGAGGATCGTATTCCTAAGCTTCGTGGTGGAAATGCTTATATGTATAATTGTATTGTGGATAATTTTGAATATATGAGCTATAGAAGTCAAATGAAGAGTATTGCTGCATCTGCTGTTTCAAAAATAAATAGTAGCTGGAAATGTGCATTTACATCCCAAGGAATTGTTGTTGGAAATGGTGGTTCGGTATGTGCAAACAGCTGTATATTTAAAGGTATTCGGTCTTTAATTAAAAATAATGATTCTACAATTGTAAATGCATCAAGTTATGATGGTGCAACCAATAATGGTGGTTATCATTTAGTTAATTTTACATATCAAGCAACAGAAAGTAGTCCTATTATTAGTGATGAGGCTAATGTTTCTATCGATTGCTCAGGTGGTACAACTAGTACTTCAAACTTCAAATGGAATACATTAGATGGTAAAGAGCCTTTTAATCCTCAAACCTATTTATTAGATGAACTTTCTAGTATATTAGATTCGGATATTGGAGTAGGTGTTGTATCAGGTCTTGATGAAATGCTTTTAATTTCTAATTACAATAATATTAATTAAATAATTAATAAAAGAGATGATTAATATAATATCGTTTCTTTTGAATTTATTAGTTCTATAACAGGTCTTTCTTTAGATGAGCTAGATAAGATATTAAAATAAACTAAATAATCTTAAGACATGAGATATCAACATTAAATTGTTGATATCTTTTTTTCACCTTTTAGGGATAATATCATATTTTAATAAAGGAAGTGATATTATGTGTGGAATAATGTTTAAAACTAATTACTACTCAAAAACGTTACACGATTCATTTAAAAAGGCGGTTGAATCAATTGCTCATAGAGGACCAGATGAAGAAGGAATTTTATACACAAGAGATTATTCATTTGGCCATAGAAGATTATCAATTAGAGATTTAACAAAAGGACATCAGCCTATGAGTATTTTAGATGATCATTTACTTTATAATGGGGAAATTTATAATTTTGATGAACTTAATAAAATGCTTAAAAATCCTGTTGAATCACGAAGTGATACAGAACTATTACTTAAGCTTTTAATGGAATATGGGGAAACTATTATTGAAAAAATAATGGGAATTTTCGCATTTGTTTATGTTCATAATGATGAGGTTATAATCGCAAGAGATCATGTTGGCGTAAAACCTCTTTATTATACTATTTTAGATAATGATATTTTGGTTTCTTCTGAAATAAAAGCTTTACTTTTGTATGGAATTAAGCCACAAATGGGTCTTGATGAAATAGCAGAGCTTATAACGCTTGCACCATCTTCGTCACCAGGAAAAACATTATATAAAAATATATATGAGGTAAAGCCTGGCTATTATTTAAAATTTTCAAGAAAGGGTATTAAGGAATATCAATATTTTAAGCTTAAGAGAGTTAAAAATACACTTTCCTATGAAGATAATGTATCAATGGTTAAGTTTTTACTTACAGATTCAATAAAAAGAAATTTAGTATCAGATGTTGGTATATCTAGCTTTTTATCGGGTGGACTTGATAGTTCAATTGTAGCTAGCGTTGCCCAAAATATAGTGGGAGTGATTGATACATATAGTATTGATTATGAAGGTAATAAGGAAAATTTTAAGGCAAATAGCTTTGAAACCTCAAGAGATGAGGATTATATTGGCTATTTAATTAAAGAAGGAAAATATAATCATAAATCAGTTTTAATAGATACTAAAACCGTTTTTGATTATTTAAAGGTATCTCTTCATTTAAGAGATGCACCGGGAATGGCCGATATTGATTCATCTATGCTATACCTTGCAAAGGAGATTTCTCTTAAACATAAGGTATCTTTATCAGGAGAATGTGCTGATGAGCTATTTGGTGGATATCCTTGGTTTAAAAAACAAAATATTGAAGGATTCCCTTGGATTAGAAACATTGAACAAAGAATAAATCTTTTAAAAGATGATATAAAAGATAAAATGGATTTTAAAGAATATCTTAATAAAAAATATGAAGAGTGTATTAAAGAAGCACCTATTGATCCTAGTGATAGTGAAGAAACCCAAAAAGAATTACAAATGAATTATTTAAATTTAAAATATTTTATGACAACGTTACTTCATAGAAAGGATTTTATGACTATGGGATCATCTCTTGAGGTAAGGGTTCCTTTTGCCGATAAGAGAATTGTTGAATATTGCTATAATCTTCCTTATGAACAAAAGGCTCATAATGGCGTTGAAAAACAAATTTTAAGAGATGCAATGAAGGAGTATCTTCCCGATGAAATATATAGAAGGAAGAAAAGTCCTTATCCGAAGTCTCAAGCTAAAAGCTGGCATAATCTAATAAGAGGCGAGGTTATTAAAATTTTAAATAGTGATACTCCACTTGCTAAAATATTTGATATAGGTAGACTTAAGGAAATTGCAGCAAGTGACAAGGAGCTTGATGTTCCTTGGTTTGGACAGTTAATGCGTTATGATGCATTTATGGCTTTCATTTACCAAATCCATTATTGGTTAAATGAGTATAATATTGAGGTGATAATTTAATGGAAGATATTAATAGTGTTGTTGAAGATATAAAGAAATATCTTAAATCTGATTTGGTGTTTGGCTCTAAATTAAGTATAACTGAGGATTTAGCTTTAATCCCTATTTATAAAGTAAAGCTTTCAAAGATTGTTATTGATTCGGATTCTAAAAGCCTTATTAAAGGAAATTCCCATACAATAAGCTTGACACCATTGTGCTTTATTGAAACAAACAAAGGAAGAGTACAGGTACATAGCTTAAATCATGAATTTGACTTAGAGGGAATGATGAGAGAAGCGCCTAGTATTTTAGGTGATATTACTAAGCTTTTTGACATAGATAGTATCATTAAAAAGAAGCCAATAAATTAGCTACAAAGGATTATTCCTTTGTTTTTTATTAAGGAGTATATTATAATTATATTAAAGGCTGTGATAAAATGGAAAAGGTAAATAACGTTATTGATAAATTAGCACAAGATATGGATTCTAAAAGTAATGTACTCAAGGCTTGCTATATGACTTTAAAAAATAATCATAATGCAATTTCATATTTTGAAAAAAGTATGGACGAGGCTTTTGACTCGGGAGAGGTGATATTAAGATTATATGGGCTCCTTCAGGCTTTATTTGTTTGTATAGATTCACTTTATACTTTAACATTCAAAATTACCGGAACTAAAAACTTTATTAATATTAATGATAATAAAGCTTTAAGAGAACTTAAATATATTAGAAATGATGTTGTAGGTCATCCTACTAATCGTATTGTTGACGATAAAACTGAGTATGCTATTTTAAATCCCGATGATATAAAAAAAGATGCATTTACATATTCTGTTTTTTCAGATGTTGAATATAAAAAGCATGTTATTTTTAAGAATTTACTTACTGCTTATAAGGAAGAAGCTTTTAAGCTATTAACAGCGTTAGATTCATATGTTACATCAGCTAAAACTCCTTATTTGCTTGATGATGCGATTAATATTTATGAAACATTCTTAAATGGTGAAGATATTAGAAGTCATTTATCATTATTTAAGAAAAAATATAATGAAAATAATTCTAGTAGTAGGGTATTTAGAAGAATAAAGCTTATTGGAAGATTGTTTACTGATTATCAAAAAAATCCTGATGGATTAAAAAGATATGTTACGGGCTATCATTTATATAAGCTTATAAGTATGATCGCTACTGATGAAGATCTTAATAGTATGGTAAAACCTTTAAGGCTTCCTAATGCTTTATCAAAGATATTTTCTTTTTTTGATGACAACTCGCATTTAGTTCATCATTTTGAGTGCATTTATGATGCTAATCACCCAATGTTCTATTCAAGTATTGAACAAATTATTAAAGCTGCTAAAAAGGCTAAAAACAAAACTACCTCAGAATATTTTGAGCAAATAAAGGAATCAGCCTATAAGCATGATAATGAGTATGTTTATGCCTATGCATCTATTTTAAGAGAGTATAAGGGACGTAAGAAAAAATGAAAACGTTTTAGTTTTAAATAACATTTTCAATTTAAAATTGAATTTGTTATTTTTTTATGTTAAAATTAGTTAGGTTTCTAAGTAATCAAGGAGGATGCTATGACTAATTTAGGTGGATTAATACATAAGGTCGCTCATAAAATGAAACGAGAAATTGACCATGCAAACCAAAAATTAGGGGTTTCTGGTGTTCAAGGAAGAATAATTGGTTATGTTAGATGTGAATCGAAAAATCGTGATGTTTTTCAAAAGGATATTGAGGAGCATTTCGAGCTTAGAGGGTCATCGGTTACATCTACTTTACAAAATCTTGAAAAAATGGGTTTTATTGTAAGAGAATCTATTCCTACGGATCAACGTCTTAAAAGGATTGTATTAACAAAAAAAGCGTTAGATATTCATAATCAAATTACAAAAAATATTGAACAGGTTGAAAAAGAAGCGTTTTCTTCGATTAATAAAGAAGAAGAGCAATTACTTAGTGATCTTCTTAAGAGAATACTTAACAATATCGAAAAATATTAAAAAAGGAGCGGATATATATGGAAAAAAAGAAGAAAAAAAGTATTTTGTCGTGTATAAACGGCTATAAATTTTCCACAATTATGTCTCCCATTACAGTTGCCCTAGAGGTTGTGATGGAAATATTAATTCCTCTTGTAATGTCAGATATAATTAATATTATTGATTTTAATAATAAGCATGAGGCGGGTGCTACATTAAAGCTAACCTTACTTAAATTTTTAAGCGATGTTCCTAGCCAAAAGGCGGCTATTATTGCGGGTTTCATTTTAATTGGTTTTGCTATATTATCACTTGGCTTTGGAGTCCTATCGGGAATTTTTTCAGCTAAGGCATCATGTGGTTTTGCTAAAAATTTACGTAAGGAAATCTATTATTCAATTCAGGATTTCTCTTTTGCAAACATTGATAAGTTTTCAACATCAAGCTTAATAACTCGTACTACAACAGATGTAACTAATGTTCAAATGTCATTCCAAATGGTAATTCGTATTGCTGTACGTGCTCCATTTATGCTTATTTTTGCATTCATTATGTCAATTGTTATTAGTCCTAAAATTTCAATGATTTTCGTAGTTGTTGTGCCTGTACTTGCTTTAGCATTGTTTTTCATTATGACAAAAGCTCATCCTAATTTTAAGAAAATGTTTGCTAAATATGATGACCTAAATACGGTTGTTCAAGAAAATGTTGCTGGTGCAAGAACGGTTAAAGCCTTTGTACGTGAAGACTTTGAAACAAAGAAATTTAAACATTCATCAGAAGAAATTTATAAATATTCAGTTAAGGCTGAAGGCTGGCTAGCATTTAATAATCCATTTATGCAGGCTGCTGTTTATGTTTGCTTTATGTTTGTATCATTTATGGGTGCTAAACTTTGTGCTCCGTATACATCTACATTCACAACGGGTGATTTAAATGCCTTATTTACATATATTATGCAAATTTTAATGAGTCTTATGATGCTTTCGATGATTATTGTAATGATTACAATGTCTAAAGCCTCTGTTGAGCGTATTAGTGCTGTAATTAACGAAGAACCAACAATTAAAAATTGTGAAAATCCGGTTTATACAGTTAATGATGGCTCAATTGTTTTTGACCATGTTGATTTTTCTTACGAAGATAGTGAGAATAAGCTTGTTTTAAGTGATATTAACTTAAATATTAAATCTGGTATGACCGTTGGTATTGTTGGTGGTACTGGTAGTGCTAAGTCAACGCTTGTTAATTTGATTCCTCGTCTTTATGATATTACTTCAGGTTCTTTAAAGGTTGGTGGCGTTGAGGTTAAGGATTATGATATAAAAACGCTACGTGATGAGGTATCAGTTGTTCTTCAAAAGAACGTCTTATTTACAGGTACTATTGCAAGCAATTTGAGATGGGGTAACGAATTTGCAACCGAAGAAGAAATTGAACATGCAAGTAAGCTTGCTCAAGCTGATGAGTTTGTATCACGTTTCCCTGATAAATATAATTCTCATATTGAACAGGGTGGTGCTAATGTTTCAGGAGGACAACGTCAACGTTTGTGTATTGCTCGTGCTTTGATGAAGCATCCTAAGATTTTAATTTTGGATGATTCAACAAGTGCTGTTGATACTAAGACTGATGCGTTAATTAGAAAAGCCTTCCGTGAGGAAATTCCTGATACAACTAAGATTATCATTGCCCAAAGAATTTCTTCAGTTGAGGATGCTGATATGATTATTGTTTTAGATGATGGCCATATTTCTGGCGTTGGTACACATGAAGAACTTTTAAAAAGTAATGAAATTTATAAAGAAGTATATACATCTCAAGTGAAAGGAGCTGGTTCACATGAAGAATAAAAAAGGTGCACATTCACCTTTAAAGACCCTAAAGCGTCTTTTAGGTATAATTTTTAAAAAATATTGGCTTCAATTAATTATTGTAATTATATGTATTTGCATAACATCATTTTCAACTGTTTATGGTACAAATTTCAATGCGACACTTATTGATACGATAATTCCCAAGCTTCAAGAAACTTATAAGATAACTCATAGTGTTGATACTAGCTACCTATGGCATCAAATTACGCCTGTAATCATTTTCTATGCGATTGGGGTTATTGCTTCATATATTAATGCTCGTACAGTTGTAAGCGTTGCGAACGGTGTATTAAAGAATGTACGTGATGAGATGTTTGAGCATATGCAAAGCTTACCTATTATGTATTTTGATCGTCATACTCATGGCGAGATAATGTCTCGTTATACAAATGATACAGATACTCTTCGTCAAATGATTAGTCAATCAATTCCTCAGCTTACAACTAGTATTATAATGATGATTATGCTGGCTGTATTTATGTTTAGAGCTAATTTTATTCTTGCACTTATTGTTTTATTTACTGTTTGCTTAATGGTTTTAGTTACAAGATTCTTAGGATCTCGTTCTGGTAAGGGTTTTGTTAAACAACAAATTGATATTGGCTCTTTAAATGGATATGTTGAAGAAATGCTTGAGGGTCAAAAGGTAGTTAAGGTCTTCAATCATGAAGAAGATGCTAAGCATGATTTTGATGAGGTTAATGATAGATTATGTGCAACAGCTACTAAGGCTAATATGTATGCTAATATTTTAATGCCAGTAATGAATAACTTAGGATACATTTCATATTCAGTTACTCTAATGGTTGGCTCATATTTAGCATTAAATACTATTTTAGGTTTTACAGTAGGACTTTTAGTATCATATCTTGGATATAATAAGATGTTCTGTAATCAGGTATCACAGGTTTCAAATCAGTTTAATTCTATTATTATGGCACTTGCTGGTGCTGAAAGAATCTTTGAACTTCTTGATGAAAAATCAGAAGAGGATCATGGTTATGTAACACTTGTTAATGCAAAAATTGAAAATGGAGAGCTTAAGGAAGCTAAGGAAAGAACGGGTCTTTGGGCTTGGAAGCATCCTCATCATGATGGTACAATTACTTATACTGAGGTAAAGGGTGATGTAAGATTCTTTGATGTTGATTTTGGATATTATCCTGATAAGATTGTTCTTCATGATGTATCATTATTTGCAAAACCTGGTCAAAAAATCGCCTTTGTTGGAGCTACTGGTGCAGGTAAAACAACGATTACGAATCTAATTAATCGTTTCTATGATATTCAGGATGGTAAGATTAGATTTGATGGTATTAATATTAATAAAATCAAAAAGCCTGATCTAAGACGTGCTCTTGGTATGGTTTTACAGGATACTAATCTATTTACAGGCACTATTATGGAAAATATTCGTTATGGTAAGCTTGATGCGACAGATGAAGAGGTATATGCAGCTGCTAAGCTTGCTAATGCTGATCAATTTATTAAGCATTTACCAGATGGCTATAATACAGTATTGACTGCTAATGGCTCTCAATTGTCACAGGGTCAAAGACAATTGCTTTCTATTGCCCGTGCTGCGATTTCAAATCCGCCTGTTTTGATTCTTGATGAAGCAACTTCATCGATTGACACTAGAACCGAGGCACTTGTTACAGATGGTATGGATAAGCTAATGGATGGTCGTACAGTATTTGTAATTGCTCATAGATTATCAACCGTTAAGAATTCAAAGGCTATTATGGTTCTTGAGCTTGGTCATATTATTGAACGTGGCTCACATGAGGAGCTTATCGAAAAGAAAGGCCGTTATTATCAATTATATACTGGTGCCTTTGAACTTGAATAAAATTTATTGGTTTATTTGCTAAGCAAATAAACCTTTTTTTAAATAAAATACTATATTATTGAAAAATAAAGCCATAAAGTGTAAAATTATAATGAATTAATTAAGGTGTTTTATATGAAATATTTAGTGTCAAAAAAAGAAAATTTAAGCAAAATAGATAGAGATGGTAAAATAGTTGAAACATTGGCTGAGGCTCTTCTGGCTGCCAAGGAATATGATACCATTTTCTTATATGATGATACATATTATGGAAAATATGTAATTACAACTTCACATTTAACAATTATTGGTGTTACAAAGGCTAAAATTACCTATGATGCAAGGAATGGAATGATTGTAAGGAAGGAAGATGGTGGTGATGGTGTTAAAACCTATGGTACAACGGGCTCAGCGTCTTTAACAGTAAAGCCAAGTGCTACATATCTTCGTCTTGAAAATTTAATTATTGAAAATAGCTATCACCGTGTACTAGGAAATAAGGGAAATCAAAATGTCGCATTTAAAACAGAAGCGTGCTTTGGTACATATACCAATATTGATTTTATAAGTGAGCAGGATACATTATATATTGATGCTAGTGATAATTACTTTGATAACTGTTATATTGAAGGTGATGTTGATTTTATCTTTGGTAGTGGTGATGCGATTATTAATAATTCAACGATTAAAATGTTACAAATTCTAGATTCTAATGCCTATTTATGCGCTCCTGATACGTACGCTTCTAGCAAATATGGCTTTATTTTTGCTAATACACGTGTTATATCTAGTGGTAATAATAAAAAGTATTTAGGAAGAGCTTGGTATCCAGGTGGTGCAAAGGAAATGGTAATTCCCCGTGTATTATTTTATAATGTTGATTTTCCGCAAGATGTAGATCTTAGGGTGATTACAATGCATGAGGGTGATCCGCTAAATTTTAGCTACTATATAGTTAACTCTTTACAAGCTGGAAAGGTAATTAATAATATTGAGGCAGAAAAATTAAATAGCTATTTTGACTATTATAAGGCTCAATATAATAATTATTTAATTAATCGCTTAGCGGATTTTATTTTAGCTAAGGAATGTCTTTTATATCAAAAGGCAGTTTATATTGCTAAAATGAATTATGCAATTAAGGATCAAATTATTGAATTTCAAAATTTAAAATATAAGCTTAACTATTTAAAAACAAAGGAAGATATTTTAAGAAGTATTCCCTATAATCAAAATGTTGATTCTTTAGAGGATAAGGCCTATAAGGCTACGGAACCTAATCTTAAGGAAATTGAAGAAACGAAAACAATTCTATCAATGACTGAAGAATATATTGAAACATCTGATGATATAAATCACGATGCTTTAGAATTTACAATGAGAAATATAATTTTAAGCTTACATCCATATGTTTTAGAATCATCTAATGATGAGACTTTAAAGCAATATAATACTTATTTAGAAGCGTTTATTAATGAAGATTTAGATGAATTATTAAAGGCTAAATATGAAGATTTACCTAAATGTAGCGATATTAAATTAATAAATAAGCATATTGATGATATCAAAGAAGAAATTAATAAAATTAAAAATGAATTTCCCTTTGAATATATCAAAAATGGTCAAATTGATTTTGAAAAATTAAATGATGATTATATAAAAAAAATTATAAACCTTAAGGCTGATATAGCAAAGGTTGAATTTAGGTTGGAGGAAAGAGCCCCTATTAGTGGACTTGAATCATAATATGAATATAAATCTAAAAAAAGAAATTAAAAGATATTTTATGATGATACTAGCATGTGTGTTGTATGCATTTTCTTTGGACTGCTTCCTCGTACCTAATAGTATTGTTGCCGGTGGAATTTCGGGGCTTGCGACTTTGTTAAGTCGCTATATTCCTATAAGTGTTGGTATCATAATTATTGCTTGTAATATTCCAATTTTAATTATTAGTTTTTTTGAAGAAGGCGTTAAATTTACGATTAATTGTCTTGTCACAACTGTATGCTTAGGTCTTGCAACTACCTTGTTTGAGCGTGTACCGGCAATTGTTAAGGATGACGGCCTTATGGGTGCGGTTTTTGGTGGTGTTATTCAAGGTATAGCGATTGGTCTTTTTTGTAAATATCGTGTATCATCAGGTGGTACGGAGCTTTTAGGAAGATTCCTACATAATTTAATGCCGTTTTTATCAATTCCTGTTTTTACAGCTATGCTTGATGGTATTATTGTTGTATCTGGTGCCATATGTATGAAAAGCATTTCTAATGTGCTATATGCTTTAATTGTTATTTTCCTATCTGCTAAGATGTCTGATATGATAATTATTGGCCTAAATAGATCAAAGCTTTGCTATATCGTAACTGATATGCCTGATGAAATTGGTAATTATTTAATTAATCATTCACCAAGAGGAGTTACTAAAATAGATGGAGTTGGAATGTATTCTAAGCTTGATAAAGGAATTTTAATGACAGTAGTTAAGGCAGGTCAATTAAATGAACTTAAGGAAATGGTATCAGCTATAGATAGCAAGGCCTTTGTTATTGTATCAGATACATCTGAGGTTTTAGGAAATGGCTTTAAAGAAATTAAGAATGAGGATATGCTTGCTCATGAAAAGCGTTTTAAAATGAAAAAGAAATAATCTTGCGAAATTTGTCTAAGAATTTTATAATATAGCTATGGAGGATGTTGTGTATGAAGAAGTTTTTTCAAGAATTTAAGAAGTTTATTTCACGTGGAAATGTAATGGATATGGCTGTTGGTACTATTATTGGTGCCGCTTTTACAGCAATTGTAACAGCTTTATCAAATGGTATTTTAAAGCCTATTATTAATATGGTGCTTTATTATTGCTTCGGTGGAGATAATGATGCTCTTGATAAAATGTATACTGTTCTTGTAAAGGTATATAAGGTTGAAGATGGCAAACAAGTTCTTGACCTTGCTAATTCAATTTTAATTGACTGGGGTGCATTTATTAGTGCTATAATTAATTTCTTACTTGTAGCTTTTGTTCTATTCTTAATTATTAGAACGTTCAATAATATTAAGGATGGTGCTGAAAAGACAAAAAATATTGAAAACATTATTAACTTTAAAAATTCAAAGGGCATTAAGCTTAATAAGAAAGAATTAGCTTATTTAGAGGAAAAGCGTGCTAAGGAAGAAGCATCTGCAGCTTTAGAAGCTAAGAAAAAGGAAGAGGAAGCTAAACCAGCTCCTAAAGATCCAGTAGTGGAATTACTTGAAGAAATAAGAGATTCTTTAAATAAGAATCAACAAAATTAATAATTATATTAATTATAATAAAAGTATGGAGGCAGTAAAAAGTAATGAAAAAAGCATTGGTATTATTAACATTTTTTTCTATATTTGACTTAGTTTTATGGATTGTTCTTGATCATAAATTGGAGGCAACGAAATTCTTTGTTGTGTGTTTTTTACCATTGATTGTTTTTGAAATAGCTGTCTATGGTAGTATTATTATTTATGAAATTGATAAACTAAGTAAGAATAGTGAATGATATTGAATTACTATTTTATAAATGGATTAAATACAATTGATTTATAATGTAATTATTAGAACTATACTTATTAATGTTGAAATAGTCTCAAAATGAGGCTATTTTTTTAAAAGGAGTTGTTTTTTGTGAAAGATATAAAACTTAGTGAATATCAAAATACAAGTATATATTTTTATTTATTTGATGCAATAATTAAAAATAAAAACTTAAATAAGGATGAATTTTTAATATCTATTGGTATTAGTCCAACATCATACAGAAGAGCCCGTAAGAGTGAACAAGCGATAGGGCATGAAATAATTAAAATTTTAGCTGACTATTTTAATTATAGACTCTTAACAAATGAAGAAATTTCAAATATGGAAATACTATTTACAAATATTTATAACGATATGTATTATAAATGCTTCGATAATTATGATAGCTATATGAATATCCTAGATCATGAGATTGCAACAAATAGTATTTTATTTCCAATATTATATAATTTTAAATCTTTTATGATGCTTAATAAGATATTAAAGCCAGAAGAAGAGAAAAAGGCTTTTGATATTTATAAAGAGAATAAATGCTATGAGAATTTTTTTAATTTTCAACTTAAAAACATTTTTGAAATTTATGATATTTTTTTCTTGGACGATTTTCAAGAATATTATTCAATTAATGATTTTGATGATGGACTAAAATTTTATATAATTTCGTCAATATATGTGAAGAAAAATGATGTTATCAAGTTTTTCTATTATGCTGATATAGCCAAAAATTATTTTTTAAAGGATAATAATTTTATGAGGGTTTTGTATTTAAACAATACTTATATGAATGTTTATTCTAAAATTAATGATTTTAAGAGTTGTTATAATCTTGCTAAAAGTCAACATTTATCATTAAAAGGAATAGGTAAAATATGTGATATTAGTGATAATGCATTAGCTTATTTTACTGTTTCATGTATAGCACTAAAAAAATATTCGGAAATTCTTTCAATTTTAGATGGGAAAATTAAACTTCTAAGGACGGTTGCTTATTGTAAGCTTGTAGCACTTTATATGCTTAAAGAAAAGGAATATGAAGAAGCACGAGATGAATTGCTTTCTAAATCAGATGAAAATGAAGCGAGTGCACTTAATGCTTTAGATTCATATTTAAAAAAACATGATGAAAAATCATTGAATATTATTGAAAATTCAAGTCTAAAGATGAATTTTTCAGGAGCATTAAAAATGATTTTTAAATGATAAAATATAATAATATTAAAGAGAAACATTCGCTTTTTTAAATGATATTTCTCTTTTTTTGTATTTTTGATATATATACAACCAAAAAGCTGACTTTTGAGTATTTGACATAACTTTAGAATTAAAGTAGAATTTTGTTGGAAGAGAGGTAGATAATATGAAAAAATATTTTTTAATGATGATTAGTTTTATTTTACTTTTAACATCTTGTATTAGGGCAGGTGGTTTGAAAGAAATTAGAGCTTCTAAACTTGATATGACACCAGTACTTGAAAATAAGAGTACTAGTATTTCGGGATTTGTAATCACCTATTATAATGTATATAGGGATGAAAATGATTCATTTGTTCTTGCAGATGATACAAGCTATATTATTGTAGAAGGTCGAAGCCTTGGTATAGCCTATGCTAAATCAGAAGCAGAAGCTTATAATTATTCGTCTAAAGAAAAATTAGAAAATATTAGGCCAGATGAATCGAATGAGCTTGGATATTTTTCAAATTTTGAAACGATAATTATTAAGCCTATTACGGGAAGTACTGCAGTTAACATTGGCATAATTAAATATTGGACTTAAGAGAAAATAGTTATATGATAGAAATAAAAAATTTAAGTAAAGATTATAATGGCAAACAAGCCTTAGATAGTATTAATATTGTTTTACCAACAAATGGTTTGGTATCCGTTATTGGTAATAATGGTAGTGGAAAAACAACCTTACTTAGAATTTTATCTACAACTTTATGTGCTTCATTTGGTACGGTTAAGTTTGATAATGTTATATATGATGAAAATAACTATTTTTATATAAGAAATAAGCTTATATCTTATGTTTCACAGGAATATCGTAATTATAAATATTCACTTATAGAAATATTGAATTTATTTAAGGATATCTATGATAAAAATAGGTTTGATAAATTAGTTAAGGCTTTTTCATTCGAATCACTTTTAGAAAAAAGAATAGATATAATGTCTGGTGGACAAATGCAAAAAGCTAATTTGATATTAGAACTTTCAAAAATTAGAGCATGCTACTTGATTGATGAACCAACTAATTCATTAGACTCAAAAACAGAGAAAGTATTATTTGAGGTTTTACATGAAATAAGCAAATTATCATTGGTAGTAATTGTATCTCATAATGAAGATTTAGTTAATGATCTTTCGGATATGATAATTAAAATTACAGATAATCATAAAGCAGAAGTAATTACCTGTGATGATAATAAAGGGGATATTATATTGAAAGATAATGTTCTTACGATGCCTATGAATTTAAACAGTATACAAAAAAATAAGCTTGTTGATTATCTCTTTTCTCTAAATGGTAATAAAATTTTAATTAATATTTTGGAAGATACATCAACAAAAAAATTAAATAACACTATTGTAAAGCATGATGTAGATTCATTCGAAGATGCAAAGCTATTAGGATTTAAGCTATGCATTAAAAATCTTATAAAGAATAATCAAAAAAAGTTAATTCTATTTTCTTTAATAATTGGTTTTTTTATTGGATTAATGTTATTTTTTATAAATCTATCACTTTTAAATTTACCTAAAATGGCATACAATGCGTATAATGAAAATAAGCAATCTATTGTTTCGTTTACAAATGATTATCAAGTTAATGACTCAAAAGATGAGGCTTTTAATTTAAATATCTTGGAGCATGTTGAAAAAATTCAAACAGGTAGAGTTATTAAGGATGATATTAAGTATGAGTTTAATATTTCTTTTTCAGGCGTAAGTATTATTGAACAAGATTTCTTTAGTTTAAAATTTGGATGTTACAAAAAAGGTGATTTTTTAATTACGGATTACATCGCTGATAAAATTGAACAGTATGAAAGCAGAAGTTATGAAGATATTATTACAAATGGTATAAGAATTAATGATTTTATTTATAAGATATCAGGAATAATTGAAACAGATTATACTAAATATCAACAAGAATATTCACAATCAAATAAGGATGATTGGAGTATTTTTAGTAATAACATAAAAAATATTTATTCATTATTATATATACCTTGTGAATCAGGAACGTTTATATCGATTTTAGATGGAGTTCCAATAAAATGGGTAATTGATGAAAATAATAGCAATGAAAAAATTGATGGTAAATATCAAGTTGTAATTAATGATAAAGTAAAAAATATTGTTGGTGATTATAATAAATTTTTTGAAGCGTATAACTGTATTAATATGAGTACGGTAAATTTAGATACTATACCAACTATTTACGCTTCAAGTGAATTATTATTTGAAATTAAAACTAATGAGATGATGTATTATGATTCGTATTTAGTAAAAACAAATTATAATGCTTTTAAATATATGTATACACACAAAATGATTGATGAATCAGCTTTGTATTTGAAAATTCAAGATGCAAATAATATTATGATATTCTTCAAAAATATTTTGATTCCTATCATACTTATTGGATATTTAATTACTATTTTAGTTTATTATGATAAGTCAATAAAACTCTTAAAAAATAATAGTGATTTTAATTCCTTATATAAGATTACCGGCTTTAATGGAACAGACGCCCTAAAGCTATATTTAATTGAAGATTTACTTATGATTGCATGTTCATTAATTCTGGGGATATTTTTAAATTTTGGTTTTAATTTAATTTTAAATTTAGCATGTGGTGGAGGAAAATATGCAAGTATAAAAACAAATGCATTAACATTGCTTAATGAAAATAATATAGCACATATTGATTGGAATGCTTTAACTTCTGATGCGGCAGGTGCCAAAACTACAGAAGAATTCATAGCAGAATTAGATAAAACAGTTCCAAAACATAATAGTGTTGTTGTTCTTATGCATGATGCTGGTGGAAAAAAAGCAACAGCAGAAGCATTACCTACTATAATTTCTTATTTTAGAAATCAAGGATTTGAATTTGATAATTTTTATAGTATTATAAAATAAAGAATAAAGAGACATAGGCATCCTTTGTTATTGCTAAATTATATAAAAAGCAGTGAAGATGAAGATTTTTACTGCTTTTTATTGACATTAACATAAAATGATAGTATAATTGTGAAGAATTTATTTTTTATGTCAATAGCATATTGCAATTGACATAAGAGTAAATACACTATTAAGAAAGGAGAAGGATTATTTTTTAGTAGGAAGCTAATATAACAACATAATATGCAAAAGGCAATTTATTAACAACGGAGGAATTTATAATGAAAGGCGAATTATTGGAATTGATCCCCCAAAAGTATTTGTGCCCTAAATGTGGAAAATGGCATAAATATACTTGGGATCAAAATCTGGGTTATTATGATTCATCGAATTATGCAATTGAAATGCGTTGTCCTAACCTTTGTGGTATTCTTGAGGTTTATTTTGCTAATGATAGATGCTATTGGAATGAAGGTGATCAGTGTTATTGGTGTAAGATTAGTGAATTTTCCGAAATTGGTGAATCTCGGGTGCAAATGATTGATTCTAAAAATAATTTAAGATTGGGATTTGAGTTTAAGCCTGAAGAATATGCACAGGTTTATGCTGCTGAAATTCTTGAAGAAGCAAATCGTAAAGAAAAGGCATTGCATGAACGTGAAAAAGAATTGACTTTAAGAGAAAAAAAGCTCGAAGAGAGCGAGACAGCTTTGCAGGCAAAAGTTGCAAAAAAAGAGGAGGCAAATGTTATGTCCAAGGTTACTAGTTTTAAGAGGCAAATTTATGAGCATTCTCCGAAAGAGAATGTTGAACTTATTAAGGAATTCCTTGAAAAGTATAAGGGGACTTTGAAATGGCTAGTACCTGTGGTAAGCATTTATGGTGCATATCGGGTTTTGAATGCCAAAGACGCTAAACTGAATGTGAGCAATCTGAATAAGAATTGCAAAAAGGAACTTGGATTTGAGTTTGATATTCTGAATGATAAAAAAGTTCTGAAAGAATTGGTTGCATTTGGTGGTGTTGGATCTGGGGCATATGGTTTTTGATTCCACCGATAAGCCTGAAGAACTTTCTGTTGAAGAAATCGAAGGAAAGATGGATTCTGTGGAAGAAGCACATCAGAAATTTGCATGGATTCAGCCTAAGGCCGAAAAACTTATGCCTGTTGCAACATCTGTGTTGGTAGTGTATGTGCTTACCCAGAAACCTCAGTGGTATGAAAAAGTAAAGGATAAAGTAGTTGCTATTACTGGTGATGCATCTGCTAAGGCAGGTGTCTATATCGAAATGGCAAAATTGTTTATTGCAAGTAAGCTTAACATCGATTTGGATGATGAAGTCCAGGCAAAAAAGTTTAAGACTTTTGCACTTCTTGCAGCAACTATTGGTCTTTGTGCATTCCTTTATGGAAAGGGTGTCTTTAATACGGAGGAAGACCAATCCTTTATGGAAAAGAATCCTCAGCTGAAGGCATTTATTGAACAGGCGAAGGAAATTATGGAGAAAATTCTGCCAACTGCTTTCTCTGCAGTTACCACCTACATGGTGACCAAGCATATTATTGATGCCAATGATGAAGAAAGTAATCTGGAAGCAGAAAAGAAAAATGCAGTTGAGACCGATTTCACTGAAGTGAAGGAAGAAACTGCAGAGTAAAACAAAAAATAATAAAATAACTTAATAGTGTATTTTGCCCTCCAAGAGGATATCTTGGAGGGTATTTATATTTGATATCAAGTTTGACTAATTAACATAAATATGGTATACTGGATATTGAGAAAGTTTTGATATATCCCATATTTTAGCAGTTTTAGAATACCGAAGTTGCACATTTGGTATTTTTTACATAAAAAAAGAAAAAATTTTCAGGGAGGAATATTCAAATGAAAAATTATGAAAGGTTTATTTTTGTGGCTTTCATAGCAATGACTATTTTTGTTGAAGCACTGATTGTTTCTGCTCCATCAGATGTTTCTACAAGTGAAAGTGAAATTGATAGTAGTTCATATGTAATTCAAGAGTTAAATTCTCAAGAGGAAGCATCAGAAAAAAGAAAAGAAAACTTTGAAAAAGTGCTCAAAGAGGCAGGATTAAAAGAGGATTATGATTGGTATATTGAGAATGACTTAGAAGAATACATAGAAGGTCAGTGGGATGGAGACGATAAGAAAGACGACTTTTATGGCAAGAGATATATTTGTGGTAGAATGTATTATATTTTTAAGTCGTGGACCGGATTGGATGGATTGCCTCATGTAGAAACATAGGAGTGTAATATAGACTATTCTGGACATTTGGAAATAAATGGATATTCTGATGAATATACATTTGCAGTTAGTAAGAGAAATAATATAATTTATTCATGGCAATATTTTGAATGTTTAGACCAGTGGAAAATTCCTAATAATGAAACTATTGTTTATTATAGTCCATATAGTCAACGTTTTGAAGATGATTTGCGTGGATTTTGCGAGACTAATGATGCAGATGGCGTTAAACACTTGTATAGTTTTCTGGCAAATGGAGAGATGCATAAAGAATATTAACTTTTTGCAAACAAGTGCAATTGTTTGCTTTATAAAAGGGAAGGGGTATAAAGCTCCTTCCTTATTAATATAATAATGTAATTTTAGAACCATTTTTTTCAACAAAACCTTCATCAATTAAAAGTTTAAGTTCTCTCATCATAGCACTTCTATCAACACTAAGAAAATCTGCTAAATCAGTATAATTAT
>ENA-OPMG01000914-OPMG01000914.1-human-gut-metagenome-genome-assembly--contig:-NODE-914-length-20209-cov-4.903592_pt1 | contig 20209 bp, 17 predicted proteins | sample MGYA00241522_ERZ501741 | MGnify/ENA primary metagenome ERZ501741 (study PRJEB25962, sample SAMEA2042616) | human gut metagenome | biome: human gut; feature: human-associated habitat; material: faeces...
AGTTATATTAGCTGATCTGTTCACTGGTTTTGCCGAATCGGCGTTCCCTTTGTTGATATTCCCAAATGGCCTTGTAGAGTTCTTCTTTATCGAAGTCGGGCCAAAAGGTGTCACAAAAATAAAGCTCCGAATAAGCGCATTGCCATAGAAGGTAATTGCTTAGCCGGATTTCTCCTCCCGTGCGGATCAGTAGATCCGGATCGGGCATAAATTTAGTATCCAGATGAGATGAGATACATTCATCCGTTATCTGTTCGGGAGACATTTCTCCTGCTTTTATCAGTGTTGCTATTTGCCGTACAGCTTCGGTTATTTCCCAACGGGCCGAATAACTTAAAGCCAATATGAGCGTAACACCCGTATTGGCTGAAGTCTGTGCAATACAATCCTGCAAAGTGGCATATGCATCTGCCGGCAAGCGATCCAGATTGCCGATCGCCATCAGACGGACGTTATTTTTCATCAGATCGGGAGTCTCGCGATGGATAGCTGCGACCAGCAAGCTCATCAACGCCTGTACCTCCGCCTCCGGACGATTCCAGTTTTCTGTCGAAAACGTGTACATCGTCAGATATTTCAAACCCACGGTTGTAGCGGCTTCCACGACTTTACGGACAGAGACAACGCCCTCCTGGTGTCCATAGCTCCGGTCTTTTCCCTTCGCTTTGGCCCAACGTCCGTTACCGTCCATAATAATCGCCACATGCTGCGGCAATCGATTTTTATCTATTTGTTCAATCAGCGACATAGTGTTTTCATCTATAACTACTGTATATTATCTATATTCTTCGCATTGTTGCAAGTCCTGCACCGCGGACCGAAATCCCAAGTAACCGTAAACAACAAAAAAGAATACCAATCTTTATTCTTCAAAAAACTACCTTTCATATGGTAGGGATCATCCAGAAACGCATTGCTGTCGTCCGTCACGTCCAGACCGTCGCCAAATAGCTTACGGAACGAGAACTCGCATCCCAGGTTGATCCTGTTCTTAACCTTGTATTTCAAACCTACACCGAGCGGAATGTTCGGACCGGCAAAAGTATTCCCGCTACCCGGCGCTACCGTCACCCCCAATCCCATAAAAATATAGGGAGTGAAACGTCTTGCGTTTGAATACGCAAATTTATCACTGTACGGAAAGAAGTTGAACTCCATCTGCCCGCCCAGTTCGATCAGGCTCCGACTGAAAGAACCTTGTGCATGGTCCGGAAAAACATTCTGCTGCCCTTCCGTCGTACCTGAAACCTGCCCCCACATCAGATTGGTCTTTAAAGCCCACCTGAAATTGGGATTATAGCGAAAAACGGCTCCGAGCGCGGGATTCAACCCTTTGAAAAAAGCGTTCTTGTTGACATCGCCCATATAAAAGGCTCCGCCTGCCATTCCTCCGATCTCATATTTATATTCTTGTGCGTGAAGACCGGTCATGCAACCGGCCAAAAGGACTAATAAGAGTATGCGCTGAAAGAAAGTTGAAGTCATAATCGTTTTCTGTTATAATCTATACCTTCTTTTCTAACGCCGAATCACTCATAAAATTATACGGTCCTCCACGAACTTTCTTTATACTTAAAAACCCAGACGGTTAATACGGCCGCGCCAGATTTGATTTAATACATTCGAACTATTGGTTTCTTTTCCACCGAAAAGATACATATAATTATCCTTATCCACGTAGATAGAAGAGAACCCTCTTGCCTTGAATTCCTGCGGCATTACAACCAATGTATCCGACAGACTCCAGTTTACGCCGCCGTCACGTGACAGGTAAATGTCAGAAGAGGCCTTACCTGCTTCATTGATACCACTCAACATAAATATCTTATCGTCATATTCCGCTACTGCAACGCCCTCCTGTTTATCAAAAGGAGCCGTTTCGTCATCCGTCAACTTCGCCCAGACTTTGCCATCATCCGTCGCCCAAGCCGTATTCGTCAGTTTATTGTCCTTATCTCTTCCGGCAACCACTAACAGGCGGGCACGGAACATCGAATTATAAGAAAGATTACCGAAACCGGTCAAAGGGAAGCCTTCGTTCAGAAGAGTTCCTTCGTTCCATTCCTTCGCTTCATTCATATACCCGTAAACCAACGTGCCATTCTTGTCGATAACCGCACTAAGGGCTGACGGCTGCTTTCCGGCTGCCGTAAAATCATCGTCCACATCGATAGCACCCAAAATGGCTTTTATCACCGGTGCATTTTCGACAAGCGACCAAGTCTGGCCATCGGCTGAACTATAAAGGAAACCTTTCGTCGTAACAGCATAAAACGCATCTTCATAAGCAGTAATCTGTGACAAACGGACTTCTCCGGCAGGAAGCCCCGATACAGACAGTTCCGTCCAGTTCTTTCCATCCGTAACAGCCGAACGGTACAACCGGTAGCCTTCGTTTACGTTTACAGGCTGCGTATACATATAATAAGACTCGCCACTTCCTTCACCGAAAACAACTACCTTTTCTTCCTTGACAGCACCGTCCGTAATACCTTCCTTGTAAACACCCCAGACCATCGAGTCGGGAACAACCTGGTGAATATTGACTTGCGCGATGTATGTCTTTGTGGTTTTGCCGTCCCACAATGTGTTCACGAACTTAACCGGTTTGGAGAAATCCAGCGAGTCTTCCAGGTTCCAGTAGCTTAACGTATCACTGATAGCTTCCTGCATGACCTGACAAGTATACACCGTAGAAGCCAGCTTAACCGTACAAATCACTTTTTCATCCAGCTTTGTTCCATAAGGCATTGAATCGATATTAAATATTTTCCCATCCACCTGATCAATCGTGAAAACGACATCTTTCAAACCTGGGATAGAATCATTCGACAAAGAAAAAGATAGAATCTGACAATCTTTACTCAACTCATATTGCGTATCATCCGAACCCAAACAAGACGACAATAACAGAGCACAACATCCGGCTATAAACAGTACTATTCTATTTTTCATCAAAAAATAAGTTTGTTGCATATAAAGGCACAAAAGTAGAAACATTTTTTGCTTTATACCCCATATAGGAGAATATTTATAATATTTTAGTGTCGTTACGAATTATAAGTTCATTTTAAGCCTTTTGTTTCCAGGTTTCCAAAAAATGTCCGTGCCTCTGTTCCGTACCGGTCAACACGCCAGGAACAGCAGGTGCTTTCACACCCGCACCCAAAACGACCGGAGCCGTCTCAACCCAGGCCTCGTCCCACAGGCCGGCATCAAGGAAACTTTCCAGCAGTTCCGCACCTCCTTCGACCATCAACGAATTCAAATTCTGCCCATACAAATATTGCAAGACTTGCGACAGGACCTCCTGCCCGAAATCAATCTGCACATACTCGACATTCGGTCGGCTTTCGACTTCGACAGCTGTAAATACGAGCGTAGGCACCGCGCCATCCAGCAGATGCGAACCGACCGGCAACTTCAACGTCCGGTCGAGCACCACCCGGACTGGAGAACGGCCAGCCCAATGCCGCACAGTCAGCGACGGATTGTCTAACAACGCCGTACGTGTCCCGACCATAATAGCCGCCACTTCGGAACGAAGCCGATGAACCCTTCGGAGAGTCTCGGCTGAAGACAAAAGCACCGAAGGCACAGAAGCATCTTCCCTCCGGATATCCATAAACCCATCTGCGCTCTGGGCCCATTTCAGATAGACATAAGGACGTTTCCGTATCTGGAAAGTCATAAAAGCAGGATTCAAGGCACGGGCCTCTTCTTCCAGCACACCCGTCACGACTTCGATACCCGCCTCGCGCAACATGCGTACTCCTCGTCCCGACACTTCTGGAAACGGGTCCAAAGTGCCGACCACGACGCGCGGGATACCTTTCCTTATAATCAACTCCGCACAAGGAGGTGTCTTTCCGTAGTGGGAACAGGGTTCGAGACTTACATAGATAGTAGAATCCCGCAAAAGCGCTTCATCCCGGACGGAAGCCACCGCATTCACTTCGGCATGCGCTTCGCCACATTTGCGATGAAACCCTTCCCCTATGATCTTCCCTTTATGCACAATCACCGCACCGACCATCGGATTCGGAGCCGTATTGCCTTCTCCGCCCCGTGCAAGCTCGATGCAGCGGGCCATATATTTCTCTTCGACAACCATCTTCTTTTGTTCTTTATTCAACAAAGGTACTACTTTTTCTTGGAATACAGAAGAACGAGGAAGATGATTTGAGATACAGACAATTAAAGGATTTTTGATTGGCGTGTAAACGCCACGAAAAACCATGAAAACGTCAATTGAAGCCTGAGTCACGTTACCTATTCGTGACCAACGGAAATCAGGCTCTTTATGGCACAATATTAAGCAATAAGTGGCTGAGATGGTGGAAGCCGGGATGAAGTCCAAAAAGTCATACGAAAAAATGCTGATGGACGGAAAGCTGAAGAACGCCAAGTAGGAACTCTACTGGGATATGTTCCTGTTCTGCATCTTCACGGGATTGAGCTTTTCGGATATGCGCAATCTGAAAGAGGAAAATATCGTGACTTACTTCGATGACCACCAATGGATAAAAATCAACCGACAAAAGACCAGCAACTACTATATTGCGATCCAACGGAGTACCGATTGAAACCGTTAGCTCTATCCTTGGTCATAAGAACATTTCCACGACTCAAATTTATGCGAAAATCACCAAGGAAAAGCGGTTGGGAAATATTGAAAAAGTGTGAACCGTGCCGTGAAACGGATGTTTGAATCAAGAAAAGAAAGCCGTCATCAGAATTTATCTTTACGAATAACGACTGATGGCGGATTTCTTATTTTTACTTTCCGTGATTGATATGAGAATTAAGCCGTTCTCTCATTTCACTGATTTTACCATTCGCTCGATGCATCGTTTCTTTTGCTCCATATTAGGGTGAACATATAGGTCAAGCGTTGTGGATATGTTGGCATGACCGAGTAATACGCTGACGGTCTTGTAATCACAGCCCGATTCTATGCAACGGGTGGCGAAAGAGTGGCGCAGTCCGTGAAATTTCAAGTCGGGCATATTGAGTGAAGCCATGAAACGCTTGTAGAACGAACGATATGTGCGCGGTTCGGTGGGCTTCGCATCGTTTGTTACCACATAGAAAGCAGGATTTACGACTTTCAGCAACGGCTTTATCAGCGACAAGGCTTCTCGACTAAGGGGAATTTCACGGCACGAGTTTGCCGTCTTCGGTGTGTTGATAACTATTTTGGTGTGCTTCTCATCGGGAGTAATAACATAGATTCGCTCAATGGTGCGTTGAACGGTCAAAGAACCTTTCTCAAGGCAAATGTCGCTCCACCGCAAAGCGCAGATTTCACCGATGCGCAAGCCCGTAGTTAAGCAAAGGTAGATGCCTAAACTTTGGAAGTTGAAGTTGGCACGGATATGCGCCAAGATTTTCTTGTGATCGGTAATAGACAGCACTTCCAACGGTTTCGTAGCCGATGATGTGGGGTACTTTATATCCCATTCGGCATGGAGAAGCCACGACTGCTTCACCCCGTACTTCATCACCATTTTAAGGACTATGAGAATATCCTTTATGGTCTTGACACTGATACCGTTTGCCAACTTCTGCAACACGAACTGCTGCACATCGGTTTCGGGTAATTCACACGATTCTCCAAATGCCGGAACAATATGGTTCTGCACGGTGAGTGCATAAGCGGCAAAGGTGGAATCTTTCACAAATGGTCGCTTGTATTCGAGCCATGCGACCGCAATCTCTTTAATTGTTTTCAGATTCATAATGATATGGTATATAATTCGGAGCAACAACGCTCTCTAATTATATACTCATAGCCAAATGAGTACTTTAAGTTCCACCTTTGCGTTTCCCGGAGTTCAGTGGAGAGTGGAAAATGTGTACTATAGGCGAACTAACTACAAAAGTGGGTAGTGGGGTTACGCCAAGAGGTGGGGAAGCTGTATATAAGACAGAAGGACATCCTTTTGTACGTAGCCAAAACGTTGGTTTAGGAAATCTTCTGCTGGATGATATTGCTTTCATTGATGAAGAAACGCATCTACGCCAAAAGAGCACAGAACTACAATTCAATGACGTATTGCTTAATATTACAGGAGCATCTATTGGGCGTAGCGCATTAGTAGACAAACAAATAGTTGGTGGCAATGTAAATCAACATGTTTGTATTATTCGTACTAAAGAAAATCTTGTTCCTTCATTTATCTGTAGTTTTTTATTGTCTAATTATGGTCAGAGACAAATAGATAGTTTTCAAGCAGGAGGAAATAGACAAGGGCTAAATTTTGAGCAGATTAAATCTATCAAGATTACAATACCCTCAAAAGACGAGCAAATAAAAATCGCTAAGTTATTGCGTGCCATTGACGAGCGCATCGCTACTCAAAACAAAATCATTGAAAAGTTGCAGTCCTTAATCAAAGGACTTGTAGATAGCCTATTGGAAAACCCATCATGGGAGAAGGTGTATTTACGCTCTTTTATGCAATTCTACTCAACCAACTCCCTGTCATGGGAACAGCTAAGCTATAGCAATGGTAATGTTCGGAATCTGCATTACGGTTTAATACATGGTTTTCAGACGAGTATGATTGATTCAACCCTCTTACCAAGGATACTGCCGAATTATCAGCCTAAGCAATATACCGTGTGCCAGGATGGCGATGTTGCTTTCGCTGATGCATCAGAGGACACTAATGAAATTGGCAAAGCTATTGAGTTTTCCAACACGATTGACGTCAAAACGGTTTGTGGCTTGCACACAATTCATGGGCGTGACATAAAGCAAAACACTATTCTTGGCTTCAAAGGATTCGCCTTTAACTCTCGTTATTTTCACGACCAAGTAAGACGACTAGCACAAGGAACGAAAGTATATTCTATTACAGCAAAGAATCTTTCGTCTTGTTATGTATATATTCCTGACATGATTAAACAGGAAAACGTAGTCAGACTGCTCAATGCCTATGAAGAGAACCTGTCATTAAATAGAACGCTATTAAATAAATACGAGATTCAGAAACAATATCTGCTTCAACAGATGCTCATATAAACATCTGCTGGAGTAGATATTGCTTCAATAATAGGTATTGCTCTGTCAACAACTTTTCATTTGCCAAATGGTTATACAAAGCATCAAGAGCCGTAGCGATACGTTTTTGTTCTTCTAAGGACGGCAATACAAACTTCATCCTCATAAAATCCTGCTTTTGAAGATTAAATCGTGTGCTACCTTGTGCCAACGGATATATTGCTTTACGGAATGAAGTACTCGATATGAAGTGAGCTATGTATTGAGGTAATACACGGTTTCCATGGAAATGAACGCCAAAGCAGAAGCTATTCAAATAAAGCTTTTGTGATTTGCCCAAATATACAGCACCCATTCCAACCTCTTCTGGGGTTTCGGATGAGAGTGTGAATAAGGCATCACCGTACTGCACGCTGTTTTGCTTTTCGTCTGGGGCTATTTGCACCAGTTCGTAATCATTTTCCGAAATGTAAGTGTTCTGATATACATTCATGTAAGTTATGAATGGGTCACCGCATCCAAAATCATCACCACTTTTACCACTTAAACCACCATAGGCTTCACCTAAATCAGCGAAACAAACTTGGTCACCTTCAATGTTTTTGAGAATGTGGTCATTTAGTCCTTTGATTAAGGACTGCAACTTTTCAATGATTTTGTTTTGGGTGGCAATGCGCTCATCAATAGCATTCAAAGATTTTACTATCTTCTTTTGCTCTTCTAACGATGGCAGGTGAAATTGGAGGTTACGTAAGTCATCATTATAGATTCGCACTATAGTAGTGGAATTCAAACGAGACCAGTTTATGTTTGAAAGGATATTGAATAAAAAGCCGTTATCCAACTTTGTAGAATTGTTGCGAAGCCAAACTATATTAGAGTCTTGGTAATACGAATCTTCTCCGTCATATAAGAGACATTTCCCAACCGTACCTGCGCAAGTAATCAGAACTTCACCTTTATGGGGATAGTTATACTTATTTTTGTATTCCTCAAACAGTTCATAAGAGATATACGCATCTGGAACACCGCCAATAGTACCTATTTTATAAAATGGTACGCCTACGCTTGGATTTGTTTGTGATGCCATTATTCGCTTACACATCTGAACCTCGCACATATTCCCAAGTCGTACTCGTTCCCAATTATCAGTGAAACCAGGAAATCGTAAAGCCGGAACATTTCCCTTTGGCTGCGCCTTCGTGCCTTGTTCCTTCTGTTCGGCAGAGCTGATGCAAGCATCGTTCTGCACTCTCTTAGGTGGAACATTAAGGACTTTATTGTCGTTATTATTTGCCATAGTTATTTTTAATCTCTAATCAAATTTCGTTATGCTGCAAGAAAAACTGCTACGATATGTAGCAGTTTCAATATGCGTTTAAGTCTTATCCTTACTCTTTATCGGGGTTAATATCAAAAGGCAACAAGTTGTCGCCATTATTGAAACGGTCGAAATCGGAGCTAAACAAACGGTCTTGAACGATACGGTATTTCTCGAATTCCGATTCGGCAAATTCCTTGGCGAACTCTGCCGTAATCTTTCCTGCATCGGCTAATATCGCATCACCTCCGGCTTCGAGGATGATGTCAATACGTTTTGCCCAATCTTCCATAGTCATCGGAATGTGACGTTTCGCCATTCGTTCTGCTAAATCAAGAACAGCATTGACTAATTGCGCCATATTTTCCAACTCGTTTTCTTTCAGATAGTTTTTTGCTATAACCACATCGGGCTTCACTATCTTTCCGTCAGGAGCATTTTCCCAAGAGGTAAGCCCCATGTGTTCTTTCTCGGAGTTTGCACGTTGCACGATAAGTTCGGCAGCCGTATGCCCATGTACGGCATAGTGCATTTTGTTCTGAACCTTTTTGAAGAACAGCCGTGTAGTGGGCGCATCGCGATTGTAGTCAATGGCAGTGGCGTAAATATCGGTGAGTTTTTGGTAGAAACGGCGTTCACTCAATCGTATCTCACGGACTTCAGCCAACAAGTGTTCAAAATAATCCTCACCGATAAAAGAACCGTTTTCCATGCGTTTCTTGTCTATGACATAACCACGGATGGCAAATTGGCGCAACACATAGGTACACCATTGGCGGAATTGGGTGGCACGAATGGAATTGACACGGTAGCCCACAGAGATGATAGCATCAAGATTATAGTATTGTACTTCTTTAGTCTGCGTTTTTCCGTCTATAGCCCCATGCTCGGTGGTATGTGCAATTTTTGCACATACCACTTCCTTATCCAATTCACAAGTGTCGAAAATATTCTTCAAGTGCTTGGTGACAACCGTTCTATCCACATCAAAAAGAGTGGCAATAACTTTTTGTGTCGCCCAAATGCTTTCATCTTTATACAACACTTCAACCCCTTGCTCTTTGTCTGCGACAGTAAATATCAAGAACTCCGCTGTGCTGTTTCTTATCTCGAACTTTTTAGCCATAATCTTACCCTCTTCGTTTTATTCTACAATTCCCAGTTCACGGAGGTAGCCTTCAATCTCTTTGTCAAGGTCAGCACGTTTGGCTTCCAATTCCTTGATTTCAGCCATGACAGCCTTAATGTCGATAGGCTCTTCCTCTTCAAAGGTATCCACATAACGGGGAATGTTCAAATTGTAGTCGTTATCGGCTACTTCCTGCAAGGTGGCGAGGTGGCTGTACTTTTCTATCTCGGTGCGATTGCGGTAAGTATCTACAATCTTGTCGATATGCTCCTTGCGTAGTTTGTTTTGGGTCTTGACCTTTTCAAACTCCTTGCTTGCGTCAATAAACAAAATATTATCGTCCTCCTTGCGGCATTTCTTCATCACGAGAATACAAGTGGGAATGGAAGTGCCGTAGAAGATATTGGCTGGCAAGCCGATAATTGCGTCAATGCAGTTCTTCTTCTCGATAAGGAAACGGCGGATAACGCCCTCGGCATTACCACGGAACAATACGCCGTGCGGTACAACGCAAGCCATTGTACCACCATCCACAAGATGATAGAGCATGTGCAGTATAAAGGCATAGTCAGCTGTCTTGCGCGGAGCAAGGCGACCGGCACGGCTGAAACGGTCATCATTGTTGAACTTGTCGGCGGCACTCCACTCTGCGGAGAAAGGAGGATTGGCAACCACGGCATCGAACTGGGTGTCACCGAAAGCGTCCGCCTCCAAGGTGTCGCCATTCTCTATCTGGAAATTACTGAACTTGATACCATGCAGCAACATATTCATACGGCACAAGTTGTAAGTAGTGGGGTTTTTCTCCTGCCCGAATATCTCGTATGCCCGTCCCGTATGAGCTGCACGAATAAGCAGTGAACCCGAACCGCAAGTAGGGTCATATACATTGCGTAAGCGAGTATGTCCGATAGTCACTATCTCGGCAAGAATCTGGCTCACTTCTTGCGGTGTGTAAAATTCTCCGGCTTTCTTGCCCGCTCCAGCGGCAAACTGAGAAATCATATATTCATAAGCATCGCCGAGAATATCTATCTGCGTAGCTTCGTCCGCTCCGAAGTCAATGCCGTTCAAAGCAATCAGTACATTGGATATGAGCGTATTCTTGTCATCGGTAGTTTTGCCGAGCTTGGGCGAAGCAAGGTCTATGTCTGAAAACAAACCTCCAAAATCGTCCTCACTCTCTTGTCCGAGCGTGCTGTCCTCAATGCGCTTCAGCGAACGTTCGAGAGAGGGAATAATATTCTCCTTGCGCTTAATTGCGTCAATGATAGAGGTGAAGAGATATTGCGGCTCTACAAAATAACCGATATTTTCCAAACACTGCTTCTTGACTTCCTCTTGAAGTTCAAGGGCATCATCTTCGCCTGACTGCCACAACTGTTTGAAAGTGATTTCGTCATCTTCAAGCGCACGGTCGGCATAGTTCTCTATTTTTTCAGAAAGGTACTTATAAAAGATAAAGCCCAACGAGAAGTACATAAATTCGTTGGCTGACATATTGCCGCGCAGGTTGTTGGCAACCTCCCAAAGCTGGGCACGGAGTTTTTGTTGGAGTTCTTCACTCATGTTCTTAAACAGTTTTGTTTTCTACAATGTTTATTTCATTATCAGCTTCTTTTTCAAAGGCTGTCCTTAAGTCATCTAATATTTTTCCGTTGTACGAGAAATACTTGCTCCCCTGATAGGCATTTGAAGGTGTTCTCTTTTCTTCCGGAAGAAACGTACCGACAAAAGGAGACAATTTGTAAATTCGTCCGTCATATTCGATGGAATCATCACTTGCAACTTTCACTTTCAGATTGGTAGGGATAAAAGTAATATATTCACCTATCTTGATATGTACCATGCTGAATTTGAATCGCTCCCGTTTGTTCGGTCGAGAAAATTCTGATTTCTTTTCTTTCTTTTCGGGGTGCGCTATAATAGGTTTATTGTCCTCATATTCAGTTATGACCGCATCGTCAATTGTCAAAGCGATGTCTCTGAAAATATCAAGAGCCACTTTGGGGTCAACATTAAAGAATTCCCTATTTTGCCGAATACGCAAGTCTGTCAATCGGTCTATTGTCTTATGCACAAGTCTTTCAACCTCATTGAATTTAGAAGTCTTCATCGTGGCAAAGATTTCAAAAGGCAACGGCACAGCGGTATTGTCCAACTCCTTTGAACGAATGTCAACGGGGCGAGTACTTTTACCTATTTTCACCCAATCCTCTCGAAAACTGGGATTGGTCAGTATATAAACATAGCCGGGGTCATTTGTTTTCATACGCCATCTTTTAGTCCCAAGAAAATGTTCTGATAATATTGCGCAGACGGTCGAGAATACGGTTCACGGTTCTGCGCGTCTTTAGCAAGCCGAGGTGCTTCTCCTTGACTGCCGTTTGAATGATTTCGGGTTGCACTTTTTGTGAGAAGTCATACTCCGAGAGGAAACGGTTCAGCAGTTCGGTAGGCAACTGCTCATCTTCCGCAAGGCGGTCAATGGCTTTGCCTTTTTCCTGACGGATATATTGGTTGAGCCGTTCTTCGAGGTCAACAGAACCATCCGCTTTCTTCTTGCGCTCCACGAAGCCCTCCTTGTCTTCATCTACATTCTGGCGGATAAAGCCATCAATCAGTTGCGACTTGCTGCGCAGCTCGGCATCTTTAATCATTGTGTCGATGATATGGCGGCGTTGTTCCTCATAGTTTTCACTGAACGGATTGAGTTCTGCAATCAGCTCGAGGATATAAGCCACATTGATAATGTCGCTGTGCAAGAGTTCAAGACAGAAGTCGATGTCTTCAAGTCCTATTTCGTCTTCGGTGGAATTATCCTCAGTGGAAGTGCCGCCTACGGTTACGGTAGTACTGTCAAGGAACGTGTCGTGAATGTCGAGGTACTTACTTCGGAAGTCGTTGTACTGTTGTTCGGATATGCCCAATTCGGGGTCATCCTCCGAATAGTCCTCATAGATTTGTATCTCCGCATGTTTCTTTATCAACTCACGGAAAGCGAGAATGAAGTCGCGCTTTTCGGGTTCGGTCTTCAACGCATCGACAGCCGCAGTGTCGGGATATTTGGCAAGGAAATCTTTGGCGATGTCGGCATATTCCTTTTTCACCACCTCGAAAGCCTCGCGGATGATAGTGCCCGTACCCCCGTTGCTGAACAGTTTTATGGATTCGTCCACATTGCTCTTGAGGTCGCGGAAACAGACAATCTTACCAAAACGTTTGCGCTCGTTGAATACACGGTTGGTACGTGAGAACGCTTGCAACAATCCGTGGTATTCCAAATTCTTATCCACATACAACGTGTTCAGCTTCTTGGAATCGAAGCCCGTGAGGAACATACCCACGACCAAACAAAGGTCGAGCGGTTTCATGTCGGTTTTCTTCTTTTTCAACCGCAGATTGACATCATCGTAGTAAGCACGGAAATTCTCGATGGAGAAATTCGTACCGAACATTTGGTTGTAGTCGTTGATGATTTCCTGCATATCGTCAGCCTCCGGCACGGATTCGCTGACAAAACCGCTGTTCATGCCCGTCAGTTCATCGTCCTCGTTAGGGTTCGATGAATAGGTGAAGATTGCACCGATTGAGATTTTAGGATTCAGTGCCTTGAAAATCTTATAGTAACGAATGAGCATCGGCACATTCTGCACGGCAAATAGCGCGTCAAACTCACTGTCAAAGGTGGATTTGCTGAAATTGTTGAGAATGAATTTGGCAATCTCGTGCATACGGCTTTCCTGTCCCGGTGATACCTCCTCGTTGCCGTGGTAGTATTCCACCAAAAAGCCAAGTACATTCTCATCAGCAATGGCATCTTTAATCAGATACTTGTGCAGACACTTGTCGAAGATTTCTTCGGTAGTACGATCGTTCTTAGAGTTCTCCGTGAATATAGGTGTCCCCGTGAAGCCGAATATTTGCGTATTGGTAAAGAAGTTGACAATATTTTTGTGGCTCTCACCGAAATGGCTACGATGACACTCATCGAAAATCATGATGATGCGCGACTTCCTCACTTCATCCAAACGCTTGCTGTACCATTGCTTCGTAACGGCTGCATTGAGTTTCTGAATGGTAGTGATAATGATTTTCGAATCGCTTGAAAGTTTCTTCGTCAGTTCATCGGTGTTGTCCGTGCTATCCACTGCACCGGGTTCGAACGCTTCATATTCCGATTGCGTCTGCGTGTCAAGGTCGTGACGGTCCACCACAAACATCACCTTATCCACGCCATCCAACTCCGAAACGAGTTGTGCCGCCTTAAAAGAAGTAAGAGTCTTGCCAGCTCCCGTAGTGTGCCAAATGAAGCCGTTGTCGGTAGAGTTCTGCACCTTATCCAAAATCTCCTCCACGGCATAGAACTGATAGGGGCGCAACACCATCAGACATTTGTCACCCTCATGAAGCACGATGTATTTGCTAATCATCTTACCAAGGGTACATTTATCAAAGAACATTGCTGCAAACAGACTGAGGTCGTTGAAGGGGTTGTTATCCTTGTCCGTCCAATTGAAAGTAAACTTGTAGCCTTGATTGGGGTTGTTGGCGAAATAGCGGGTGTTTACACCGTTGGAGATAACGAAAACCTGTATATAGTCGAACAAGCCATGAAACGATGTCTTATGGTAGCGTTGCACTTGGTCGTAGGCTTGGCGCAGTTCCACCCCTCGCTTTTTTAATTCGATTTGCACCAACGGCAAACCATTTACCAATATCGTCACATCATAGCGGCATTTCTTCCTGCCCTCAATGGTGATTTGGTTTGATACCTGAAACTCATTCTGACACCATTGTTTCTTATTGAGAAATTCCACCCACACACGTTCCCCATTTTCGGTTTCGAGTGGATAGAGGTCGCGCAGTTTCTTGGATTTTTCAAAGCGTGAGCCGCCCTCCAAATGAAGCAAAATCTTTTCAAACTCAGATTCGGTGAAATGTTCACGCCCTATTTCCGCAAGTTGTTTGCGGTTATGTTTTTCGAGCTGGCATTTGAAATTATCGCGGAGATTGCTTTCTTCTTCAATCTTCACGTATTCATAGCTCATTTGTTCAAGAGCATGAATCAGAGCATTTTCAAGTGCGGCTTCACTTTGTACAGCCATGGTTTATATTAAAGCGAAAACTCCTTCGCTATCCCTGCGAGGCTGACCAAAGCCTATAAGACAACGAAGGAGTTTCATATGTTGTTTTAATTGCTTTCTCAGGTCATTAGCAGTCCGATAATGAGTGCAAAGGTAGCAATTTTTATCAGTTTTTCCTTGCGCATTTGAATAAACAGTATAAGAGAAGAGAGAGAGTTTATTATGTGTAACCCTATATTCACCACAAGGTATCGTTGATTTTGGAATTATCCGACTTTGGAGGATAATCCTGCTCCCTGCAAGGACAAGGCGTTTAGAGTTACTCGAATCGTTTCGGGCAACCCAAAACATACCTTGCGATGTTCTCGGGACAAAGGTACAAAGATTATGAAAAACCAGCGGGAAAATATATTTTCACCGTAGAAAAATTTTTGTTTCACTGTTTGGAAACCTTTGTTTCGATATCGGAAAATTCTTTCTTTGTTTGGTTGCAATTTATCTTATGCTTACTTTTGCCCAAAAACAAAATATGACTGAAACCATCGCATACATTAAGGAATCATTGAGGGATCTATACCCATCCTCCGAGGTCAGCAGCCTAGTTCGTTTAATTATGGAGCGGGTTTGTAATATTCAGCCGCATCATTTTTTATTTTGTAAAGACAAAGAACTGCCAGAAAGCGAAAAAAGCCGAATTCATGACATAGTCGAACGTTTGAAGCAGATGGAGCCTATCCAATACATATTAGGAACGGCCGATTTCTACAGCCTTCAGTTCGAAGTAGACCCGTCCGTCCTGATACCGCGTCCGGAAACAGAAGAACTGGTCGAGCAGGTCATCCTCGACAATGCAGACCAAAAGATCAAGATATTGGATATCGGAACGGGAAGCGGCTGCATAGCCGTCACACTCCGGAAGCATCTGAAAAAAGCAAGCGTGATTGCGACGGACATTTCGGCGGAAGCGCTCGCGACCGCCCGCCGGAATGCCAAACGCAACAACACAACGGTCACTTTCATCCAGACAGATATCCTAGACCCGGAGAAAGCGGAAATGGACATTCCGTTTATTCTGGACGTTATCGTCAGCAATCCGCCCTACATCAAGGAGGAAGAAAAAAAAGACATGGAGCGGAACGTGCTGGACTACGAACCACACCTGGCTCTTTTCGTCCCGGACAACGACCCGCTGCTCTATTATTGGCATATTGCCCATTTCGGAAAGAAAAAACTGAGAAGAAACGGCCGTCTCTACTTCGAAATCAATGCGGCATGCGGCAATATGGTTGTTGAGATGCTGGAGGAAGAAGGCTACAAGAATATCGAATTGATCCAAGACCTGTCCGGCAGGGACCGGATCATAAAAGCACGCAAATGAAACAAATCAGTGAATCTGAAATGCTTCACCGGGCAGCCGCCTACTGTTCTGCCAGCGAACGCTGCATCCAGGATGTCGAAAAGAAAATCAAAGCGGCGGGATTGGCCGGGGAAGAAAGCGACCGGATCGTTTCCCGCCTGCTACAAGAACGTTTCATCGACGAAAGCCGCTTTGCACGCTATTTCGTAAACGACAAATTACGCTTCAACAAATGGGGACGTGTCAAGATCAACTACGAGATGCAGCGGAAAGGCATTCCGTCCAGTATCCGCTCGGAAGCACTGGAAGGTATCGACGAACAAGAATATCGCTCCATCCTCCTTTCTCTCCTGAAAAGCAAAAAGAAAGTAACCCGTGGTAAGGACGATCGGGAGGTTTACGCCAAACTGCTCCGCTTCGCCGCCGGACGCGGTTTCGAAACAAGGGAAACAAGCCGCTGCCTGAAACAACTGTTCAACGGGAATGACTACGAGGATGATTTTGAATGACCTCCTCAACCTTTTCTATCCTCGCCTCTGCCTGCTTTGCCAGAGGTCTTTAGTGGAAGGGGAAGAGCATATTTGCCTGCATTGTTCGAATCATTTGCCCTACACGCATTTTACGAATATGGAGACGAATCCGGTCTGTCTGCTTTTACAGGGAAAAACATCTTTCGTTGCCGCCACCGCTCTGCTCCACTTCACGAAAGGGGGAAGCGGGCAAAAGCTGATCCATTCCTCAAAATATCATGGAAACAAAAAACTCGGATACGAACTGGGACGCATGGCTGCTACCACCTACCGGAAGACAGGGCTGTTCGACACCGTCGATCTCCTTTTGCCGGTCCCGCTCCACCCGAAAAGAATGAGGCAAAGAGGTTATAACCAGTCGGAATGGATCGCATACGGCATCCGTTCCGTCACTGGAATCGCGGTCGACACCTCATCCTTGTCCCGCATAAAAAAGACCGAAAGCCAAACCCGCAAGCAGATATTCGAACGATCGGAAAATGTAGAGGACATCTTCCGTGTAGAGAACACCGACACGTTGAAAAACAAACACATTCTACTGGTGGACGATGTTATTACGACCGGTTCCACCATGAACGCCTGTGCAGAAGCTATGAAAGCCATATCCGGCATCCGGATCAGTATTTTAGGCATAGCTGTGGCATAAACTCTCCTTAAACCTGCTATACAATATGTATAGCTTATTTTTTTGAAGAACTACAAGGTTATCTCATTCCCTTTGTCTACCTTTGCAGACTGATATAAACATTTTTATTAGGTTGTATGAAAACACTGGAAAGATTAGTAGCAGAGAGATTATTAAAGATTAAGGCGGTCAAATTGCAGCCGGCCAATCCTTTCACATGGGCATCCGGTTGGAAATCACCAATCTACAACGACAACAGAAAGACACTTTCCTATCCGGAAATCAGAAGTTTCATTAAACTGGAGCTGGCTCGCACAATCAGCGAAAAGTATGAAAATGCCGATGCTATTGCTGGTGTTGCAACCGGAGCAATCGCCCAGGGTGCATTAGTTGCCGACCTACTGGGTCTGCCGTTCGTGTACATCCGTTCAACTCCTAAAGATCATGGATTGGAAAACCTGATTGAAGGCGAACTGAAACCGGGTTCAAAAGTAGTGATTGTAGAAGATTTGGTTTCTACAGGTGGTAGTAGTTTGAAAGCCGTACAGGCTGTCCGTAATTTCGGTTGTGACGTTGCCGGTATGGTTGCCATTTTCACGTATGGTTTCCCTGTTGCAGTAGAGGCTTTCAAAGAGGCAAAAGTTACATTGACGACTCTAAGTAACTATGATGCCGTGCTGGAAGAAGCATTGCGTACAGATTACATTGACGAATCCGAAATCGCAGTCCTTCAGGAATGGCGCAAAGATCCGGCAAACTGGAATCCCGAAACAAAGTAAGTGAAAATGACTGAATTTGTTAGCGAAGTGAAAACGATCCCCTTTAACGAGGATCGTATTTTTAATATGCTGTCCGACCTATCCAACTTAGGAAAGGTGCAGGACCGCATACCTCAAGATAAGATTCAAGATTTCGAGTTCGATAAAGACTCTTGCAGTTTTTCCGTCGCACCGGTAGGCAAGATAACCTTCCAGATCGTGGAACGTGAACCGAACAAGACGATCAAATTCACGACCACGAACTCGCCTGTTCCCCTGTTCCTTTGGATTCAGCTAAAACAGGTAGAAGAGAACGACACACGGATGAAAATAACCGTCCGCGCCGAACTGAATCCGTTTATCAAACCAATGGTATCAAAACCATTGCAGGATGCGATCGATAAAATATCGACCATGTTGGCATCCCTGCCTTATTAAATGTTTTTTTGATGGCTCAGAAACTTTGGGAAAAGAATGTTCAGGTAGACCAGGAAGTGGATACCTTTACGGTAGGCAAAGACCGTGAGATGGATCTCTATCTCGCCAAGTACGACGTGCTCGGCTCGATGGCTCACATCACCATGCTGGAAAGCATCGGGCTGCTTACCAAAGAGGAACTGACGATCTTGCTTGCCGAACTGAAAAATATCTATGCCGTTGCCGACTGTGGCCGGTTTGTAATTGAAGAGGGCGTGGAAGACGTCCACTCGCAGGTGGAACTGATGCTGACACGCAGCCTGGGTGACACAGGGAAAAAGATACACAGCGGACGTTCACGTAACGACCAAGTGCTGCTGGATCTGAAGCTGTTCACCCGCGCACAGATTCAGGAAATCGTAGAGTTGGTATCCGACCTGTTCGAGGTGTTGATCTCGCAGAGTAACCGTTATAAGGACGTGCTGCTTCCCGGATATACACATTTACAGATTGCCATGCCGTCATCATTCGGGCTTTGGTTCGGCGCCTATGCCGAAAGCCTGACCGATGATTTGCAGATGATGCAGGCTGCTTATAAAGTTTGCAACCGCAACCCGTTGGGCTCTGCGGCCGGATATGGCTCTTCTTTCCCGCTGAGACGCCAGATGACAACAGATCTGCTCGGCTTCGACTCGCTCGATTATAATGTCGTTTACGCCCAGATGGGACGTGGCAAAATGGAACGTACCGTAGCTTTTGCCATGGCCGGCATTGCGGCAACCCTTTCCAAACTAGCTTTCGATGCTTGTATGTTCAACAGCCAGAACTTCGGTTTCATCAAGTTGCCGGACCAGTTCACAACAGGATCCAGTATCATGCCGCATAAAAAGAATCCGGACGTATTCGAGCTGACGCGTGCCAAATGCAACAAGCTGCAAGGATTGCCCCAGCAGATCACACTGATCAGCAACAACCTTCCATCAGGCTATTTCCGCGACCTGCAGATCATAAAGGAAGTATTCCTTCCCTCTTTCGACGAGTTGAAGGATTGCCTTCGCATGGTTACGCACATGATGCGGGAAGTAAAGGTGAACGAGCAGATCTTAGACGATGACAAATATGCACTCCTCTTTAGTGTGGAAGAGGTAAACCGCCTCGTTTTGGAAGGTATGCCTTTCCGTGACGCTTACAAGCAGGTAGGATTAAACATCGAAGCTGGTAAATTCGTCCCTGTCAAGAAAGTTCACCATACGCACGAAGGAAGTATCGGAAATTTATGCAATGACCAGATTTCCGCCTTGATGCAAAATACCATGGACGGTTTCGCGTTTAATAGAGTAAACGAGGCTGAGCAACAGCTGTTATCCTAATAAACGATGAAACGGTTTTTATTTTGCTTACTTATATCATTAGTTTGTTCGTGTTCCAAATTCGAAGAATCGGATATACCCTATGCACCGGTATATTTGGAACTAGACCTGCGCTTCGGCGACAAAGATCTAGTAGGCATATACAATCACAAATCCATCACTAAAGCCCGTACTGCCGGAGAAAAGACGGGCTTTTCCGGTGTTTTGGTTGTATGCGGAATCGACAATTACGGAAATGCGACCTACTATGCATTTGATCTGTGCTGTCCCCACGAAGCCAAAAAGAATATCATCATAGAAGCCGACAATGCAGGAAAAGCAATTTGCCCGGAATGCGGAACTGAATATGATATCGGCTATGGGACCGGAGCACCGACAAAGGGCGTATCGCAATTTCCATTAAGAAAATATTACATGACTCCAGTATCGTCCGACAGACAGGAATGGGTTGTGAGAAACTAAAAAAATGCGTTGCCCTGCATTTTTTTATTCTAAATATTTGCAGAAACAAAAATTTCATCTACCTTTGCACTCGCAAACGAAAACAATGCAACAATGCGGAAGTAGCTCAGTTGGTAGAGCATAACCTTGCCAAGGTTAGGGTCG
>ENA-OPMG01000935-OPMG01000935.1-human-gut-metagenome-genome-assembly--contig:-NODE-935-length-19957-cov-5.076324_pt1 | contig 19957 bp, 17 predicted proteins | sample MGYA00241522_ERZ501741 | MGnify/ENA primary metagenome ERZ501741 (study PRJEB25962, sample SAMEA2042616) | human gut metagenome | biome: human gut; feature: human-associated habitat; material: faeces...
TGTAATTTAATTTGCCTTTTCCAAGTTGAGCCATGTTGCAAATACCTCCTTGTCTTTAATCTGTTTCTTGTAACCAAGCTTGAACATTGGAGAGAATGCATATCCTTCCTCAATGTATCCCTCTGCCTTTGCAGATGGTGTGAGTGAAACCTTTGTCTGAATTGCAGGAATTACTGCGCTTACTGCAGTTGCTCCGTTAAGCTTTGCATCACGACACTTGTACTCATAATTGATGCTCTGTGGGTTTTCTCCCTCACATGTAAGTGTGATGCCTGTCATATCCTCAGGATACTCTGTTGTTCCGTAGCATGCTGTGATGTACTCATCGAGATAAACCTCTGCATTTGGATCACTCATGCTAAGGATATTACGCTCAATCTTGATGTTTGATGAGCCCTCCTCAAAGTATTCCTTTGTCTGAAGAGTAAGCTTAACATCATAAAACTCAATATCTACAGGATCAAGTGTAAGGATTCTTGTCTTCTTGCCATCAATAACTTCCTCTGAAAAATGGCTGTGTGTAGGACAGAGACACAGGTCAACCTCCTCACCGTTGTGTGAAAGCTTGGCACTTCTTACTGTTCCTGCTCCTGCATAGTGTGTAAAGTATCCTGCTCTGTATTTTTCCTGAATAAGGAATGGATAAGATGCATCCTGTACATGCTTTGTTCCGATTCCTACCGGCCACTCAAGCTTTGCAACGTATGGACGAAGGTCTACGATTGCTCCACCCTGATCCATGTTTACGCATGCTCTCATGTATGGGTCACAGTACCAGAAGAGCTGCTTGTCTGAGCCGTAAAGGATATCTCTCCATGGTGCACACTCAGGCTCATTGTAGTTACCTGCGTTGACACCCTTCTTCTCTCTGAAGTAATCAGCGAACTCTGACATTGTCATGTCGATGAGCTTACCCTCTTTCTTTAACTTGCCATAATAATTACAGCCGTCTGTGTATGACTTTAAGAGAAGCTCATATGGCTGCTCCCATCGTCCCATCTTGTTCATCCAGCCAGGTCCTACGAACATCATGTTGTATGAATATCCGTTATTGTATTTTGCAAGGTCTCTGTACTGGTCAATGAGGTTGTAAAGATATGGATACTCCCATGTCTTTGTATCATAAATCATTCCACGAAGCACGTTCTGTGGATGTGTTCCAAAGTTTGAGCCGTTTCCGTCATAGCATGCAATAAGGTCACGTGAGAGATGTGGAATTGCTACGATTCCGCTATCCTCTTCCTTATTTGCTGCTGGCGCATGTGTGTTCTGCTTTGATGGAATCCATGGTGCCCATGGGCCTCCGTCGAAGAGTGTGTACCATGAGTTGTTACATGTGTGGTATGCCTTAGGGCCCTCCTCCCAGCATGTTGCAACTGCACATTTTACCATTGGGTATTTTTCTTTGATGTAGTTTGTAAGGTCTGCATCCATATAGTAAGAGCCTGTTGACTCAGGATAGAAACCGAATCTGTCATGGAATTTCTCGAAAACATCGTTTACGATAGCTTTCTTGTCCTCCATTGAGAACATCCAGATACAGAAATCCTTTGTCTTATACTTCTCTCTAAACTCCTCACATGGAAGTCCAAGGAGTGAAAGTGCTATCTCATCACCGTATTTCTCGTGATCCTGCTTTGCAAGCTCTACTGCCTCATCATTAAAAAGCGAAGCATATGTCATCTGGATTGTAGTTTTGAGTCCAGCCTCATGTGCAAGTCTCTGCTGTGTCTTGAAGATGTCGAGTGACTCTGTGATAAGCTTCTTATCTCCAATATCCTCTTCTTTTCCCTGTCCTGTCACTGTTGCTGAGTACTCAGGCACCATCTCAGGGCGGTGAATGATGTTAACAATAAATTTGTCCATCCGTTGTTTCCTCCATTTGCTTGTAATTTAATTTATTTCTTAGGTGCGTTTTTCGCGCAACCGTTTGTTCTGAACTTAGTATATTACAGCATTGCGATTATGTCAATGTGCAATTTCGACATTTTTTAACTTTTGTTTTCAAGCATTTTTCACAAACAAGGGATTAGGTGCGCGTTTTTTGCGCGCAACTTTTGCGCATCGATCGTAGGTCGGTACGTAAGCCGGGAACTGTTGGGGAGACACGCACTTTCGCCCTCGCTACGCTTCGTGACTAAGATTCTGTACGAAATTATGCTCTTAGGTTTTCTATGCACGACGAAACCGTCGAAACTTATATAAATGTATATGCTAGATGGTTTGCTATAATCTCACAGTTTATAGTTACTGCTTCATTGTGTACGCTTTGGCGGTTACAAATGACACGCTACTCACAAGTTCTAGTACACTCCACAGTAGTTAATTCTCAACTAAGCCATCAATACATGTCTATAAGTCCATTTTTATGAGGCTTTACGGCTGGGTTTTTGGAGCTGTTTTTGGGATTTTTGCAGTTTCAGCTACTTTTTGCCAGGTCTTTTCCGGCTTTCTGGCTGGGTTTGGGTGCTGTTTTGGTGATTTCTGCAGTTTCAACTACTTTTTCTCGGGTTTTCTCCGGCTTTTGGGCTGGGTTTGGGGTGCTGTTTTGGTGATTTCTGCAGTTTCAGCTACTTTTTGTGAGGCTTCTGGCATAATGGTGGAAGCCCAACACCATAAATTAACAACAACATATTGAAAAAAGCCACTTGTGTCCTTTAATATCAAGAACACAGTTATAAGAAATGGTAATCTTTATGAACCAGGTCCTCCTGCGTACACATATGTAAATCTTCCTCTCCCCTGCGTCCATGCAGGTGCGTTTCTACGCTTCATGAGCATAATTTCGTACAGAATCTTAGTTGCTAAGCGTAGCGATAGCTAAAGCGCGTGTCCCCAACAGTCCCCGGCTTACGTACCTTACGTTGTGACAGAAATTTAAATAAATGTTTTTAATCTTGCGCTTATTATGTTATCATGTAACTGAGATATAATTAATGATTCATTATAAATAGAAAGAGGTGTTTATATGTGTAGTATTGCAATAAAAATACCAGATGAAGTATTATACGATACCAAAATGACCAAAGATGAAGCTAATGCTTTTGCCAAGAAAGCTACTGCTCTAATGCTTTATTTAAAAAACCATATTTCTATTGGATATTGTGCACAGATAGCCGGAATGAGTGAGGAAGATTTCATCAAATATCTAGGCAATAATAATATATCTATCTTCAGTTTTGATGATGAAGCAGAATTTATAGAGGAGATGAATAATGCGTAGGGTAATTGTCAATTCAACACCATTAATTGCATTGTGCAATGCAGACTTACTTAACATTTTAAAAAAAATATATGGTTCAATCATTATTCCTAAAGCAGTATTCGACGAAGTTACAGCAAAAAAGGATTCTGCCTGTTTACAAATCAAACAAAATCTTGATTGGATTACAGTCGAAACAATCACTAACATTGAAGACCGCAAAATGTACAAAGCAAAGCTTCATGCCGGTGAAGTTGATGTTATGATATTGGCACAAGCTGACCCCAAAGCAGACTTAGTTATCATCGATGATAATGCAGCAAAAAAAACAGCAAAATATCTTGGATTAACAGTAACGGGCACCTTAGGTGTTCTTATAAAAGCTAAACAATCAGGGATTATTTCTTCTGTAAAAAATGCAATAACCAAAATTCAATCAAACGGATTCTATATAAATGAAAATATCATTAAACTAGCATTAAAACAGGCAGGTGAATTATGATTAAAATAGCATTCTTTGATGTGGATGGCACCCTGCTTCGGCTGGGACATAAAGAATTATCAGCAAACACTGCTGCTGCACTTAGGCAGCTCCACCAAAATGGCATCATCCTTTGTATGGCTACCGGAAGAAGCTACACAGGTGTGCCTCATTTTGATGGAATTGATTTTGATGTCCTGCTCACCTTTAACGGCTCATTCGTCACCGCAGGCAATGATATCATCTTCAAAAATCCTATTAATGAGCACGACAAATATCAGATAATTTCCAATCTAAAGCAGATGAACCGCGCCATTGCAATCAGCAACGAGCATATGATTGTCACAAACGGTACCGACCCTGATTTAGAGCAGTATTTTGCCTTCGGCAGTGAAAAGCTTAAAATTGCTGACAATTTTGACGACATAAGCAAAACTGATATCTATCAGATTATGTGCTCCTGCCAAAAAGATGAGCACTCACAGATTCTATCCGGCGCGCCCCACTCACAGATAACTGCATGGTGGGATAAGGCCGTTGATATTATTCCGCTTAACAGTGGCAAAGGCAATGCTGTTGCTGCAGTGCTTAGGCATTATGGCTTCTCAAAGGATGAAGCAATTGCTTTCGGTGACGGACATAACGATATTGAAATGCTTGAGGCCGTAGGCATGGGTGTTGCCATGGGCAATGCAAAGGACGAAGTCAAGGCTAAGGCTGATTTTGTGTGCCAATCAGTTGAGAATGACGGAATATATCATTACTGTGTTGAAAACAAACTGATTTTTTAGAGAAATATACTTATGAACATAGACAACAATTTACGACACCTACTCGAAAACGAAACAAAAATACATCTCGCGGAAATCCGCTTTCTCTACCAGAAGCTCGACAGACAGCTTGGGCTTAATGGTGCAAGGGTTCCTATCACATTTGGCTTTGATACGGACAGGCTCGGTGCATACACTCCGGGCTTTGGGCAGGATGAAGAAGAATTTCATTTTTCGCTGCTTTTCATCGGCTACTGTGTGACAAAGCCCTTGTCAAAGGATGACAGGATGGATTTATATAAGCACGAATATGCCCACTATATGCAATATAATATGGATATACCGGACAAGTACAACTGGCAGCCCGGCATCCACGGAAGTGCGTGGAAATACTGCTGCTCACTTATCGGAGCAGCTCCCACTCCTTACTACAAAGCCGGTGAAGGACTTATTAAGCACGATTATGATAAGGTTCTCAAAAAGAAAATTACTGACAAGAGTATTCCTATCCGCGACACATATTCACGCGAGCAGGAATACCGCAAAAAGAAAAACAGTACTGTAAAATTTAATATCAATGACGATGTCAATCATCCAAAGTTCGGCAAGGGCACCATTGAACATATCGAGCAGCTCGAAGGCTCAGTTCGGCTGCATGTCAGATTCGGTGAAGATCTTAAGAAAATTGATCAGAAATGGTTGCTTCAGGCAGGCATGAAAAAGGCAGGTGCACCAAGGCACATATAGCGTTATGCTATCATACATTACATTATTTCAAGTTCGTGAAAAATCCTTACTATCTCATTCCAGGAAGCTATGTTTTCTTTTAAATATAATTCCCCCTTTTCTACTATTTTATAATATTTTCTCTGTGGTCCCAATGATTTTTCACTGTAATATACTTCCGTCAACCCTCCTTTATTCAGTCTTCTTAGAATGGCATAAATAGTGCTTTCATCTGTATCCGGGAAAAGTCCCTGCAATATTTTAATTATATCGTATCCATATCTGTCTTCTTGTTTTAAAAGCTGTAAAATACATATATTTAAGATTCCTCTTTTTAGCTGTGAATCCATTTATGATTTCCTCTCAAATTTTAATTTTAACAATAAAATTGTCCCAAAAATCAGCGTCTGAATATATAATAAACTACTATATGCTATTATTTTTTCAAGCCCAAGCATTCTTTCTATATAAAACATATGTAACTGATTTATAAAATACATTAAACAGGTAATAATACCAAGTATATGAAATATCGTTATAAAACCCAATTCCCTGTTTATTATATATTTCTTTAAGATGATGTAAATAATAATACAACTCAGAATAATTATAGCTGTTGTAACTAATACCACATAATAACTCCCTAAGCCAGCCTCATTCTTTTTCATTACCAGAAATACTTCTGTTAATAAAATAAAAAAGAATAATCCGATTAATAACAGATGGTTTTTAAATTGCATATCACATGTTAATTTTGATTTTTTAAGAATAAACAAACCTGCAACAAATACTAGAACATTAGCTATCAAAGCAACCGGATAAAAATTCCAGCCGTTTTTATCAAAGTATCTTAACAAACTGATGCATAGCACATAATATATAACCAGCGTGGCAATTGTCTGTAATAAAACACTACTCTTCAATGGAAACGTATGCTCTTTTCCTTCTTTTGAATCTTTGTATAAATTTCTCGCGATATCAAACGGTTTTCCTAAGCCGGAACATATTTCGTGCTCGCTTTTTTCAGCCATTTCTTCATTTTCGAACCATTCTTCATAGTCTTTAATTATACTATCACAGTCATCATCCCCAAAATAAAATGATAAGCTAATATAAAGTTTCTCCAAAAATTTCTTTTTTGAATTTTGCTTTTGCATTATAACACCCTCTCTACTGATTAATACTCTACTGTTTATTAGTCACTAGCTAAGTATAATATATTTCATATCTTGCATTTTGTCAATACAAAAATCATGGGACTGCGATATATTGCAGTCCCATGATTCTGATTATATCTTATATTTTTAGTTTGTAACTATTTAAGTCACATTGAGAACAAGAAAATCTACATCTCAATTGCAATCGTATATGACTTCTCAAATTTCTCACCCTGTGCCAGCGAATTACCATACTCCCTGTCCTTTAATTCTCCGGCAAAGCCTGCTCTGTCACATCGGCCGTACCACGGCTCAATACAGATAAACGGTGCTCCCATTCCTGCCGGTGACCACAGACCAAATAAAGGCGCATCAAATGACACCGTAAGGTATGGCTTCTTATCCGGTGTACACAGGCTCACCTTTGAAGCCTGTCTGTTTTCTATTATGAGCGCATCCTTATCAAACATATGCTCATCTATCTGACAGTATCCATCCGCATCCACATTAAGCAGATTGTCATCCTTGTCTAAAAGTCCTCCGTCACAGATAAGTCCGTAGGTGATTGCTTTGTCTGTGTCAAGCTTCAGATAATAGTCTGACTGCTTTCCCTGCTCTGCGACCGGACACATAAATGCCGGATGACCACCTATTGAGAAAAGTAAATCCTTTTTCGCAGGATTAGTCACCCTCCAGGTCACTTTTATCTCACTGCCTGAGAGCTTATAGCCGATTTCGAGCACAAACTCAAACGGATATTTTGCAAGAGTCTCATCATTTGATTTAAGTGAAAACCATGCCTCATCCTTTGTCTGTGACACAAGCTCAAACTCCATATCCCTTGCAAAGCCGTGCTGTCCCATCGGATAATCTGTCCCATCAACGGTAAACTTCTTGTCCTTTAAGCTGCCGACAAACGGGAAAAGCACCGGTGCGCTTCTCTTCCAGTATTTCTCATCGGCATCCCACAGATACTGTGTACCAGTTTCCTTGCCGGTGATGCTTTTAAGCTCTGCTCCGAAGCTGTTTATCGTGAGCTCAAGTGATTCATTTTCCAGTTTAATCTCCATCACATATCTCCTTTTATATTTTTTGTAGTCAGTTTTTTTACATCACAAGCAGTCCAATTACTCTTACAATAAATGCTGCCACCCATGCAATCGCACACTGCAAAAGCACCACGCTGACTGCCCACTTTGCACCCAGCTCTCTCTTTATGGATGCTATTGCTGCCACGCAAGGGCTGTAGAGCAGCGAGAACACCAGAAGAGATGCAGCTGAAAGTGTTGTGAGTGCTGTCGTGACCGTTCCGCCAAACAGTATCTCAAGTGTTGATACCACGCTCTCCTTTGCCATGAGTCCGCTGATAAGTGACGTGCATATACGCCAGTCGCCGAGTCCCAGAGGCTTAAAGACAGGCACGATAATACTTGAAATAGCGGCAAGCATGCTGTCCTTTGAGTCTGTTACCATGTTAAAGTGTATGTCAAAGCTCTGTAAGAACCATATAAGCATTGTGGCAATAAGTATTACTGTAAATGCCTTCTGCAAAAAGTCCTTTGCCTTCTCCCAGAGCAGCTGGCACACATTCTTGGCGCCCGGCATCCTGTAGTTTGGCAGTTCCATGACAAATGGCACTGCGTCACCTCTGAACAAAGTCTTTCTGTAAATAAATGCGAAAAGTATTCCGACAATTATGCCAAGGAAGTACAGTCCTCCCATGACAAGTCCGCCATGCTTCGGGAAAAATGCACTAACAAAGAATGCATAAATTGGCAATTTTGCCGAACAGCTCATAAATGGTGTGAGGAGTATAGTCATTCTACGGTCTCTCTCACTTGGCAGTGTACGTGTCGCCATGACAGCCGGCACCGTACAGCCGAAGCCTATGAGCATTGGTACTATGCTTCGTCCGGAAAGTCCTATCTTACGAAGGAGCTTGTCCATGAAGAATGCAACCCTCGCTATGTATCCGCTGTCCTCCATGAGGGATAAGAAAAAGAACAGTGTCACGATAATCGGCAAAAAGCTTAATACGCTTCCGACACCCTGAAAGATGCCGTCTATTACCAGTCCGTGCAGCACCTCATTCACACCTGCCGCTGTGAGTGCCTTATCCGTCAGTGCGGTCAGTGCTCCTATGCCCTGCTCCAAAAGCCACTGAAGGCCAGCTCCGATTACGTTGAAGGTCAGATAAAATACAGCAAGCATTATCACTATAAAGCACGGTATTGCCGTGTATTTGCCTGTAAGAACACGGTCGATGCGCTCACTTCTGATACGCTCCCTGCTCTCCTTAGGTTTTACCACGGTGCTCTCGCATATTTTCTCAATAAATGTAAAGCGCATATCTGCAATTGCAGCGCTTCTGTCAAGGCCTCGCTCCTTCTCCATCTGGACAATCAGATGCTCTATTGCCTCTTTCTCATTCTCATCAAGATGAAGCTGCTCTAATATAAGCGCATCTCCCTCGATAATTTTGGTAGCAGCAAAGCGAATCGGAACTCCGGCGAGCTTTGCATGATCCTCAATCAGGTGACTGACCGCGTGTATACATCTGTGCACGGCACCGCCAAAATCATTCTCATCACAGAAATCCTGTCTGCCCGGGCGCTCCTGATACTTTGCAATGTGTATCGCATGGCGCACCAGCTCATCAACACCCTGATTCTTTGCGGCAGAAATCGGTACAACAGGCACTCCTAACAGTCCCTCGATTTTATTTACATCGATTGAGCCTGAGTTTGCCGTCACCTCATCCATCATATTTAGAGCGATAACCATCGGTATATCCATCTCAAGAAGCTGCATGGTCAGATACAGGTTTCTCTCGATATTTGTCGCATCTACGATATTTATTATGGCCTTTGGCTTGTTATCGAGCACAAAGTTTCTCGACACAATCTCCTCATTCGTATATGGGCTCATTGAGTAAATGCCCGGTAAATCTGTGATTGATGTATCCGGATGTTCTTTAATAGAGCCATCCTTTCTGTCCACCGTCACTCCCGGGAAATTGCCCACATGCTGGTTTGAGCCTGTAAGCTGGTTGAAAAGTGTTGTCTTGCCGCAGTTTTGGTTTCCCACAAGTGCGTATGTGAGCTTCTCACCATCCGGAAGGGGATTGCCACTGCCCTTCACATGGTATTTGCCCTCCTCGCCAAGTCCGGGATGGGCTGTGTTGCTTATCTTTTTAGGACCCTCATGCTTTCTTGAACGGCTATCAATTAATTCTACCTCAATCTGTGCCGCATCATCAAGCCTCAATGTGAGCTCATAGCCATGCACCTGAAGCTCCATCGGGTCTCCCATCGGTGCAAATTTGATAACTGTTACTTCGGCCTTTGGGATTACTCCCATATCCAGGAAATGCTGGCGCAGTGCGCCCTCACCGCCTACTGTAAGTATTCTGGCACTCTGTCCTATGCCAAGTTCTTTTAGTGTCATTTTATCGCTTCCTAGTGTATTTATTGATAATTTTTCTCAACTTATCACAAATATCTTACCACAAAGCGTGTGCCACTGCATTCATTTTTTTCATTTAATACATCTTTTGTACAATCCTCCACAAGGATATATCCATTGTCATGACGCACAATTGCTTCCGCGAGCGAAAGTCCTATGCCGATGCTGTCTGCCGGCTGTCCGCTGCCGCTGTAAAAACGCGTAAAAATATGCTTTTTGTCCTCATCACTTATGGTCTCTCCATCGTTTTGCACTGTTATCTCTGCATACATCTCATACCTGTAAAAGCCTATCCTTACCTCACTCTCTGCGTGCTCCACTGCATTTTTTACTATGTTTGTAATGGCCTCACACTGCCAGTATGCATCAGCATGTATACAGGCATCCTTATCAGAGCCTTCATCTATGGACAGCCTTATGTCTCTCAAATCGCAAAGTGCCATAACATTGTCAGCTGCCTCAGACACAATTTCAGACAGCAGCGTATCCTTCTCATCAAACTCCACAACATCCGCTTCAAGCCTTGAGAGCTTTAAGATAGCCTGCACCATATGCGATATATTGTCCACATCACGCTTTGCCCTGCGCATTATCCTGCTTCTGTTTTCAGATGCCATATCAGGATTTCCCTCCAGATTTTCCAGATTTATCGAAAGTGATGTGAGCGGTGTCTTAAGCTGATGCGATATGTCAGAAAGCGCATCCTTTAGCAAAAGCTTGTCTGCCTTTGCATTTTCCGCAGACTCCCTCAAATAGATTGCTGTCTTGTAAAGCTCTCCCTTAAGTATAGAAATCTCTCCCTCTGTGCTATCTGCCATAACAAGTCTGTAGTCTCCCTGATTTATGCGGCGCAGATAATCCGCAGCCTGTCTGACCTGTCTTTTAAAGCTAAATCTTATAAGCACAATGTAAAGGCAAAAGCCCCCTGCAAAAAGCACAACAAGAAATATGTCTAGCCAAAGCGCTCCTTTAAGCGCTTTTTCATTTGACAAAACCGCAGAATCCTTTTCCATATCAATGCCGTATTTTTTTAAGAGCGTCTCTGCGCTTTTTAAATTTGTATAATCGCTGTCGAAGCTGCTGTCATTTAGAATCGCGGCTATACTGCCATCTGATACATCGGGATATTTTTCATGAACGAGTGCACATAGCTTAGCCACTGTGATGTTATAGTTTTTTGTATACGCCCTGTACTGAAAAAAGACGGTAAAAGCCATAACCGTCACACATATACATGTATATATTATTGCAAAATACACAAAATGTTTTCTGTTCTCTAAATTATATTTCTTCTTTCTCATGCTTTCCCCCGGGAACTGTCTCTGTCGGCCGATACTCTTTAAAGAGCTTCATCTGAATCAACACGATACCCGATTCCCTTCACAGTCTTTATCACATCCTCACCAAGCTTTGCCCTGATGCGCTTCATATAGACAGTCACTGTATGGTCATAGACATCGTTGCCTGTTGCCTCCCAGATGCAGTCAATCACGGCATTTCTGGACACAGCCTTGTCGTGATTGGTAAAAAGCAGATCAAGTATGCGGTTTTCAAGACTTGAAAGAGCAATCACCTGTCCAGCCCTTCTTGCCTCTTTTTTGTCCAAATCATAGCTTATGCTTCCTGCGTGTATGACAGATGAGCTGTCATCACTTTTCGTACGTAAAAATACGCGGTTTACCCTCGCCACAAGCTCTCTTACTGAAAAAGGCTTTGTGATGTAATCCTCCGCTCCAAGCTCAAGTCCCTTTACTATATCATTTTCCTCATCCCTTGCGGTAAGAAAAATCACCGGTGTTTTTTCTTTTTCCAGCCTTTCGCTGTAAAAATCAAAGCCGTTCCCATCCGGAAGCGACACATCAAGCAGCACAAGGCCGGGGTGCTCACTCAAAAGCGCCCCAGCCTCCTTTAAATTGCCTGCTGTCAAAAGCTCATATTCAGGTTCTGTAAAGGTATCACACAGTCCCTCTGTTATTCCTTTATTGTCCTCTATGAGAAGTATTTTTTTCATATCAGCTCCCGCATTTCCTACAGATTTTCATTTTTGATTGTCTCAATAATGTTATTGTGTCTAAGCTTCGTCATTGATAGTTTCATGATAGCATAAATCAGCATTATTACAACCACTATACACAATATAATTGCTTTATACGGCGGCTCATAAATGATTGCGTCATCCATCCTGTTCATCATAACACATAAGAGATAGCTTATTAAAATACCAAGCGGTACACCTATTACAAGTGCCTTTACAGATATAAATACACTCTCGAGCCTGACCATTCCAGCAAACTGCTTATCTGTCATTCCAATGCTTCTTAGTGTTGCAAACTCGCGGCTTCTAAGCTCCATTCCGGTGCTTAAGGTATTGATGATATTTGTGATTCCTATTAAGGCAATAACCACAATAAGTCCGTATGCAAATACTCCAAGCAGTGTAAAGAGAGACTTTTCATCGCGCATCTCCTTATCCAGATTGCTGACATAAAAACTAATCTGCGAATACTCAGTATTTCCTTCCGTCTCCTTTTCGAATGTATCCTGATATTCATCTGCATTTTCTGCAACCACATATGCCGAATATGACGCATGTCCCGGTTTAATCTCATTACCGTTCTTGCCGTCACCCCATAGGCTTTCAAAGCCTTTTTGGTTCATAAACAAAAGCGTGGTATTGCTATTGCCATTATAACCGATCGGTACCTTGTCTGTGACACCTGCAATAGTTACATCCACAGTCTTTCTGACTCCGTTATTTATTGTTTCCTCGTCAACGTATCCACTGTTATCCTCTGTGCCGCTTTCAGTATCACCTTCCACTGCATTATTATCATCTGTGCTGCTTTCAGTATCGCCTTCTGCTGCATTGTCATCAGAAGAAGCATCATCATAAACATTATAGCCACACTCGATTGTATCTCCTGCTTTATATTTGTACAGCTCCATCTCTTTTTTGACGTATTTTGAGCTATTCTCATTATACACATCAAATGTGCCTTTATTCACAAGAATTGCTCCTGCAGCTGCATTTTTTATGCCTGCGTCGGACGCATACTTATCATACGATTTGTCATCCAAAACTGTGATTAAAAACTCTTGTGAGACATCCTCACTGTCATCATAAAGCTGCCCGCAATACTCTCCATATTCCTTTGTATACTCCGGCTTACTGACATCGAAATCATAGCCTGCTCCAACTAGATAATCCTCAGCTCCTTCAATGCCACTCAAAAGCTTAGAGAGCTTTTCAATATCAAGGTCCTTTTTACATGACATATTTATTCCGATATTGTAATCTGTTGAAGCATATGACATCCCAACCCTGCTAAAGGCCATAGACATAAAGTATGATATCACAATAAAGGTTACTGAGCAGATGACAATAGATGTCACTGTGGTTCTGTACTTTTTATTGTTCCTCTTTATATTCTTATATGAGATAACGCCTCCGATACCCCAGATTCTGCCTATAATCGCCGGGGTCTTAAGCTTTGCTGACTTTATTTTAATCTCCTTTGTGTTTCTTATTGCTTCAAGCGGTGTGACCTTTGCCGCCCTTCTTGCACTGCCTGTTGCTGAGAAATAAATGGTTGCTATACTCATTATCACAGCAAGAATAAGTGCAGGCAGGGAAGTATGAAAGCTCAAAGCAAAGTTAAGCCAGCCTGCTGACAGCGCATTTACCACCTTGACAAGTATAAGCGATGCCAAAATACCACTCATGGTACCTACAGGAATACCAACCACTCCAAGCATTGCTGCCTCTGTCTTAACGCTGCTTTTTATCTGGCGCCTCGTAGCACCCACGCTTGCAAGCATGCCATACTGCCTGATTTTTTCGGTGATTGATATGTTGAAGCTGTTTTTGATACAGTACACTGATGTCAGTATGATTATCAAAGCCACAACAGCGGCCACTGTAAACAGTGCTTTAAATGAACCGTCAATCGGGAAAACGCACTCATAGCTTATAAGGTATCCATTCATATATATATCATATTTTGCATTTTCCATCTCTTTAAGAAACCTGTCACTCTCCTCAGCAGACATTTCAACAGATGATTTATTTGCTTTCTCAAACAGCTTTTCATCCACACCAATTATATCTGCTGTCACAGCATCCTTGTTTCTCAAAGCCTTTTTAGTGTATCTGCTGTACACTGTGAGTGTAGTGTCAGCTTCGCTTGCCTCACTCTTTGTGCCGTTATCAATTGCTGCCAGTTCATCAGAGTATGTGACAAATGTATATCCGGCGGCACTATAGTCCTCCATTCCATAGCCCGGTCTTTCCATGATGCCTACCACCTTGTAGTGCTTTGTCACATTATCGGTAAGTGTCTCTGCCTCATGCTCATATGCGCAGTTTTCCGATATGACACTTTCAGTGTTTGAATCATATCGCTTTCCGACATCCAGTGTTATCTCATCCCCCACCTTTATGTCGATTCGTCCGTTTGTCTTTAAGTGCCTTGGAATGACTATCTCATCCTCATTTTTTGCCATGCGTCCCTCTATCAGTTTAAAGCAGCCTCTCTCAAAGCCGGCCTCATCTGTTGCCATGACATATGCATATGGCTTATCCTCATTCTTGCAGCCGTCTAGCTTTGCAAAGCCCATTCCCATTGTCTCAAATGTGCTTTCAATATTTCTGTTGTTTTTAAACTCCGAAAGCTCAGACATTTTCACATTCGAAAATTTCACATGAAAGTCGCCGCCCTTTTGCTTCTGGTATTCAATCACACTGTACTGAAAGCTTGACACAAGTGTGACAAGCGCCGACAAAAGCGCTGTTGCAAGAATTATTCCGACTATCGTGACAATAGTTCTTTTCCTGTTGAGCTTTAAGTTTTTTAATGTGAGTGTCTTCATCAAATTCATCTGATTTTACCATCCTCTATCACTATTGTGCGGTCAGCCGCCTTTGCAAGCTCCATATTGTGTGTAATCATAATAATTGTCTGGTTAAGCTCACGGTTTGAGGTCTTTAAGAGATGCATAATCTCGTTGCTGGCTTTGGTATCCAGGTTTCCGGTCGGCTCATCCGCTAGCACTATAGATGGTCTCGTAATCAGGGCTCTTCCTATAGATGTGCGCTGCTGCTGTCCACCTGAGAGCTCATTTGGCAGATGAGTACGTCTCTCTGTAAGTCCAAGGCGCAAAAGCATGTCATCCATCTGTGCTTTTTCCACCTTTCTTCCATCAAGCTCCATCGGGATTGCCATGTTTTCCTCCACATTTAATATAGGTATCAGATTATAAAACTGATAAATGATGCCTACCTGTCTTCTTCTGAATATGGCAAGCTCATCATCATTCATTGCAAAAATATCAGTGCCGTTTATATACACCTTTCCGCTTGTTGGTCTGTCAACACCTCCGAGCAGATGAAGCAGTGTGGATTTTCCGGAGCCGCTCGCCCCGACTATTGCCACAAACTCTCCCTTTTCCACGCTCAATGACACATCGTCCAAAGCCTTGACCTGATTTTCTCCGGCTCCGTATATTTTTGATAAGTGTTCTACTCTAAGCAGTTCCATTTAATTCTCCTTTTCTTCTCTATGCATTTTTTAGTGCTGCGCGGTCTGCCATCTAAAGTACAGTCGCCCCGCGATACAAGTGTATAATACATTATGTAAAGTTACAGGTAGGTTACTTTTAAAAATATTACGGCATAATATAAAAACTCCGGTCAGAACAAAAAGTTTTCTGTGCCGGAGCTTATATGTTATATGTTTTATATCATATGTTTTATATCATATGTTTTATATCATATGTTTTATAATTATCTATGCCAATAATTATTTCTGCTTATATGAAGACAAAAAGTCTGCAAGCTTGCCTGTGGCATCCTTTAATATCTCTGTTCGAGGCAGATATACCACTCTGAAGTGATCCGGCTTATCCCAGTTGAAGCCGCCGCCGTGGATGATGAGTATCTTCTTCTCACGAAGCAGATCGAGTGCAAACTGTTCATCGTTTGTGATGTTGAACCTTGCAGTATCAATCTTTGGGAATATGTAAAATGCTGCCTTTGGCTTTACTGCCGAAATTCCCGGTATATCGTTTAATGCCTTGTAGACGTACTCTCTCTGCTCATAGATTCGTCCGCCCGGCACAATATACTCGCCTACACTCTGATATCCGCCTAAAGCTGTCTGCACTATCGACTGCGCCGGAACATTCGAGCAAAGACGCATGTTTGAGAGCATGTTGAGACCCTCGATATAGTCCTTTCCGAGTGCCTTGTTGCCGCTTAAAACCATCCATCCGATACGATAGCCTGCTATCATATGTGACTTAGAAAGACCGCTGAAGGTCACACAGAAGAGGTCCGGTGCAAGCGACGCAATAGACACATGCTCATAGTCATCCATCACCAGCCTGTCATATATCTCATCCGAAAAAATCATGAGCTCGTGCTCTCTTGCCACATCAACTATCTGCTGCAGCACCTCCCTTGGATAGAGCGCTCCTGTAGGGTTATTAGGATTTATTATTACGATTGCCTTTGTCTTGTCTGTAATCTTCTTTTTGATATCCTCTATGTCCGGATACCATTCTGACTGCTCATCACAGATATAGTGCACTGCCGTGCCTCCCGCAAGTGTAACGCAGGCTGTCCAAAGCGGATAGTCCGGTGCCGGCACCAGCACCTCATCACCATTGTCAAGAAGCGCTGACATGCTTAAGTTTATAAGCTCGCTGACTCCGTTTCCGGTGTAGATATCCTCAACCGTCACATTAGGAAGCTTTTTGAGCTGTGCATATTGCATGATTGCTTTTCTTGCAGAAAAAAGTCCCTTGGAGTTGGAATACCCCTCACAGTCCGTGAGCTGGCGAGACATATCATATATCACCTCATCAGGTGTCCTGAAGCCAAACGGCGCCGGATTTCCTATATTGAGCTTCAACACATTTGTGCCGTTTTCCTCCATGCGGGCCGCCTCATCCACCACTGGTCCTCTTACATCATAAAGCACATTATCTAATTTTCTGGATTTTCCAAATTCTCTCATCCTGACAATCTCCTTTTATTTTCGTAACAATTCCTGTATCCGTAATCATATCCATCTAGCCTAAAAGCTCAAAAACAGCCTCAGCGTCAAATACCACCTGCTTTACCTTATCAACCTCAATCTGATAAAGTGCATTTGCTGCCAGATGCTCTGCAGCCTGCTCGAGATCTCTTATGCCCGATGTGTTCTCGTGAAGTTTAATCACTGCATCAAGTCCGTCCTCTGTGAGAACGCACTCCTCCTCCTTCATTCCCATTCGCTCAAATACCTTGCGCAGGGCAAATCGCTGGAAGATGACCTTCTTCTCTTCATCGGTATAGTCCGGAATATCAATCACTGCAAAACGTGACATAAGCGGTGCAGAAATCTGGGATTTATCATTGGCTGTTGCAATCGGATATACTCCGACGGTCGGCACCATACACTCCATATAGTTGTCTGTAAAGCCCAGATTGTCAAGCAGTGTCAAAAGCACATCTGCCGGATTTCCGTTGCCGTTTTTGCTTGAGGCCTTGTCGAGCTCATTGATGATAAATACAAGATTTGACTCTCCCGCCTGTGAAAATGCCTCCATAATGATTCCCGGCTTTGCGTTTGAATAGATTCTTGAGCTTCCTGTGAGCTGCTCTGCATCATTTATGGAGCTCATATCGAGTGTGGTCCATGGAAGCTTAAGTATACGTGCAACAGCATATGCAATCTGTGACTTTCCGGTTCCTGCCGGTCCGGTAATGATGACCGTCATTCCGCCCGTAATGTAATTTCCGGTTGCAAGGTCGGCTGCAGAGCAGGCCTGTATTCCCCTTGCCGTATCCGTTTCAAGTTCTTCCATCGAGGCTCTCAGACGGAAGCCGGCATTCTTTATAAGACGCTGGATGCGGTTGTTTCCTCTCGTGTCACGTTCATACTGGAGCATGATCTGCATGCCTTCACGCAGGGTAAGCTTGTCCAACTGATGTGTTTCTTCAAGTGAGCTCCAGCAGCTTGCCATTCCGGGAAGCTTCAGCTCGTGCAGTGTTCTTTCTGTTTCGTTACTCATAATCATTTATTGTTATTTGTTCATGTCATTTCCTGTAAAATAGCTTTTTCCACGCATGTTTCCGTGGTTTGAGGGTGTAGGCGCATGGAAGATTACCGTCTCGTCGGCAGATGCATTCATGGCGTTACGTCTGAGTATGGCTTCAAACTTGCTGTAGGAGTAAATACCGTACTCCATGCACTGGCGGCAGGTAAGGTCAAAAGTGGCCAGGTCGTACTTCCTTCTGAGGCTGACTATGGAGTTGCACAGCTTGTAATACACCTCTTCAGGCTGTGCGGTACGTTTGGGGTCAAATATGCGTTTTACATACTCATGGCAGTCCGGCGATATGTCCTTCGCCTTTTCCACATAATAGGCCGCCGAACGTTCCATGATTACCCTGCTGTTGGATGCGAGATGTTCCATGACAGTAGTATAACCGTACGTATGGCTGCGGATATGCGAGGCTACCAGTTTCTGCTCCACATAGACCTTTACCCATGAACGGGTAAAGACTACTCTTGCCTGTTTTCCTACATGGATATAAGGGACGGAGTAAAAATGGGTCACTTTGTCCTGTCTCAGCTCCACATGGCAGTTTGCCTGTACTTTCAGATCGGCATACAGGCGCATCTCATAGGGTTCCGGTTTCAAGGGTTTCAGCAGCTCCTTCTCCATGGCATGAAAACGTTCCTCACGGCTGTAGGGACGCTTCTGCATGCGGGTCTGGTTGTGCCTTTCCATCAGCTCCCATACGGCACGGTTCAACTCTATGAGTGAATGGAAGGTGCGGTTACGCAATCTGGCATAAATACGATTGTATGTAATCCTTACGGAGTCCTCTACCAGAGCCTTCTGGGTGGGCGATGCGGGGTCGCATGGCAGTACCACGAAATGGTAGTAGTTACCCATGTCTTCAAGGGCCTTGTTCAGTTTCGGCTCATGCCTGTCATTGCTGATTACCGCAGATTTGAGATTGTCCGGAGTCAGTATGGGAGGTACACCGCCCAGATGTTCCAGGCACATCCTTATGGCATACAGGAAGTCCTCCGTCTTCTGCGAAGGTACGCATATCGCATAGGTATAGTCGCTGTAAGGCATACAGGCGACAAACACTTCCACCTTGATAATTTCTCCGGTTTCGGTATCCACATAGCTGAGCTTGTCACCGGCAAAGTCGACCATGAGTTTCTCGCCCGGTTTGTAGGTGTTGGCCAGTACGGCTGTGACATCCTTCTTCGCAACGAGATTCTGTTTCAGATGATAATAGAACTGTGACTTGCCATAACCGTCGGGATGAGTCGCACGGTATTCATCGAACAGGACCTGACGGCTTATATGGGATTTGGGATCCGCCAGCAGCTCCCTGTATCTGGGGAGCAGACTGAGGAACTCTTCCATTCTCCTGTCCGTATATGCCGGTGAACCGGCATGGAACATCCGTTCCAACTCGGGATCGTCAATCTCAAGGAGGTCGCCGATGTTCCATCCGTTGGCTTTTACTGTATTCACATAACCGTTGACGGTTTCCTTGCCTATCGGTAACTTGCGGCTTACACCGCGGTTGGATTCTCCGGCCTGCTTGAGCTGGAGTACTTGTTTTATCAGACTCATATCCTTTGTTGTTCCTGCCATGACTGTGCTGTTTCTTGTTAGCTTACCAGCACAAAGGAAACTGAAACCGGGGAAAGAATGAACGGATATGCTCCGGAAACGAAGATATACGCGGACAATTCCATGCACTGTTGAACGGATATACTCCGGAAAATCTGAAAGCATACGTCTAAAGTGAACGGGTATGCCCCGGAAAAAAGGTGCTACAACGTGCAATTCTCGGAGGTGAACGGATATGCTCCGGAAAAATTGAGATTTTAATGTCTGGTTATCCATTTTTTCATCCTTTTTAGGGGATGAACGGATATAAAATTGTGCTTTTAAAGGCTATTTTTATGCTTTATAGGCTACCGGAATGTGAACGGGTATGCTCCGGAATATGCAGGGTTTGTTTGCATCAAGGATAGGATACTGGTATATCGGTTCGTATTCATATTCTATCTGATACATATATAGAAAGTTGGCGATACGCACTTCTTCCATCGACCGTAAAACCTCGTTATTCAAT